>Ga0208849_1000288_pt1 | contig 48985 bp, 47 predicted proteins | sample NGESurdeep072012_10_FD_184470 | JGI IMG/M metagenome (GOLD analysis project Ga0208849, IMG submission 184470) | Arctic peat soil microbial communities from Barrow, Alaska - NGEE Surface sample 53-3 deep-072012 (SPAdes) | ecosystem: Environmental > Terrestrial > Soil > Wetlands > Peat ... | reverse complement strand
TTTTGCCGTCAATAAGTTGCTGGTACTCAATGATGTCCGTGGGCTCTTGACCGTTCACGCTCACGAGCTCGTCACCTACCTCAAGGTCCACGCTCGCTGCCGGAGAACCGGGTGATATTGAGGAAATTCGGGCACCCGACACCCCTACAGCCTAGGGACTGTCGCAAACTTCCTTCACTAGGCTGGAAAGTGTGAATGTTGACAAGGTCGTGCTCGCGGCCCCCCGGGGATTCTGCGCAGGCGTAGAAAAGGCCATTAAGGCGCTCGACTGGATGACCAGAGTCTTCGAGCCCCCCGTCTTTTGTTATCACGAGATAGTCCACAATCAGTTCGTGGTCGAGTATTTTCGATCCCTCGGCGTTATCTTCATCGACGACGTCACCGTCGTACCTCCGGGCGCACCGGTCATGCTCAGCGCGCACGGCTCACCCCCCGAAGTCACCGAAGCAGCTCGCGTCTCGGGCGGGACCGTCATTGACGCTGTCTGTCCTCTCGTGACCAAGGTGCACCACGAACTCAAAGTGCGCGCCAAGAAGGGCTACACCGTGCTCTACGTGGGCCACGAAGGTCACGAGGAGGCCGTGGGCACCATGGCCGTCGCGCCCGATTCCGTCCACCTGATTCAGTCGCGAGATGATATTGACGCGCTCGCTACACGGCGTGGCCCCTTCGCACTCCTCAGCCAAACCACCCTCAGCCTCGACGAGTGGCAGGATCTGCGCGAGTACGCCGAGCTGACCTTCCCCGACATCTGGATGCCCAACCGCAGTGACCTCTGTTTCGCCACCACTAATCGTCAGGCGGCCTTGCGCGATATCGCCCAGGGCGCTGACGCGGTCATTGTTATTGGCTCGGCAAATTCGTCGAACACCGTGGCGCTGACCAAAGTCGCCGAGGCGTCGGGATGCCCTCGCGTTCTTCGAGTCAACGGAGCTTTTGAACTTCCCGACGATCTCCAGGGCACGATCGCGGTGACCGCGGGTGCGTCGGCACCAGAGTCACTCGTTAATGACGTGTTGAATTTTCTCAATCCCACCAATGGCGTCATTGTCAACTCCGTGACCGTCGAAGACGAGTACTTCCCGCCCCCGCCAGAGCTGCGCGAAGTATTGAAAGCCATTTCGGCACTCGTTGATCTCATGCTCCAAACGCCCCGCGCCTCGAGCTTCGATGGACAGGCCGACCGTGAGTTCACCGCCGCTCAAGTCCTCTCCGCGATAAGCCGATAAAGCCGAAAAGGGGCTCTAAGGGTTAGTATTTGGACGTGACCTCGTTTCCCAGCATGGACGTCTCCACTCGCGAACAGTGGATGGAGATAGTGGAAAAGACGATTGAGGCCCAGCCTCGCGTCGCTCGTCAGATCCTTTCCATGGTGAAGGGGCTGAGTGACATCACCGACGGCTTCTCCGTTGACCAGATGCAACACGCGCTCCAGACCGCCACCCGGGCTGAGCGCGACGGCGCCGATGAAGAAGTGATCGTCGCCTCGCTCCTCCACGACGTCGGCAAACTAATCTCGGTTCCCAATCACCCCAAGATCGCCGCGGAGATCCTGCGGCCGTACGTGCGCCACGAGGTCTACTGCATGGTCGCCTTTCACCAGGACTTCCAAGGTCGCTACTACTACGAGCACCTTGGTATGAGCACGACCCTTCGCGACCAACACCGCGAGCAGCCGTGGTACGAACTCGCCGAGAAGTTTGCGGACTGTTGGGATCAAAAGGCCTTCGATCCAGCCTACGAGTCAGAGTCGTTCGAGCACTTTGAGCCCATGGTGGTCAACGTCTTCGCTCGTGCAAAGTCGTTGTAAGACCGCCGATGGCCAGTGAGGACCTTGAGTCACAGCGTTTGACGCGGCTACGCACGTTCACCATTGCGCAAGCATTGGACCGCTTCAACGAGGACTACCCCGGATTCACGCCTCACGGCATCGTCGCTTCCATCTGCGCTTACGAAGAAGAGGGCAACATCGGCGACGTGCTGGACAAGATGCCGGCCACTATTGACGGGGCGCCTTACACAACCCTCGTTGTCGTTGATGGTGGCAACGACCGCACCGCGGAGATCGCTCGGGCGCACGACGGCGTCAAGGTCATCGAGTTTCCGGTCAATCTCGGTCACGGCGTCGCCCTACAGGTGACGTATCGCTACTGTATCGACCACAACGTCAAGTACGTCGTCACCCTGGACGCCGACGGCCAAAACGATCCTTCGGAGATTCCCCAAATTCTCGCTCCCCTGCTGAGTGACCAAGCCGACTTCGTCGTGGCGAGTCGCGTGCTCGGTGTCGACAAGACCTCCGACGTCGTTCGCAAGAGCGGCGTGCGCTTCTTCTCCTTCGTCATGAACCGCATGACCGGCGCGAATCTCACCGATACCTCCACGGGGTATCGTGCCCTCCGCGTGACGATGCTCGCTGACGTGGTGGACCGTCTCACCCAAGAGCAGTACCAAACGGCCGAACTCCTCATTACCTGTCTTAAGCGTGGGTGGCGAGCGAGCGAAGTGCCCACCGTCTGGTACCCACGGGCGTCGGGCACGACGAAGAAGGGCAAGAACTGGCTCTTTGGTTTCCGTTACGCCCGAGTGGTCTTTGGGACGTGGTGGCGCGAGCGCTAGCTAGCGCAATCGTTGCCGACTCTGCTCGTACACGGCTTCGAGTTCACGTCGCAGCTCCTCGGTCTTCGCCACTATCGCTGAACGCGAAACGCGGCCTTCACTCATGGGCGGCGTAATGGGCTTGCCTACGACGATGTGAATCCTCGAGAAGCGCGGCAACCGTGCGCCCACGGGCATCGCGCGGTCGCTGCCCGCGATGCCAACGGGCACCACCATCGCTCCCGTTCGAGCGGCGAGGAACATCGCGCCGTCGTGGAGAGGCTCAACGTGAGTGCCCTCTTTACGGGTGCCTTCTGGAAAGAGCACCAGCGCTTGACCTCGACGCAGTACCTCCTCGCCCAGACGCATCGACTCACGATCTGCGATGTTGCGATTGACCGGAAAGGCACCCAGTTTCGTGAGCAAAGAACCCACGAGGGGCACGTGAAAGATACCGTCTTTGGCCATGAAGAAGACTTTGCGAGGTGAAATAAAGAGTGAAAAAGCGAAATCGACGTTGGAGCGATGGATCGGCGCGATTATGACTGGGCCGTTTAGTGGAATGTTGCCCGCGCCCTCAACCGTCGGGCGAAAGAATATTTGGGCGAGACCGGCAATGAAGATCGCAAAAATCCGATAAGTAAGGGTCTTCTTCGGGTTCAGAACCAGGTCTTGAGTTTCAGCCACTTCACGATCTCCTCGACGGCCTCATCCACGCTACGTCCCGTCGTGTCTAGCACGAAGGCGTCGTCGGCTTGACGCAGCGGCGACGCCCCCCTCGTAGAGTCAGCATCGTCGCGCCTCGCAATCGACGCTTCACCCTCTTCGCCTCGACGACGAGCCCGCTCCGCCAACGACGCCGTCAGATAGACCTTCAACGCCGCGTTGGGAAAGACGACAGTCGTGATATCGCGGCCCTCGACCACGGTGCCCATGGTTTGCGCCGCAGCGAACTCACGCTGGCGACGCACCATCTGTCGACGAACCAGTTCGTTCGCGGCCACGACCGACACCGCGACGTTGACCGCGTCGCTACGAATATGGTCTTCCACATCTCGACCGTTGACGCTCACGCGCGGCGTCGTCGTCAACACGACGCCGTCGGCAAGTTCTCCCATCGTTTCCTCGTCGTAGACGTCAATCCCGCGATCGAGCGCTTCAACCGTCACCGCGCGATACATCGCGCCAGTGTCTAAGTACGACCACCGAAGGGCTAACGCCAGCGCCCGCGCCACACTGGACTTGCCCGAACCGGCCGGGCCATCGATGGCTATTACGCGATCACTCACTCAACAGCGCCAGGTCACGAAAGAAATGAGGATAGCTTGAGGACACCGTCGAGGCGCCCGCAATAGTGCACCCGTTACCAGCACATCCGGCTACCGCGCTGGCCATCACGATGCGATGGTCAAGACCCGCGTTAATCGTGAAGTCGAGAAACTTCTCCGCGCTTCCTAGGCCTTCGACAAAGAAATCGTCGCCCTCTGACCATGCGTTGGCGCCGAGACTACGCGCGATCGACAGTGAGCCCTCGAAGCGGTCCGACTCTTTCAGTCGCAGTTCGCCCATGTCACGAAAGGCGCTCACGCCTGACGCCGCGCACGCCGCCACCGCGAGGACGGGGACCTCGTCGACAGAAGGAATCTCACGGGCGAAAACCTCCGTGGCCGAAAGCGAAGAACTCCGTGAATGCAGCACGTGAAATTGACCGCGCTCGAAGAGTGCGACGTCGGCGCCCATCCTTTGAAGTACGCCCACGTAGCCAACGCGTTCGGGCGACGCTTCAACACTGAGGACTTCGAGTGTGGCGTCACGATGGATCGCGCCCAGTACCGCGAAGAAAGCCGCCTGAGAGGGATCACCAGGCACGTGCCAATCGTGTCGACGAGGACGACCCGGTGAAAGCGTCACTCGACGCCCGTCGCCCACGTTGTCGCTCTGCACCGTTACACCAGCCGCGCGCAGCATGGTTTCGGTCGTCGCGCGCGTGCGAAGTTCTTCCGTCACCGTTGTTGCGCCGCTGGCCGTAAGTCCTGCGAGAAGAATGGCGGACTTCACTTGCGAACTCACGACTGGTACGTGGTACTCAATACCGCGCAAGCGCTCCGGGCTCAGAATCGATAGCGGCGGTGTGACTGAAGGACCGTGACCGTGGACACTGACGCCCATGAGGGCGAGCGGTACCGCGACCCGGTCCATGGGTCGCGCCGACAACGACTCGTCACCAACCAGTTCGTGGGTGCCGGGGACTGTGCTCACGAGACCGCTCATCAGGCGCATCGTCGTTCCCGAGTTACCACAGTCGAGACTGTTGATTGTCGCACGGAGTCCTCCTTCAGGGCCTGTGAAGAGTACGACGTCCTCATCGCGTTCTTCCCTCGCACCCAACTGTTGGAGTATCGCGCTCGTTGCACCAACGTCGTCGCCCGGCGAAAGCCCGGTAATAGTGCTCTGACCCGAGGCGAGAGCGCTCAACATCAAGGCTCGATGCGACGTGCTCTTATCCCCGGGCACTCGAATTGATCCTCTGAGGTGGAGCGCGTGGATGACCCGTTCGACGTCACTCATTCGCGACCCACCTCGTAGCCACGACTGGTGAGGGCGTCGCTGAACTCTTCCGCCCGCAGGGCATCGACGGCGAGCAGCAGCGTTCCACTTTTCCCCTCGATACCGTGAGCGATTTCAATGTCGTAGATATTGACGAGCATCTCTGAAGCGGCCATCGTCACGGCCGCCAACACGCCCGGTCGGTCACTCACCGCGACTCGCAGGTAGGCCAAGTTGTCGGAGTTGAGCGCGCGTCCCGGGAGCAGCCGCCGGGCGGACGCGGCACTTACGAGATCGGCAGAAATAGCGTCGTGATCAGCGCTACTAATTGCCTCGCGGAGTGAGGAAAGTCGTTCTTCGAGCGCCTGCAGCGACTGACTTATTGCGACACGATTTTCAAAGAGCACGTCGGGCCAGATACTCGGGTCGCCGGCCGCCACGCGAGTCATGTCACGAAAACCGCCCGCCGCCAGTTGGAGAAGGACTGCGTCTTGTTCGGCGACGCGACTCGCTTCGTTCATGAGAGCCCCGGCGAGCAAGTGCGGCACGTGACTCGCCACCGCCACCAGACGGTCATGATCGTCCGCCTTCACCGCCACCACGTTCGCGCCAAGTTCGCGTAACACACCGTGCAACGTTCCATAGGTCTTGGGCGTCGTCGCGTCGGTGGGCGTCAAGACCCACGTACAACCCTGGAACAGATTGGACCTGGCGCCAAGGAGTCCGCGAAGCTCCGATCCGGCCATGGGATGGCCGGCCAGAAAACGTGCGTCGCTGACGGCGCTGACGATCGCACTCTTCACTCCCGCCACGTCGGTGACAATGAGATCGTCGCTCTGGTACTCCTCGAGAATTGCGTTCGCGAGATCGGCGACGAAGCTCGCTGGCGTCGCGATGACGACGAGACGATGTTCGTCACTGAGCGCAGTGTCGTCGATGACACCACCGCGTAGCGCTAGCGAGGTCGTTGCATCATCGAGGTCAACACCCGTCACACCCCATCCAGCTTCTTTGAGCGCGAGCGCCACGGATGAGCCGATTAGGCCGAGACCGACGACGTGAGCACGACGGCTATTCGGGGAGGTCATCGCGAAGAGACTGAGCGTTACGGAGATAGACGTGTCGAAGCTCGCTGCGCGAGCGCTTCGTGTACACGTGCATCATGATTCTCACCGTCAGGGCCTTGGCGCCTTGAACGTCGATCTCACTCGCGCAGAGCAGTGGCACGTCGCCAAAGCCCACGCCCCTCGCCGCCGTCGCTGGAAAGGCTACGGTGAGATCAGGCGTCGTGGTAAACAGTACGCTAATGACGTCATCGTGATCGACACCGTTGCGCTCGAGCATCGCGAGCAGCAACTCTTGGGTGACTACGGTGACTTCGTCGCCAGTGTTGGCCTCACACGTGGAGGCACCTCGAAGGGCTCGAACGAGACCAGAACTCATGATGGCATCGTAGAGGCCAGCTCTTCGGTCATTCCAACAGCTTCCATCAATCGACGAACTTCGCTAAGTGAAAGTTGCCGGTTCGAACCCGGCGAGAGTGTTGCGTCGTGCAGTGGACCGATGCGAGTGCGAACGAGACGCGTCACCTCGTGACCAACGGCCGCACACATGCGGCGTACCTGTCGGTTACGACCTTCGTGAATGACGATGCGGATTAGCCCTTCGCTCACGCGAGAGACCTGCGCTGGGGCCGTCACGCCGTCCTCGAGCTCGACGCCCTCTCTGAGGCGTCGAAGGGCGCCGGGTGAAGGGTCGCCCTCGACGCGCGCGAGGTACTCCTTGGCGATGCCCGAACTCGGGTGGGTCAAGAGATGGGCCAAGCGCCCGTCGTTGGTAAGAATTAAGAGCCCTTCAGTATTCATGTCGAGGCGCCCGACGGGAAAGATCCGTACGGGCGATTCCACGAGATCGAGCACCGTGGTGCGACCCTGTGGGTCCGAAGCGGTTGTCACAACGCCGTCAGGTTTGTTCAAGAGAAAGTAGACCTTGCTCTGAGAAGTTGGAGCGAGTTTGCCGTCGACGCAAATCAACTGCACCTCTGGATTGACGCGATTGCCTAGTTGCGCCACGCGCCCGTCAATTGTAACGCGACCGGCGTCAATCAAAAGCTCACAGGCACGACGAGATCCGTACCCCGCACGCGCGAGCGTCTTTTGGAGTCGCTCACCTTCGTCCAACTAGGACACCTCGGTGACGTCAAAGCGCGACGTCATCTCGTCAGCTAAAACCTGGGCGGTCTCGACGGGCGGCATGAACTCCTCAATCGGTGGCAGGTCGCTCAACGCGGCCAGACCCATCCGATCCAAGAGGAGTTCGGTCGTGCCGTAGAGGATGGGCTGGCCCGGACCCGGCGCTCGACCAATCTCTTCGATGTAGCCTCGCTGTTCGAGCAGTCGCACTACACCGTCGACGTTCACGCCGCGAAGCGCCGTAATCTGCGCTCGCGACACGGGTTGACGATACGCAATGATCGCGAGCGACTCGAGCGCGGCCGAGCTGAGTCGGTGCGACACGTCGCGATTGGCGAACTTCGCCACCCACAACGCAACCTCTGGGGCGGACTGCATCACCCACCCGCTCGCTAACTCGACGACCTGAAAACCGCGTCGCTCATCCAAGAACTCTTGACGAATCGAACGTAGCGTGGCAGTGACCAGTTCGGCGTCATCGTCTACCACGTCGGCTAATTCTTCGGCCGAGATTGGCTCCAGTGCGACGGTGAGCATCGCCTCGAGCTTCTGTTCCAGCGAGAGTTCATCCCTCATAACTGTCAACTCCTCCAATATCAAGCCTCAACGTCGAATCGATCCATTCGATCTGCACGTCGCCAAAGGTCTCGCCTTGACCTAACTCCACGTGGCCGAGTTTGCAGAGCTCGAGTAGCGCCAAGAAGTGCACAATAATTTCAATGCGCGTCGAGAAGCCTTCCGTGAGACGACGAAAAGAGAGGCGACCCATCGTCGGCAACGTCTGGGCGAGGGCGGCCACGGTCTCAGCGACCGTCACGGCGTCGACCGTAACGTGGTGCAGTCGCACGACGGGGACGGGTTTTTCCTCGATGCCGCGCAAGTACGCGAGCGCTAAATGAGCCGTCGTCACCCCGGCCAGCAGGTCCGGAGGCTGGACCTTGAAGCCCTCGTCGACGCCCCGAAGACGGGGGTAGGCCCGACTCGCCCGCTCAAAGAGTGAGACGAAGGCGTCGGCCAAGGCGGCGTACGTCCTGAGCTCCAGTAGTCGAGCGAGGAGGACGTCGCGTTCCTCCCAGCCAACGAACTCCTCGTCTGGTTCACCGCTGTCGCGACCCGGCAGGAGTCGCTGGCTCTTCATCTCTAACAGCACCGCGCCGATCAAGAGGAACTCCGAGAGATCGTCCATTTCGAGCGTCGTTGATTCGTCACGGAGCACGGCGACAAAGGCGTCAACGAGGGGCGCGAGGGGCACGTCCAGAATGTCGACCTCGTGACTGGAAATCAGTTGCAGCAAAAGTTCTACTGGGCCGCTGAAGGACGGCGTCGTCACGACGAAGGTCACTCGCAAACTCTACTTCGTGCCCTCTCGAGGTCGCCTCCTCTACGATTGAGTGATGAAGATACTTTCTGGCATGCAACCCTCGGGTCCACTGCATCTCGGCAACTACCTTGGCGCCTTGCGCCAGTGGGTTGAGGCGCAAAACAGCGACGCGTACTACTGCGTGGTCGATCTTCACGCGTTGACACTGCAGATTGCTCCGGAGACGCTTCGCCTAAACACCACCGACTTGCTCGCCACCTACTTGGCCTCGGGCCTCGATCCCGAAGTTTGTACCATCTTCGTGCAGAGTCACGTTTCCTACCACGCGCAACTCAACTGGCTCTTGGAGTGCGTCGCGACCTACGGCGAGCTCTCGCGAATGGTGGCGTTTAAAGAAAAGTCACAGCGTCAAGAGGGATTTCGCGTTGGCCTCCTGACCTACCCGGTTCTTCAAACGGCCGATATCTTGCTCTACGAGCCCGATGAAGTTCCCGTCGGCGACGACCAGCGTCAACACCTCGAACTCGCGCGCGACCTCGCCGAGCGTTTTAATAACCGCTTCGGCGAAACGTTCCGGGTGCCCGTTGGCACTCAGCCCAAAGTTGCCGCACGCGTCATGGACTTTCAAGAGCCGTCGCGCAAGATGAGTAAGTCAATCTCGAGCCCTCTCGGCACGCTCTACATGTTCGATGAGCCCGACGACATTCGTAGGAAGATCAGTAAAGCAGTGACCGACACTGACGGCGAGGTTCGCTATGACTGGGAGAAGAAGCCCGGTCTTTCGAACTTGCTCGAAATCTTTTCAAGTCTGGGCGGCGCGACGCCCCAAGAAGTGGCCAGTCGCTACACGCGCTACGGCGAACTGAAGACTGACCTCGCTGATCTCGTCATCGAACACCTCGCGCCAATGAACGAGCGCTACCGCCAGCTGCTGCAGTCCCCCGACGAGCTCTACAAGATCGCCCAGCGAGGCGCCGAGCGGGCGGCTGACGTGGCGAGCGTGGTCTACCGCCGCGCCGCCAAGGCCATGGGACTTACTTGAAGAGTAGGTTGAACCACCAATTTTCTAAATCCGAAAGATAGTTCGTGCCGATGTGCAGGAACGAGTAGTCGACAATGATGAAGACAACGAAGAACGGCATGGCGCGCTGGCGAAAGTGGTAATAGCGCGGCAAGTGCTTCATTGGGATGAAGCGCTCGATGATCGCCGAACCGTCCAGGGGTGGAATGGGAATCAGATTGAACGCGGCCAGTACGAGGTTTACGAGACCGAGGGCCTCGCCGAAATTGAAAAGGTCTTGACTATTGGACACGTGAATCGCGTACTCGCAGATCGCGAAGCCAACGCCCGAGAGCACGATGTTCACGGCTGGTCCCGCGAGGGCCATCCAGAGCACTTGCTTACGGGGATTTCTCATACGTCCTGGGTTTACGGGTACCGGCTTGGCGTAACCGAAGGCCGGGAGTCCGGAAAACACCAATAACGCCGGCATGATGATCGTGCCAAAGAGATCAATGTGGCGTAGCGGATTGAGCGAAAGCCGATGCTGCTCTTTCGCCGTCGGGTCGCCGAAGTAGTTGGCGACGTAGCCGTGGGCGACTTCGTGGAACGTGACCGACGGTATCAAGCAGATGAAGTAAAGCCACAGAAACATTTCGATCGACCTCTTAGTCGTGTGCTCGAGGATGAGCGTGGTGGTACTCGCGCTGCAGGGTGGTAGCCGACACCGCGGTGTAGAGCTGCGTCGTGGCAATCGAGGCGTGCCCCAACAACTCTTGCACCACTCTAATGTCTGCTCCGTGCGCGAGCATGTGCGTCGCGCAACTGTGTCGAAAAACGTGAGGACTAATACGGGCCCGTTCAATACCGACCGTGAGCGCGCGCTTATGCACCACGAGGTTGATGCCTTGACGCGTTATTGCGCCGCCACGTGAGTTCAAGAACACTCGAGTGTTCTTTTTCGTACTCAAGAGGGACGTTCGCCCGCCAGGTCCTAAGTACTCCTCGAGCGCTCGTCGAAGCGTCGCACCGATTGGCACGAGTCGCTGCTTGGCCCCCTTGCCGGTCAAGAGAATCAGTTCTTCGTCAAAGTCAAGGTCGGATAGTTCCAGATCCACGACTTCACTGACGCGCGCGCCCGTGCCGTACAGGAGCTCTAAAAGGGCGCGATCTCGTTGGTCAATGGCCGTGGTTGAAGGAATCGAATCGAGCAACTCGACGATCTCCTTTTCGCCAAGCGGCTTGGGTAGTGTTCTGCCGCGTCGACCACCCTTAAGGCGTGCGCTCGGGTCGACCAAGAGATGGCCCTCCTCGACGAGATACCCGAACCACCCCCGCACTGATGCCACGGCGCGAGCGACGGTGCTCGGGGCCCGTTTGGCCCGGCGCGCCTCGTTGAAGAATCGTTCGAGATCTTCCTCACTGAGGACGTCAAGAGCAATGCTCCGATCATCCATCCACAGTTCGAGTGCTTCGAGGTCGCGTCGATAGGCCAAAATTGTCGCGCGACTACGACCTTTCTCTATGGTGAGCCACTGCAGGTACTCCTCGAGGAGTGGGTTAGGACTCGTCAAGGAAGTTTCCAAAGACCCGGTGGAGCGCGATGGCCGTCGTTGAGTCAATTGCCGAAGCGCTCCGTAGAGTCGCTTTTAGTTTCGCGGGCGATAGCCACACCACGCTCGAACTGCGCTCTTCGGGTCCGGCCGGCTGACGTTCGCTGATCGTGAGATCACGCGCTTCGTAGATGGTCATGACTTGGCTAGACCAACCGGGTGAGTTCATGAACTTTCCAAGCAACGTCCACTTTTTCGCCCGACAGCCCATCTCTTCAAGAAGCTCGCGCTGTGCGGTCTCCAATGTCGGCTCGCCTGGAACGTCGCGGGTGCCGGCGGGGATCTCCATGAGGACCTCATCGAAGGTTGCGCGGTACTGGCGAATGAAGCCAATCTCGCCTTCGCTGTTGACGACCAAAACTGCTACCGCGCCGGGATGGACCGCAACGTCGCGCTGGAAAGTTTCAGCGCCGTGGCGAATCGTTCGACGTTCCACGTTAAAGACGTACGAGTTAAAGACAACGTCGGCTCCTTCAACGTGGAAGGAGCCGCTCACAAGGTACTGTCGACCGTTGAGGGATCGATGATGTGAGGTTCGCGACCTTCCGCCCTTGAGGCGGCCGCCTTGATGAGACCTAAGAACAACGGGTGTGGACGATCGGGGCGTGACTTGAATTCGGGGTGCGCCTGAGTACCGACGAAGAAGGCGTGGCCGGGCAGTTCCACGAATTCAACGAGACGCCCATCAGGTGAATTACCTGAACAGCGCATTCCCCCGGCTTCGAACTGATCACGGTAACGGGCGTTGAACTCATAACGGTGACGGTGACGTTCTGAGACGACGGTCGTGCCGTAGAGCTCGGCCACCTGAGAACCTTCATCAAGCATTGCGGGCCACGCGCCAAGGCGCATGGTGCCACCTAAATCCGTCACGTCCATCTGTTCGGCCAGGAGAGAGATGACGGGCGCTGAGGAGCTGTGGGTGAACTCGGTTGACTGCGCGTCACTCAATCCGAGCACGTGTCGCGCGAACTCAATCACTTGAATCTGCATACCGAGACAGATACCGAGATAAGGAATGTCGTGTTCACGAGCGATACGCGCGGTTGCGATCATGCCCTCGATGCCGCGTTCACCAAAGCCACCAGGAACGATGATGCCGTCGTACTGGCCGAGCCGATCGGCGTCGATCTCCGAAGGTACCCGTTCGGCCTCGAGCCAGTCGATCTTGGTCTTGGCGCCAATGGCAAAGCCGGCGTGACGCACGGACTCACCAACACTCAAGTAGGCGTCGGGCATCGTGACGTACTTACCAACTATGCCAATGCGCAGGGTACTCGTGGTGTTGTGCACGCGGCGCACCACGCTCTCCCAAGGCTTCAAATCGATGGGATGTGCTTCTAGGTCAATGTTCAAGGTGTTGCAGACAATCGTGTCGAGTCCACCATTGTGCAACGTGATTGGAATGTCGTAGATGCTTGCCTCGTCAACGGCGGAGATGACGGCGTTGACCGGTACGTCGCAGAGCAGCGAGATCTTTCTCTTAAGGCTGTCCGAGATGGGCTGATCGCTACGACAGACAATGATGTCGGGTTGAATACCGCGCGAGCGCAACTCGGTAACCGAGTGTTGGGTGGGCTTCGTCTTTTGTTCACCCGACGGCGCGAGATAGGGCACCAGCGTCAAGTGGACGTAACAGACGTTGTCGCGGCCGGCGTCACGACGAAATTGGCGAATTGACTCGATGAAGGGCACGATTTCGATGTCACCAACGGTGCCGCCAATTTCGACGATCACGACGTCAGCCCCTAAGGAGCCCTGGCGACGTATTCGCTCTTTAATCTCGTCGGTGATGTGCGGAATGACTTGGACGGTTTTACCCAAGTAATCGCCACGACGCTCCTTCGCAATCACGTTGGAGTAGATCGAGCCCGTCGTGGTATTGGAGATCTTTGAGAGCGACTCATCAATGAACCTCTCGTAGTGGCCCAGGTCGAGGTCGGTCTCTCCTCCGTCGTCAGTAACGAAGACCTCGCCGTGCTCGCCGGGATTCATCGTTCCCGGGTCCACGTTTAAATATGGGTCAAGTTTGCACATCGTGACCTTGAGTCCACGCGATTTTAGGAGTCGGCCCAGTGAGGAGGCGGTGAGGCCCTTACCGAGCGAACTCGACACTCCACCCGTAACAAAGACGTATTTTGTCACTGCATTTCTGCGCTTCTCACGGAACAATATCTTAGTGAGAGAAATCCGCCTCAGCACCAACTTCGGAAGAGTTTTCGAGTAATTGTTGCGCCAGCGCTCTCGATTCGCTGGTGACTTCATCACCGGCGAGCATGCGAGCAATTTCACGTACGCGATCGTCGCCACTCAAAGAACGCACCGTAGTTTTTGTGACGCCGAGTTCGACCTTCTTCTCAATGACGAAGTGGTGATCGGCTCGTGCGGCGACCGAAGCCAAGTGGGTTACGACGAGCACCTGCTGGTAGCGCCCGACTTCGTACAGACACTCGCCGATCTGTTGCGCAACCTGACCGCCCAGGCCGGCGTCGACTTCGTCGAAGACGGCCACGACGTCTTCTTTGGCCGTCTCGAGCGAGAGGGCCAGCAGCACGCGGCTTAGTTCTCCCCCACTCGCGAGGGTCGCTAGGGGCCCTTCGGGTAGACCGGGGTTGGGCGTAAAGAAGATCTGTGAGTCAGAGCCGTCGTCGCCGTCAACGACGAAACGCAGCGACGAATTCACGAGAGCGACCCGCGCAAGTTGGCCCCGCACGGCATTGGTGAGCCGCGTTGCGGCGAACTCGCGTTCCTGTCGAACTCGTCGCGCGAACGACGTCTCACGCTCTTCGAGTAGGCGAATTTCCTGGTCAACTCGGTCGAGACGATCTGACTCACCGGAGAAACGCTCGAACTGAGCGCGTAACTCAACGCCGGTGGCGAGGGCGGCCTCAAGCGTCCCACCGTACTTTCGCGCGATCTGTTGGAGGACGTCGACGCGCGCCTCGAGAGTCGCGAGCGTCGAGGGATCAAAAGCGTCGGGGTCACCGAGAGCCGCAAGATCGGACAACGCCTCGCGCGCTTGAATAAGGGAACCGAGCAAACTCGAGCGCACCGCTTCGTACGCTTCACCAGCGGGCAGACGCGTCAAGGCCCGAGCGAACTGGGCTAGAACGGCGGCGTCGCTCTCGGCATCGAAGAGAGCTAAAACCTCCACGAGAGCGGTCTGCCCGTCACGCAACGTGCTGAGCCGAGTCAGTTCTTCGAGCGTCTCACTCAGTTCACCGGCGGACTGTATCGACACCGCTTCGAGTTCGCCGATCTGAAACTCCAAAAACTCCAGTTCACGTTGTCGTGACGTCGGATCGCCGCCGAAACTGTCTCTGAGTTGTCGCGCTTCGCGCAGATTAGAGCGCACGTCGTCAAGGTCTTTAGTCTCAACTCCTCCGCTCTGATCAATAAGGCGCACCGTCTCGCTCTTGTTTCGAAGAGCGAGCGAATCGTGCTGGCCGTGCACCACAATGAGCTCATCAGCCAACCCCCGCAGCGCTTCAACGCTGGACGGCGCGCCGTTAAGGGAACTGCGAAGGCGACCGGCGGACGTTGTTTCCCTCGAGAAGACAATCTCCTCTTTAGCGTCTCGAAGGAAGAGTGCCGCGGCGCGGGTATCGGACGTTAAGGCGTAACGCGACGCACTAGCGTCACTACCCAAACAAAGTCCTAATGCCCCCAGTAGCAGGGTTTTGCCGGCGCCGGTCTCCCCCGTGATGACGTTAAAACCGGGTCCAAACTCAAGGCGAGCATCATCTATTACGCCGAGACCGTGGGCGTACAGCTCTATGAGTTGGACCTTAGGCATGACCCTCTCGAAGGCTACGACGAAGACGCGTCGCCAAATCAAAACTCCGCGTCGCGACCACCCGAACCGGCGAGACATTCTGACGAATCTCTACGAACTGACCAGGTTGCAGTGACCCAATGGTTCGTCCGTCGGCCACCAACACCGCGGGGTTTTCCTCGGTGACGAAACGTATGACCTTGTCTTCGGGCACAACGATCGAACGATCGATGGTGAAGTGTGGCGCGATTGGCGTCACGATCATCAGCGCCATCGAAGCGTCGACGACTGGCCCACCGGCGGAAAAGTTGTAACCGGTGCTACCCGTGGGCGTGGCCACCATGACGCCGTCCGCCGCGTAAGTCAAATACTCCTCATCATTGACGTACGTTTTCACCTTGACCATGTGACCAGCGCTCGCCCGTTCAACGACCACTTCGTTGAGCGCGAACTCGTTGACTTCACTTCCCGACACGGAGATCTGTAGCGCCAGACGCTCGGAAACGGCGTCACTCGCGATGGCCCCTCGAATGTTCTCCACTATCTCAGTAGGAGGCACATTTAAGAGAAAACCCACCCGACCGAGATTCACGGCGAGCACACGGGCGCCCGAGCCGTGAGCCAACCGCGCGGCTTTTAGGAATGTGCCGTCGCCACCGAGACTCACGACCAAGGTCAACGAGTCCAACGACGGTGGTTTTTCTGAGTCCAAGAGGTAGAGCGCCCAGGTGATGCCCTCCTCAGCCAACTGCCCGCCGACGTTGTGGGCGAGTTCGACTGCGTCGAGTCGATTGCTGAAAGCGATAAAGAGAAGCTCAGTCACGTGGTACCTCGACTAATGGTAGTTACAAAGGTCGACGAACCGTGCCAGGACGGGGTCCCCCGCAGTGGTTCCAACGTCAGGCGATCACCCGGTTGCCGGTCCGGAGTTTGGCGACGCGCTAGATCGGCGCAACGGTGGCAAGGACGGGGGCGGCTGTCGTCGCGGCGGAAGTTCGCGTAGAAGTTCGGTCGTCACCTGCGTAACGCCTTCAACAGCCCTGTCGAACGCCTCTTCGGTATTTTTTGACGTTGCACTGACACCACTCACCTTTCGGACGTACTGTCGCGCAGCCGACGCAATCTCCTCGTTGGTGGCCCTTGGTTCGAGCCCACGAAGCATGGTTATGTTTCGACACATAGTTAGACAGTAGAACTGGTGCCCAATTATGAACGCATCCCCACATTGAAGCAAATGTCAAAGACACCTTTTCAGCGGTGTTGTGACAGGCATGGAATTAATGTATCCCCAGATCAGGGCGTAATTCTGGCGAACCAGGTCCGGACGCACTTTTAAGAGATTGGAACCTTTAGGATGAACCTGACGGTTTCGAGCGCTTCTTCGCCCCACAGAGTTGTGGACTAGGTGATCAACCCAACTGTGCCCCTCGATGAGGTTCTCTTAGAGTTCGTCTCGATTGTGACCTACGCCCGCGATACGTCGCCAAGGAGCTTCGAGGTCACTTCGCACAGCAACAGGAGATAATCGTGCGAAAGATGCTACTTGCTTTGTTGGCGAGCCTCGTCATCCCCCTCGTACTGCTCGCACCATCGGCCAACTCTGCCGTGAAGGACCGTCCCGTACGACACGTCGTTGACCACGACGTCGCGCTCAACGCCTCTAGACGCATCCTCGAAGCGGACGCGAAGAGTGTTAGCCTTAACGTGAGGCAACTTCGCGCGGAATGGCAAAAGGTGGCCACCTGCGAAGTCGCCGGGAACTGGTCGATGGCCGGTCCCCGATACTCAGGAATTGGCTTTCTCAACACCACCTGGCACGAATTCGGCGGCGAACGATTCGCGTCCCTCGCCGGCCAAGCCACCGAAGCGCAACAGATCATCGTCGGCATGGACGTCACGAATGGTTGGATTCCGGATCAGAAAGGATGCGCTCCGGGCGGTTGGTGAGCTCATTCGGCGAACGACCGAGAACTAGCTCGAACGGTGTTCTCAATGATTGGTCGAGCGAATGATTCGTCCCAACCTCGTACTACTACGCTCCGAGTATGCGCTGCTTTCGCTGTCGTCTCGGTCGGTGCGATGGTACGCCAAAACTCGCGCCCACAAATATTGAGGTGACCGATGTTGCTCGATAGGGCTCGCTGGATAGCGAGCGCCGTGCTGTTTAGCTCAATCGTCGTTCCTTTGGCGGCCCTTGACGCCGACTCAGCCTTCGCGAGTACATCGCCACGAGCTGACCACGCTCATGCTCAACCACCACGGCGCGGCACCACTCTTCCTAGAACCAACTGTCCAGTGTTTCCTGCCAACAACGTGTGGAACACGCCAATCACCTCCCTACCGGTGAACGCCAAAAGCGCGACCTGGCTCGCCTCGATGGCCGCTTCCACGACGTATCTTCACCCTGACTACGGTCCCTCGGGAAACCCTAGAGCGCCTTATGGAATCCCATGGCAGATTGTCCCACCGAAAACTGCGTTCGCTCGGATCACGTTTCTCTACGCCACCGAGAGCAATCGCCGCCTCTACCCCCTGAGCGTCACGACGCCTATCGAGGGCGGATCGGATCGCCACGCCATAATGGTCGATCCCAGTAAATCTGCGACGTCGAAGCCGTGCACGCTTTTTGAGACGTACAACACGCACTTCCTGGCCAACGGTCGCTCCACCGCGGGCTCGGGCGCTGTCTGGAATCTCAAGTCCAATACTCTTCGCCCAGCGGGTTTCACGTCGGCCGACGCCGCGGGTCTTCCGATTCTTCCGGGTCTCGTTAACTATGACGAGGTCGCATCTGGCTCTATGCACCACGCCATTCGATTCACGGTGCAGTGCACGCGGCAGTCCTACCTTTGGCCCGCACGGCATGAAGCGGGTCAAGCCAACATCAACTGCCCGCCCATGGGCGCCCGCTTTCGCTTGAACTCTTTCTTCACCCTTCCTGCGTCGACGTGCAGCGCATTCTGCCAACGAGTGCTCACCACCATGAAAACGTACGGTCTCCTTCTGGCCGACAACGGCAGCAACTGGTACTTCCAGGGCACGTCTGATACGCGTTGGACGGACAACGAAGTCAATCAACTCAAGGCAATTCCCGCGAGTGCGTTCGTGGCCGTGGACGAGTCGTGTTTAATGGTCACTCCCAACTCCGCTCAAGCCCTTCAGCCCGGGACCGCGGCGTATACGCAAATATGTGGCTAGGAACGTTGGCGGTGTCGGATTGCTCCCCAATGCCTCTGAAGGCTCGACGAAAAGTTGTCCTCACTCGACTGCGTCGTTAGTGTGAAGTCAATGAGACGAGTGAAACGTGGGACATCGTGAGTAATGAGGACACAGCCAAAGAAGAAGCCGCGAAGGCGAGCAGCGATTGGAATAAGGGAATCATTGAAGAGTTTCACGCCAATGGCGGCAAGGTAGGAGGACCCTTCGAAGGTTCCACGCTGCTATTGCTGCACACCAATGGGGCGAAGTCTCACGCACATCGAATCAATCCGGTGGTGTATTTGAGTCTCGACGACAAGATCTACGTGTTTGCGTCGAAAGCTGGTGCGGACACAAACCCCGACTGGTTTCACAACCTCGTCGCGGAACCCAACGTCACCGTAGAGATTGGCTCAGAAAAATTCCAGGCCACCGCGAAGACCTTGCCCAGCGATGAGCGAGATCGCGTCTACGCCATTCAGGCAAATCGTTTACCCAATTTCGCCGAGTACCAAGCGAAGACCACTCGGATTATTCCTGTGGTGGAGTTAGTTCGAACGTAGCCACACACCTCATGAGGTTCGTCCGACACGACGCGCCATCACGCCTTCGGCGTCGCTCAACGTCGTTGGCCAGAAACCAAGACTTAGCGGCCGACGTAGCCACTTCCAATACCCTCGTTACGTCGAGACGTCAAACCCAAATCACTTCTCTCCTCCCCGAGTTGGGAGGAGAAAAGTGATTCAGTGTGCCGAAAAGCAACCTGACTGAGACTAATTCGTCGTGGTTTATTGCAGTTGCAGAATCACAAGTGAGGCACTCACCGCGGTGGGGCCGCCGGCAATAGGGGTGATTGTCAACGCGGTGGGATTTCCACTTGGATTCCAGACCTGGAGCACGCTGTTCGCGGTGGCGACAACGACCAAAGACATACCCACAATCTCTGACGTAGGTGTCGCTCGCCCGACAACCGTGTATGCCAACTCCGCCCCGTTAAGCACCAGTTCTAACTGACCTGGTTCAGTAACCGACACCTGAAAGAAGACTTCGTAAGTTCCGGCTTTCGCCAAATTGAACGTGGTCGCGCTCAATTTTGAGATTGATCCAGATATGTCTGATGGACCAACTTCGGGAAAACTAACTGCCGAACCAGGCGCCACCGTGGCTGTGTTATCCCCGGGCATGAGTGCGTAAAACTCTCCAAATCCCAAACTTCCGCCAGCAGCACCAGTCGTGCCAGTCGCGCCTGTTGGACCAGTCGTGCCCGCTGGCCCTGTTGCACCTGCAGTGCCTGTTGCACCATTCGAACCCGGAGCGCCAGTCGCGCCTGTTGGACCAGTCGTGCCAATCGCACCGGTATTACCAGTTGCGCCAGTGTTGCCCGTGTTACCAGTTGCGCCGTTCGAACCCGAAGCGCCAGTCGCGCCTGTTGGACCAGTCGTGCCCGCTGGCCCTGTTGCACCTGCAGTGCCTGTTGCACCATTCGAACCCGCAGCGCCAGTTGCGCCAGTTGGACCAGTCGTGCCCGCTGGCCCTGTTGCACCAGTAGCGCCTGTGGCGCCTGTGGCGCCAACTAGAACAGCTGCGGGTACCGCATTGCCCAAGTTCTTCAATGATGCCGACTTCGTAATGACTTTGGCCATCGCTGGAGCGGCTAGTAATTGAGCACTCGTGTCAATCTTTGTGGGCCGAAAGAACGCAAGCGTCGGATCTCCGACTAAGGCCGACGCGCTAATCGACACGCTAGATGGCGTGATGCCAACAGCCGTGATGGGCACTAACACCACCCCTTGCGCATTCGTCACGGCCGTCTCAGTCCTCGCGGAGGAACCCTTGAGCGTTGCGCCGAGGAGCTTGACCGATACTGACTGGTTTGACAGTCCTCGATGGGAGCCAGGGACCAAGACCGATATCTTCGCGGTGGCGTCCGTTGAGAAACTCAACGCCCCACCTGAAAGTCCTACTTTGATCGTCGGTGTCGCAGTGATTCCCGCCACTTGGCTCATAAGAGTACTCAGCTCACGCATAGCAGCAGTCGTTCCGACATCAGCGACTGGAAGCGCTAATCCCCACGCAACATGGTTGTACACGAGTTTTGCGGCGGCTCCCAACTGGCTAGCGGTGTAAATCCCTGGGCGTCCGGCCGTAATGCGTCCGAGCGCCTGCTCCTTTGAGAGGGCGTAACCAAGAGCAGCGAACTTCGTCGTCGTCGCGCCACTTGGTGCGGTCGACGCAACGTAGTCGAAAGCCGGGTTGGGATAGTTACCGTCAAGTTTCGGCGAGTCGGCGCACATTCCCCAACCAACGGCCGACGGAAAACCTGGCCCGTAGAGTCCGAAGTAAGTGTTCTTGCCATCCAACGTTGCGCAGTAGCCCGCGTACCCGTCCATGGGAGCACCCTTCGTGCACACTGAGGCACCTGAAATCTTTGGGGAGGCCTTGGCGTGGATTGTCGCGGCTGCAACAATTCCACTGGGTAGCGCGAAACTTAGGGCTAGAACCAGGCTCAATAATCCCGTACGTATCAATCGAGTAGTCATGACAACCCTCTCCTCATTTCCCAGACACACTGTCGGGCAACGGAGGCAAGGTCTAGACGTCCTTAGTCCGACGCTACACCTCGGAACGAATTTTTGATCAATCATTTTTCTACACTTCCTATCCAGTAATCATTGGATCGGCGCGTCAATTGCTCAGTAGGAAGAACCGCCGACACTCTGAAACTTGCAACAGCGGAGTCGCTACCCTTTCGAGCTTGAACGCTGGCGCCTCCGCAATAGTCAGCAACGCCCTAAGAAATCTGGTGGCTCGTCTTCGTGATCGAAATCTTGACTCATTGGTGCATCTCCTCAGCATTGATGGAGTCTTGTTTGGTTCCGAAGCGACCGAACGAGCCGAGGGTCGTGCGGCGCTGAGAGTGTTCTTTAATTTGATTCTGAGCCAACCCACAACGATCGCCTGGTCGTGGGATGAACTCGTTGTGCGTCGCAGCAATGACACAGTCATGGTTCAAAAGCCCCGCGATACTTCGCCTCACCGACTGTGCCGGCGCGCGCCGACTCATCCCCTGCCGACGAAGCGGTGTATTGGAACGCCGGTCTGATGGCGAGTGGCTGTTCGCAATGTTCAATGACCCGAACCCTCGACGAGCCGATAAGTGAAGTTGAGTCGCGACGAAATCTAAGCGAAAGGACTTTGCAACTCTTCACCATTGTCGACGATTGGCCGGGTATCGAACCGGCCTTCGGGAGACAAAACCCGAAGTGAAACATCAAGAATACGCGCCAGACCATTCGTCAGCGCTTGCTTATCGGGTGCGCGCCGCCACTCCGACACCGCGAGTAGGTGATCGCTCACGGTGAAAATGGCGGCGATTTCGACACCGCGCACTTGGGCGATGGTGAAGAGCGCGGCCGCCTCCATTTCGACGGTGACAACTCCCTCTGCTCGATAGGCGAGTGCCTCCTCTAGTGTCTCGCGGTACACGGCGTCGAGAGTCCAGGTAAGTCCTTCGGTAAAGGGCATTGAAACACCTACAAGAAACTGACGGAGTTCATCGGTGAGGCCAAGCGTTGGATGGGCGTAGCGAGCGGCGGGCACGTAATGGTGCGAGACTCCCTCGTCACGAATAGCCCCGGTACAGAGCACGACGTCACCGAAATTCACCTCGCTGGGCAGTGCCCCCGCAAGACCCAAACTGATGAAACGACGAACGCCCAGAGTCGCCAGTTCTTCAAGGACGATCGCCGCGCCCGGAGCACCGAAGCCAAACCCTTCAACGACGCCCACTCGAGTGACGTCAGGCCCCTCTTGCAGCCACATCGAACGCCACGGCGCCGAATAACCGGGAACGTTCTTGAACCCGCGAGCCAAAAGCAGCGAGTGCAACCGAGTGCTGTAGCCCAAGATGACGCTCTGAGGGATGATCACGTCGGGGTTGTCCAAAAGATGGTTGACAATGATTTCTGGTCGTATGAGTGGCGTTCCCCCGTGCTTCGCAGGATCATTAGGGAAGGTGGCGTCTATCAAATTCACGTCTCTAGTATCACCTCTGATTCGAAGTGACGCGATCGGCCTTCGGGCGCAGAGCAAGCACCCCTAGGGGCACGATCTTCCTAAAGTTGGGACAGCCCCTCTAGTGCTATTGCCTCGAAGATGTTCACGTCGGACTCGAACAGCGTATTGGCCTCGGGCCAGTGAATCACCAACTCAGAGATCCCAAGTTCTTGGTAGCGCCCAGCCCAGTCGACGAAGGCGTCAAGTGAGACGAGTGGACGCTCTGCGGAGAGACCATTCAACAACACTCTTTCGATTGGTTTTGGACCTCGTTCGGATTCGGCGAGGATCTCGTCGAACCTTCGTAACTGCGACCCAACGACGTCAATGCAGGACTCGTCCTCGCGCGTCGTACGACCTAAGGTGACCCACCCTTGGCCGTACTGAGCGGCCAGACGCATTCCACGCTCTCCGTCAGCGGCCACCAAAAATGGTGGCCGTGGTTGCTGCAACGTTCCCGGCAACATCCGGGCCTCATTCGCGTTGTAGAAGGAGCCTTGGGAAGTGGTCTCTGCGTTCCGTAGTAACTCATCGAGCAGTCCTACAAACTCGACGAATCGTTTCGTTCTCTCGCGAAGTGACCATGCGGGCTCACCAAGGACCGTGGCGTCACCTCCAACGCCACCTGAACCAACGCCGACAGTGAGTCGTCCACCCGAAATGTCATCGATGGAAAGAAGTTCCTTCGCGAGGGGTACTGGATGGCGAAAATTTGGTGAGGTCACCAAGGTGCCAAGTCGGATTCGAGAGGTTTCGAGAGCAGCGGCGGTGAGTGTTGGAACGGCCCCGAACCATGGTCGATCCGCCAATCGAAGCCACGAGAGATGATCGTAGGTATAAGCGGTATTAAAACCCAATTCCTCGGCTCGTCGCCACTTCTCCTTTGATGCCGGCCATCGATCAAGAGGGAGAATCACGGTACTTAGTCGCACCAGGTAAATCTAAACCAGAGTGAGATAGAAGCACACACTTACGGAATGCGTGATGCTCAAGGACGTCCATGACGGTTGCTGTGGGCGACCCTGATCGTCCTCGTCGGTCATAGACACAAGCAACCGTTGAACAAATTAAGAACCTCTGATACCGTTTTCAACAGCGGAGTAATCAGTTCATCAAGTTGCTCCGTCGAGTACGACAACCGTCAAGAATGACGACGCCTCCTACAAAGAGACAGAATTCTATGAGCAGAGAACGAGGAGTGTCATGACTACCCTGAGAGATCGCAACAACACCGCACTGCTCGTCATCGACGTTCAGAACGACGTCGTAGCTGGTGCGCACAACCGTGACGGTGTCATCGCCAACATCGCCTCACTGGTGGAGAAGGCCCGAGTCGAGAATGTACCCGTTGTGTGGGTACAGCACACGAGCGAGGAACTCCTCGAGGGCAGCGACGGCTGGCAGTACGTGGCCGAACTGGCGCGTCAGGAGTCCGAACCCCTAATCCACAAGCGCTTTGGCGACTCGTTCGAGAACACCGACCTCGAGGCCGTGCTCGCCGAACGCAAAGTCGGGAGCCTGATCATCACCGGGGCGCAGACTGACGCCTGTATTTTGTCCACGCTCTATGGGGCGATTGTCCGCGGCTACGACGCGACGCTGGATAGCGATGCGCACACCACCGAAGACCTCAGCCAATGGGGCGCCCCTCCACCCGACAAGGTCATCGACCACACGAATCTCTTTTGGGGGAATCACGCCGCACCGGGACGACGCGCAGGTACGGTGAGCACTAGTTCTGTCGATTTCGGCTGAGGTCTCTCAGGGCACCATTGTCGACCGAGGATTGATTCAATGACAAAGCTATGAGCTTCTGTCGCCAACACTAAGAACGACCTCAATGATGTCGCCGAGGTCGAGTCCTTCGGCTTCACGTACCGACACTTTGATTGGCACGAGATAGCCATCGTCCTTTGGGAAGAGGGACGTTTTCCAGCTCGTGCCACCGATTTGGGCCACTACCGGGATCACTCCCCAGCCGTAAGTAACGAGTGCGGCGACCGCGCGCAATTGCTCACTCTCTTCTGGTGGAACAGAAACGAAGTGGAACGGCGACGGCCCTCTCCAGAACCAGATCTCGCCACTGAATTTGAGTTGCACAAGGGCAGGCTATCTAAGAGATTTTACGAAGCATCGACTGTGATATTGCTTCAATCATCCGACGCCGAGTCCACCATTTGAATGCAAGAGCTGCCCATTCACCCACCCTCCTTCTGTAGAGCAAAGGAACGACACGAGGTTTGCTGCGTCCTGCGGCATTCCAATTCGCCCAAGAGGAGTATCCCCTACCACTTGGGACTTCAGCCGCGAGGTCATCCATCCGGTATCGGTAGGTCCCGGATTGATCACGTTCGCCGTAATTCCCATGTCCGCGAACTCCTGAGCCGCGGCGATGGTGATGCGATCAAGGGCACCCTTACTCGCTCCGTACGGAATATTCCCGACGGTGGCATCGCTCGTAAACGCAACGATGCGTCCCCTGCCCGAAGCTGACGTGTAGCGAACTCCGAACTCTCGAATCAAGAGCCACGTAGCTCGGGCGTTCACGGCGAAGTGGCGATCGAAACCTTGAACCGTCGTGTCGAGTATTCCGGTGTTAACCGATTCGCAGTGACACATAACGAGCGCCGAGACCGGCCCCAAGGTTGCTTCGACGGAGTCAAAGAGTTGTGGCGCGACCTCCGGATCCTCTAGATCGGACTCGAGTGGCACGCCACGAGCACCCAATCGTTCAAGCGAGTTCACGACGTCAGACGCAATACCTTCCTCATAGTCGGGAAAAATGCGTCGATCGTATGGAGGCCAGTAACTAGTGGCGACGTCGTAGCCATCCCGAGCTAGTTGCTGCGCCACCGCAAAACCGATCCCGCTTGCACGGCCGACACCGGTCACCAGCGCCACCGGTCTAATCCCGAGCGAATCTGTCGAACGCGTCATCCTGACATTATTGACGACATTCTGAGACGACTCGCAAACCACTCTCCGGCCAGAATCGGACACGCGAGTTCAAAAGTGTGACAATGGACGAATGAATCAAGAGCGACGTCAACAACCTCGCTACGAATCCGTGCTCAAACGACTAGGCGAGCCCGGCTCACGCGAACTTCTTACTACCCCAGCACTCGTGTGTGATCTCGACCTGCTCGAAGCCAACATCACGCGCATGGCCACCACTACTGCGTTGGCTGGCGTTGCGCTTCGGCCTCACGTGAAGTCGCACAAGTCGGCCTATATCGCGAAACTTCAATTACATGCCGGAGCTGTCGGCCTGGCGTTTGCGAAACTCTCGGAAGGCGAAGCCGTCGTTGGGCGACTTCGCCGTGACGGTTACGGCGATCGAATCTCCGCGCTCTTCACCTCTCCCCTTGTTGGAACGGCGGCCGCAAAGAGGGCGCTGGCTCTTGGGGAACACTGTGACGTCACAGTGGTGGTCGATCACGCTGACGCCGTAGAAGAACTGGCGACTGTCGCGAATGAGACGGGAAGAAGCATCTCAGTGCTTTGTGACGTCGACGTTGGTCTCGGTCGAACCGGCGTTGCCGGTCCGGTGGAGGCGCTCCACGTCGTCGAGCGAATTGCGTCACATCCCTCTCTCGCCTTCGCGGGCGTCCAGGGCTACGGCGGTCATCTCCAACACATTGGCGGACGCGAGCAACGACTCGCGACAACGAGCACGTCGACGAAGCTACTGGCGACCGTCATCGACGCGCTCGAGTCGAATGGATTCTCTGTCGCACTACGCACCGGCGGCGGCACAGGAACCGCGGCCATTGACAGCCAACTCGGAGTTCTCAATGAGTTGCAATGTGGGAGTTACATCTTCATGGACCGCGAGTACCGCGACGCACTGGCCAGTGATCCAGAAGGAGCTTTTCACCAAAGTCTCACCGTCACCACGACAGTGATCTCGACGAATCAACAAAAGTTTGTCACCGTCGATGCCGGACTGAAATCCATGGCTACTGACGCAGGCAATCCCGTCGTTGTTGGTCACGAGCAAGAGTTGCTGTACAACTTCTTTGGAGATGAACAGGGATTAATCACGACAACGCTCGGCGCAGTGTTGCGTCGAGGCGATCGCATCGACCTCGTGCCACCGCACTGCGACCCTACGGTAGACCGCTACGACGTTCTTTGGATAGTTCGCGGTGACGTCGTTGTCGGCGTTGAGGACATCGTTGCTCGAGGCTGTTCGCAGTAGGTCTCGCTGTTCACGCGTCCCTCCTCGCCATACGCCACGCGCCCAGCGCGGTCCAACCTACGAGCCACGCGACGATGACGATCACCGCCACCGTCGTGGTCTCAGGGACAATCGATGCCACCCCTCCATTTCCGCCCCCTCCACCGAATGCTTGGGGTAAGCCGCCAGGTTCCAAATGAGCCGTAGCTAGGCCAACAAGTCCCCGCTGCACGTTTATCAGGTGCCGAATTGCGGTATGCGAGAAGATCGGTGTGAGCACGATCTCGAGCACGATCATCAGAACCACCGAAACAGTTCGTTGACCCATCAGCGAAGCCAGCCCAAGTCCGACGATGAAGCCGATAATCGCTTCAAGCTCGATCCATAAACCGGTCTTGACCATGAGCAAATTAGACGGGTACAAGAAAGTGTGGGAGTAATCTGTGTAATTCTGTTTCGCGATCTTGACCGCTTCCGCCCTAAGCGTCGTCGACGAAACTTTTTTAAGACCAGGGGGTCCGGGTTGATTGACAACCTTGCCGTTCCCATCGATGCGGCAACCAATACCTTCAAGCGGCCCGTTGTAGGGCATGCCACAGACCGCTTCCGTAGGGTGCTGAGCGGCCCAACTCTCGAATCCCGTCAATGAGAGCCCAGACGGGACGGCCACGCCGTCGTAGTGAAGCGTGGTGGGAGCGGCGAACACGCAGACGGCGCAGACGATCGTGAAACCAACCGCCACCATCGGCACAATGATCGCCAGTCCGGCGGGGATCCGGGCGAAATACAGAGCCAGGCGCGATCGACCCGTGATGACCAGGTGGCGGAACATTCCCTCGGTGAGGTCGACCGACCCTGCCGTGCAGCCCAACGTGGCGGCGACGATGAAACCAAAGACGTACATCACGCCGGCGGAGAGGCCTGTGAAAATGTCGTAACCGCCGGCCGGTCCATAGGACTTCGGTGCCACGACGTGCATGATAAGTCGAATCAGAAGGAAGATGGCCGGAATACCAATGTTCACGACAATCAACGCGGCCATAAGGCCCCGTCGCTTGCGCAGTTCCATAATCCGAGTCCTGATCATGCCAACTGTGGGAATCCACGAGCCTCGTCGGTCGTGCGTGGCGCTGCGCTCCGACGTGATGAGGCTCGATGGCGTTGCATTTGCGGTGGGCAACGTCATTCAGTTTCACCCAATCGACTCGTCACTTCTAAGAACCACGATTCGAGCGAGACTTGAATCTTCTGGAGTCGGTAGACGTCCAGCCCACCGTCGACCAGCAGCCGATTCACCTCGGCGATGGCGTCGCGTCCCGTGCCCGGGGCAAGGTGAATCGAGAGTCCCGACGTCACGACGTCAATCTGCGCACCAAGAGTAGAAGCCGCCACGATCGTTCGAGCCCGTTCGGGCGAGGAACAGTCCACCTGTACTTCCATTGTCGCCCCGGCGAGGAGTTCGGCGATGGGACCTTGACGGATTACCCGGCCCTTATCCACAATGGCGACCGCGTCGCACGTTCGCTCGACCTCGTCGAGGAGGTGTGAGGAGAGCATCACGGTACGGCCCTCAGCGACCAGCGACAGGATCATGTCGCGCATCTCGTGCATGCCAGCTGGGTCGAGACCATTCATAGGCTCATCCAGTATGAGCAGTTGCGGATCACCAAGCAGACACGCGGCGACACCGAGTCGCTGGCGCATGCCCATTGAGTACTTCGAGACGCGGTCATCGGCCCGCTGGGTCATACCAACACGATCCAGTGACGCCTCGATTCGATCTCGCGCCGCGGGCTCGCGGGCGGCGGCGAGAATCTGAAGGTTCTGGCGCCCCGTCAAGTGACCGTGGAACCGAGGTTCATCAACGATGGCCCCGACGCGAGCTAACGCCCTGTCTCGATTGCGTGGCACTGAGTAACCTAGCAGTGACATCGTACCGGCGTTGGCATGCGTTAAGCCCAACAGGACTCGAATAAGGGTCGTCTTTCCCGCTCCATTGGGACCGAGGTAGCCAAAGGCGCAACCACGAGGAACGAGTAGCTCAACATCGTTGACCGCCACGTTGTCGCCGAAGCGCTTGGTCAACCCGTGTGTTTCAACGGCCCATTGACCATCCGACGAGTTCTCGTGTGACGTGTCTTCGAGCAAAGCAGTACTCATTCAACATCTCTCTTTCAGGAACCCCGGTCACCGTACCCAGAGATTAAACGAACGCCTCGTCACTCACCATAGGGGTAAACCCCGACGCCATCGAGGGTGACGAAGCTCGCGATTCGTCGCAGCAATCTGTCGATCAGGTGTCGGTGAATTGCAAGATCTGCGATAGCAAACTCAAAGCCAAGACCCTTACGTGCTAGGGCCTGAAAATCCCATCACTTCGTCGGCCGGTACGTCTATGAGCTCTGAAGCTTTCTTGCCCATTGCCAGAGCGTATGCCTTGGAGAGTTGATATCCGTAGGTGTAACCGAATGCCTTCGTGATTCCATCCGCGCCGAAGAACCACTTTTGTTGGCTGAACGGTTGTGCGTAGAGCGCGGACTGAGCCTGCGCCACGTCGTCGTCGGTGATACGCACCCGACTGAAGAAGGGTGCCGCACCGAGCGCCTCTTCCTCAAACAGTTGTGCCATCCCTTCACTCACCAGCATCTGCGCGAGGTTGCCACCGCAACCAGGGCCGCGCCAGCGCATCGCGTGGTGAAATTCGTGGACGAGTGTCGTCTCAATCTTCTCTTTTTCCAAAGCGGCGGCGGGGTCCAGCGCAACCAGGATGACGTTCGGGCCATAGGTATAGCCGCCCACGCCCCACTCAGGAATGGTCTCATCGGGAGCGTCCAGGAAGAGTACGTCGATTCCCTCGGCCTCGAGGAGGCCACGAGCGAGACTCGTCGCGCTCTCGAACGCTGTCACGACGACATCGAGGTGTGCGTCGAGGCGACCCGACACGTTAGCGATGTGGATCGTGATAGGTCGCATCCAGTCATCATTGCAGGAGTCCGATCGGCGAGCAGACTCAGGGGATCGACGTCAGCAAACCCTCGTTGTCACAGACGGTGAAGGATCAACTTTGCACATCTTCTTTGGGCGGCGCCCAGTCGGCGGGTCGACCAGTATGGTTTGCCAATTCGAGCGACCATCGCCACCAACTGTGGTCTTTGGAATGATGCCATTCGCGTAGCAGTCCCACTTCGCCACCAGCCAACAACACGGGAACGCCGTAAAGACTGTCGTCGGGCCATACTTCGCTTCGACTCAATGCATCAGCTTCAATGGTGAGCAACGTCATAGGTAGATAGGCGCCGACGCGGTCGAGTTTCTCCGCTCGAACAATGACATTTGCGAAATCATCAACAACCTCTACCGATAGATGAGCGGGAGCAGCGTGGATTAATGCTTTGTTGAATCCGCTCGCTGTCGTGGCTCGCGCAAACTCAAGACCGTTCATTGCACCTTCACGAGATCGCAGACTCCAGGTCCAATTAGCCATTAAAATCACCTCTTCCAGGGTTGAGGCTAACGATGATCTGCGAACGTAAAACCATCGAGCAATAAAGGGTGCCGGAGACCCGATTGAACTGATCTGATGCCAAGCACCGGTGGCTCTAGTCAGTCCCTCACATTGCAGTATTGGTTTCGCGTAACCCGGAAACCATTTTCGAAGTCCATTCAACGAGTCGCGAAATGGGCACAATCTCGGTTTCGGAGCCTCCTCGGAGCTTCGTCTCGATTCCCCCCGCCTGTAGCGACCTCGACGACACGGTCATTCGTATCGGGACACCGATCAAATCGGCGTCGGAAAACTGAATGCCAGCGCGCAGATCGCGGTCATCCCACAACGTAGCGATCCCCGCTTTCTCCAATTCACCGTAAATGACCTCGGCGGTAGGAAAGACATCCATCCCGATGGAACAGATATGAACCTGAAAGGGCGACACCTCTATCGGCCAAAGAAGGCCCGACGCATCGTGATAGTGCTCAGCGAGGCACGCCATTAACCGTCCGACCCCTATTCCGTAACAGCCCATAGTGATTGGATGCTCACTACCGTTGGCGTCTAGATAGTTCGCACCGAGGGCGACGGAGAAGCGTGTTCCCAACTTGAATATATTTCCGACTTCGACGCCACGTTCAGTTCGCAGCTCGAAGGAGCACTCTGGGCAGAGATCACCATCGTTTGCTGAGACAATGTCGCCAACGCGAGTTGCCTCGTAGTCCCTACCGAAATTGCCATTCAGATAATGGAATCCAGCAACGTTCGCGCCCATCACAAGATTCCAAGAGGACGCGACGAGGTCGTCCGCCACGACGCAGGCTCCTGGTTCGAGACCAATCGGTGACGCGTACCCGGGCACCGCACCAATGGCGGTGATCTCGTCTTCCAGTGAGGGGCGCAGTTGGACCGCTTCCAAGAGGGCGGCCAGTTTGTATTCGTTCACGCTCATGTCGCCTCGCACGAGCGCAACAACTGGCAATTCTCTATTGTCACTCATGAGGGCCGAGAAGAACACCACTTTGGCCGTTCGTGATTTCGAGAGCCCCGTCTGCATCGTTAGCGCGTCGATGGTGGTCGCGTCGGGTGTCGCAATCTGCTCCAGGGGCAATTGTTCTTCGAAGTCGGGCTCGGGCTTCTTGATCGAAGCGATTTGGCGATTTTGCGCGTATCCGCAGCGATCGCAGAGCACGACCGTATCTTCGCCAATTGGATTCAGGTACATGAACTCGTGGGCCCCGGTGCCGCCCATTATGCCGAGATCTCCACCGACGGCCGTTGAGGGCAGCCCACAGCGTTGAAAGATTCTCGTGTAGGCATCGAATATCCGTTGATACTGGTTGTCAAGTCCCGCCTGATCGATATCGAAGCTGTACGCATCCTTCATCGTGAACTCACGTGTTCGAATGAGACCAGCTCGTGGCCTCGGATCATCTCGGAACTTCAATTGGATTTGGTAAACAAGTTTTGGCAGGTCTCGCGAGGATCGAATTTCAGTTGCCGCAATGCTCGCGACAGCTTCTTCGTTAGTCATCGCCAGTACGAGATCACGTTGCCTTCGATCTTTGAGGCGTATAAGTTCCGGTCCGACGCTGTCCCAGCGTCCGCTTCGTCGCCACAACTCAGCCGGTTGCACGAGAGGCATCGAGAGTTCGACACCTCCGACGCTTTCCATTTCTTCTCTAATAACGGCTTCGATGCGTCTAAGAACTTTCCAGCCGATTGGCAAGTACCCAAAAATCCCCTGTCCAATTTGACGGACGTAGCCAGCTCGTAGAAGGAATCCGTGTCCGATCGAATCGGTGTTGCTGGGGATTTCACGGAGTGTTACGCCGAACGATTGGGACATTTTCATTGCCAGGCACGATAGTACGTAACGCTCAAGTTGTCAGCCGACGACACCAGTTACAACTATTTAATCCTGGGGCCCTGTGCCCTCTCATCGAAGTCAACGATCCGAGCGCCACCGCGTCAGCCCACGTAAGCACGGACCAATTACTTGTCCAATTCGGCCAAGACTTCGCCAATGATCTTGGTCATCTTGTGGGCCGGGAGTGGTTCGCCACCTTCGGCTTTCGCCACTTCATCGGAGAAGGCCTCGACCGAGTGAGTCCCCCCGATCAGCACGTGTCGCAGCGCCTCGCCGCTCGCCTCGGAGTCACTGACGTCCTTGAGCGCACCGGCAACGTCATGATCGGGCGACTCGGCCAACGTGTGGACGACGTTCATCGCCTCCTCGCGACCACTCGCGGTCGAGACCGCGGGGGCGCGATCGGGATTTTGTTGAAGATCCCATTCGGCAAGAGCTTCGCTGTAACCTCCTTCACCGGGATGCAACAGTCGAGTCGTCGGTTCAGCGACCACGTCAACGCCGTCGCCGCTCGCAGCAGCGACGGCGTCGTCACTGTCGTGATGTCGCCCCTCTGGAATAGGTACCACCAGGCTCCCGTCGGGATTTCGGATGATCTCCATGTCGTCACTCCTTTTGGACACCACTTCGTGTCCGTCACCGCCAACCTAAAGGGTGCGCCGGGAATCGCAACCGTGATCGATATCTACCATCGATTGTCCGCCGTCCGTGCACCGGGAACCGCGAAAGGACGCACAGACGATCAACACTGAGAAGCGCCTTCGCCGACTCGAACGTTGCTACGCGGGCTACATCGGCTCCGAAGGCGTCATTAAGGAATTAGAGGCAGATTGGTTTAGCCCGCCTATTAAACGATCCTTCGCTGAACGTCGAGCCCAGGGACGCGACTAGCTCGTCGAATCATCCGATCGATTCGATGAATTCGCTCAGCGAGTCCGTGCAGTGCTCTGGCGCCTGAAGAGGCCACCAGTGACCTAGTCCGTCAAGTATCTGATGGCGAGCGCCCAGCATGTTGGCCACTTCGCGCGACTTCGCCTCATTGCCGAAGGGGTCTTCCGAAGGACACAGCACCATTCCCGGTGCAATTGTCGGCTTGAATTTGTCGCCCCAAGTGGCGAATGGATTCGGTGTCGCCGAACGGTAGAGATCGAGAATGCAGGCGCCCATCGTTTCGTCGCCCGATTCCGACATCGACACGGCGTCGTCGTGAGGTACGCCAAGGAACTCGAAGTTAGCGGCTCGCTCTTGTGGCGACGAGAGTCGTTGGGCCGCAAAAAACGCTTCGCCCTCACCGGGGGTTTGCCAGATTTGAGCGAAGTCGTGCCAGACGTAGTCAGGATGCATGATGTTGGCGACGTCGGCGCTCCAAGATCGCAGCCGCTCACCGTGGGCTGTGGCGACGCGGTACGTGAGGCCGGCTCCCCAATCGTGGCCAACGAGATCGACCGGTTCGTCAAACTGGTTCAACTCGCCAACGAGCCAGTCAACGTACTCATCTTTCGTCGCGCCGAAGCCGGGCGGTCGCGGGCAACCGAAGCCGGGCATCGACAGCGCGACCGACTCTCCGTCTAGGTTCGCCCGCAATCTGTCCCAAATCTTGTTGGTTTCGGGTACACCGTGCACGAACACAATCATCCCGCAACCATATCGTCGACAATGTAGCGTCGCACATAGAACTAATGGGGTGTCCATGTCGAAGGTAATCGTCGTCGGAGGTGGTCCCACGGGACTCGCTACGGCAATGTTGTTGGCCAAGCGAGGCGTCGAGGTCGTAGTGCTGGACCGCGAAGCACCAGCCCCGATGGAGGTCGACGATCTATGGGAAAATTGGGAGCGACGAAGCGTCGCTCAATTCCACCAGGTCCACTATCTCCAGCCAGCGGCGCACGCGCAACTCGCCGCACACTTACCAGAGGTCCTTGAACACATGGCCACCGCAGGAGTCGAAGAGTTCAACGTGCCCGAACTGCAAGCACGCCATATGTTGGCCGGTGACAAGGACGTTGATCTGTCTCGGTTCGTCACGCGAACAAGTTGTCGACGTCCCTTCATGGAGTTCGGTTTCGTCGCGGCGGCGCGAGCCTGTCCCGGCGTGGAGATCAAGAGCGCCAGTCCCGTCACGGAACTAGTCGTCGGCCCAGAAGTGATGAAGGGCGTCCCTCACGTGGTCGGGGTGAAGACGGAGAACGGCGACGCCTACTACGGCGACGTCATCATTGACACGAGCGGGCGCCGCACCGCCCTTCCGGCGCTCATTGCGTCCGTCGGCGGCGTCGCGTCGAGTGAGCACGTGTCGGACTTCGGGTTCGTCTACAACACGCGGTACTACAAGGGCGACTCGATACCGGAGTACCTCGGCGACAACTTGGCCGCGGTGGGATCGATTAGCTTGCTCACGATGCCTGGTGACCACGGTCACTGGTCGGCAACCATTTATCACTCTCCTCAGGACAAGGCAATGAGAAAGGTCCGCGACCCCGAGGTGTTCGAGCGAGTAATCAGGTCGATGCCGCTGCACGCTCAATGGATCGATGGTGAACCAGTCAGTGACGTCAACTCAATGGCGGCGTCGGCCAACACGGTCCGCGACTTCTTTGTGGACGGACGCCCATCCGCGACCGGCCTCGTTCCGATCGGCGACGCGTGGGGCTTCACGAACCCATCGCTTGGTCGAGGGATCTGCTTGGGGCTCAAACATGCGCTTCGTTTGGCTGACCCCATTGTCGCGAACCTGGATCGGCCCGCGTCGTTGGCCGAGGCTTGGTTTCAAGAGACACAAAGCGATGCCCAGATTTGGCACACGGCGACAGTGGACATAGAGAAATCGCGGGCAGCCGAGGTCGACGCACTTCGCCAGGGTCTACCCGACCCCTTTGACCCCTCGGACGTCGCGACCGCAATCGGTCGAGCTTTCGCGTCGGCCAGCCACTACGACCTCGAAGTCAAAGCGTGGTACAACGAAATTGCCGGTTGCTACGCACTGGCGATGGAGGTCATCTCGCGACCTGGTGTGATGGAAAGAATCCTGGAGGTGGCCGCCGCACATCCTGAGTACCAGACGCCTGGTCCAAACCGTGAAGAACTGGAGAGGCTGCTCACGTAACTTTGTCTTTCCGATGTAGCACGTGAGGCTTTGCTGGTCGCACGATCCAGTTATGGCTGGATTGCGTTGGACTGAGATGAATTCGAGAGACTGAGAAAGAAGGCCTAAATGGAATCTTCATCACTACGGCGCATCTGCGTTACCGGAGCGAGTGGGAAGGCCGGACGAGGTGTAGTGCGAGACCTGCTCCAACACGGCTACGAGGTCGCTGCTACTGACGTTGAAGTTTCTAGAGAGGATGCGGGAAAAGGACTCCTTCGAGCAGACTTGACTGATTACGGACAGGCGCTCGAAGTGCTCAAGGGCGTCGACGCGGTTATCCATCTCGCCAACATTCCAGCTCCCGGTCTACAGACGCCCTCGGTCACGTTCAACGCCAATATGGCGATGAACTTCAACATCTTTTACGCTGCGGCTAACAGCGGCCTGCGTCGGGTCGTGTGGGCGTCAAGCGAGACGACACTCGGCCTCTTCTTTGGCGTTACCCGTCAGCAGTTTCCATCGATGGAAGTTGAGGGACGGCCCCCTCGATACGCTCCGGTCGACGAAGACCACTATCCTTTTCCGACCGTCACGTACGCGCTGTCCAAGGTTGCGAGTGAGACCGTCGCCGGACAGATATCCGAGTGGTCGGGAGTTCCGTTCGTGGCGCTTCGCTTCTCTAACATCATGTATCCCGAGGACTACCAGGAGTTCCCCTCGTACTGGTCAGATCCCCACCTGCGCAAATGGAATCTGTGGGGCTACGTTGACGTCAGAGACGTCGCGACCGCATGTCGCCAAGCACTGAGCGCACCGTCCGAGGCTGTCGCAGGAAGCCCGGGCTTGATCATTGCCGCCGCGGACACCGTCATGAATCGACCATCGGCCGCGCTTATGGCCGAAGTATTCCCCGGGGTGCCGTTGACTCGCGACCTGGGCGAATATGAGACGTTGCTCGCGATCGATCGCGCTCGCGAGGCGATCGACTATCAACCGCACCATTCCTGGCGAGACCATATTCCTGCGTCATGAGCATGAGGGGACGGTCGACGATGAAATAACCCAACGTACGACGGCGCACGCCCCCCGTAATATTGGGCGCCGACCTTTCGCAAATTCTCAACACGGAACTTAGATTCGCACGCCGAGGTGTGACGATGACTTCCATCAAGATGACCGCAAACCCTGAGTTTGGCGAGGCAGTTCTTTAGAGGTGAAAGGGGCCAAACATTGACGTCGCCGTTCGCGCTCCTCCAAGAAGCGCGACGTGAAGGAGCGTCTCCGTCGTTCGCAAGAGTGAGTAGTGAGTAAATTTGGTGTCGACGCGTGCTCCACGACGAGTAGATGGCGCGACCACGATCGTCGGAACTTGGTTGGACGCCATCGAGTCATTCTCGTCAAACGTGATGAAGAGAACGAGAGAACTCGATTGATACTGAGAGCTCGCAAGTAGCAACGGGACCATCCGCTTGAGCCACCCATCACCCACGGCGACGGGGCAGCTATGCATGTCATGGCAGACGTTGGGCACAATCATGGTGAAACCTGCGCTTAAATTCAACGGAAGCTTCAGCGGAACGTCGTTGCGTTGACACGACGCCGCGATTGTTGTGTAGTAGACAGCGGGATTGTGTCGAGCGGCGTATTGACCACTCGTGACATGATCACACCGCCCCGGCATGGACTCGACCAGGGCGCGCCAGTTCGATCCCAGTTCAGAGAAAATACTCGGTGAGTGCAAAGGATGCGAACTCGGCTCTCCATCGTCGCTGATTCCCTGAGTAGAGCCCGAAGTGAGCGCGACGTAATTCGGCAAACTCGGATGTGAAGCCGCGTCGTAGTTCGTCGCGAGACCGCATCTCGAGACGAGTTGATTAAAGTAGGGCGCGCTCGGCGATCCAACTACCGAGTAGCCGACATTTTCCAGCATGATCCAGACGACGTGGCTGTAGTGCGCTGTCGTCGCTCGGCCGCAGGGCGACGCCACGGGGATCCCCTGTAGGGCCGCCCCGCTGGTTTCTGGGACCGTCGACGGTAGAAGTACGACGATCATCGCGAGCACGCACGCCAACCTGCGAAATGTCATAGCCCTATTGTGACGCCCCTGCGATCGATAGGGAGCGCATGTCGAATGTCCAGTTGATTACCTCAAAATTGCTGGAGCCGAGGAACCCGCCGGATCATTGGGGTCAAAGACCCGACGCGACTGACCAGATACCAAGCATTGGCGTCGAGTCGACTCCGTCGGTCTAGCGTCCGAGAGTGGACGCATCGAGACTGGAACAAAGCACCAGAGTTTCCTTGGGTGCCCTCGCGATATCACCGCCGCTGCGTGAACGTCTCACCCAAAACTTTCAAACAACGTGGCCACCTACTTCGCGATCGGGAACTGGGGCGTCATGTGAAAGGTACCGTCATCCTCAATAACCAGGCCTTCGTAGTCGTTCAACTCTTTGAACATTGTGAGCGCTGGCTTACCGGCGACGACCAGGGCGGTTGCCAGGGCGTCCGCTAATGAGAGGTCAGTCCCGACAACGGTCGCTGAGGCCGCCCGAGTCGTGGGCAGACCGGAGTGTGGGTCGATCAGATGCGCGCCTCGCTCGTAGCTACCAGAAGTAGCAATGGCGCCAGGCGTCTCAACGACGCACGCGAGTCGTTGAAGATCGGCAGGATCGGTGACACCAATGCGAAATTTTTGACCGTATTGTGGCCCGCCGAAACTCGCGATATCCCCCGCCGCGTTAACGAGGGCACCACTCACACCCGTTCGTTTCAGCACGTTGAGGGACTGTTGCGCGGCCCATCCCTTGACCAACCCTGTGGGATCGACTCCTCCAGGCATCGCCCAGGGGTCAAACCACCCGAAGGAAATGTCTCGAGCCTTGCGACATCGTTCGAGGACAATCGAGATCTCAACCGGGGCGTCGTCGAGGGACAGTTCGCCACGTCGAATTCGTGTGATGTAGCTCGTATCCTTCCAGGTGCTGAACATGGCGTCAGCCGCGTGCAACACGTCGATCGCCTCCTTGACGATAGGGGTCAGCATCCACCGCGGCGCCGCCACTTCGTTAAAGAGATCAATCGTCACCACGGTGCCCATCACGTGCTCTTCGTGATGAAATATCCGCCGATATGAGAGAGTCGATTCGGAGATCGTCATTAGAGTCCCAACTGCGTAAGAGCAGACTGCAGCGACTGCGCGAAACCAGCGGACGTGTAGCTCGCGCCTGAGACGCTTTGGATGCTGGCACTCTGGGCCTGTAACGCCTCCTGCTGGAGGATGGGTATCGCGTACTGGTCGATGGAAACTGAACGAGGGTTCCCCCCGTCGTTGATAGCGGCGATGGAAACCTTCGTGATCTTGGTCTTGGTCACCGACACATTGACCGAAAGGATGCCGAAGATGTAGTTCACGCTGACCCCGGTCGCTTGACGAACGCTCGGCGTAACGGTAGTAGTGGTCACGGGCGCGGCGGTGATCGTCGTGGTGGGCGTCGGCGTTGGTGGTGGGTTGTGCACGAGAGTCGTCGATGGCGTGGTTCTCGGCGCGCTCGTGCGCGTCGTCACGGGAAGCGTGGTCGTCGTTGGCGGCGTGACGGTAGTCGGAGTGACCGGAATCGTTCCGAGGGAAATCTTGGCCGGAGAGGAATGGAAACTGAAGATACCCGCGAGAACCGCGACGGTCGAAAGTAGAACTATCGGAGATCGGTTCATCGCAACTCACCCGGACTTTGCACGCTTATTCCCTCGGTCATCATCTAAAACGCGAACGTTTCGCGGTGGATTAACTCGGGCGGCGCACCGAGTTGACGAGCCGCGGTGACCACCATCTCAGTGAACTCGTCGGGACCACACACGTAGACATCGACGTCTCGAAGGTCACCCACGATCCCGTGAAGCAACTTCGTGCTGAAACGTACGTGATCGCGAGGACCGATAAGTTCTTGATACTTCCCACCACGCTTCGCCACCAAATCCACTATTTCTTGGCGATGGACGACGTTGTCCGGCTCCGAAGCACGGATGATCACCGTGACCTGGATTGAGTGTGGTAAATCTTCGAGCAGTGCGCGCAAGGGCGTCACGCCCACGCCTGCGCCCACTAGTAACACACGTTTTGCACTCACCGAGTGACGGGTAAACGTGCCGTAGGGACCCTCGATGATGACACGCGTACCAGGCTTCAAGTGCGCCATTGCGTTGCTGTGATCGCCGAGGCCCTTGATCGTTACACGCATGGAGGGCGCCTTCGGCAGCGCGGAGAGCGAGTAGGGGTGCGCGTGCCACCACAGTTCACGGGTCATAAATCGCCACTGAAAAAACTGACCACCCGACACGGCGAGTCGCGCGATCTGTCGTCCCGTGACGACCACCGAGTACACGCCCGGCGTCTCCTCGCGCACCGAAGAAACGCGCAGTTGGTGGCGAAGGTTGCGAATCACCGGCAGCGCAATGCGAAAACTCGCCACGGACACTGCCGCTACGACCCAGACGGAGATCCAGAGATCTCGCAACAGTGGATGACTGAGAAACATCACGCCGATCCTGATCTGGTGGAAGAACGCGAGACCGAGCGCCAAATACGTGTAGAGGTGCACGACCCACCACGACTCGTATTTGATGCGACGGCGAATGATGCGTGCGGAGCTGACCCCGGCCATCACCAGGAGACTAAAGGCGAGGGCGGAGTCGAGAACGTCGGGGTAGTGAACGAGAAACGTCCAGAACTGGCGCACGAGGCTAACGCTGGTCAGTTGGGCGTAGCCCCAGGTGATGAGCAGCACGTGCACGGCAATGAGTCCGATCGGCCAGCCACCGAGTCGCCGATGCCATCGAACGAGTTGGTCCTGACCCACGCTTCGTTCCAACCACGGAATTCTGGAGATTAAAATTACCATGACCAACATGAGATACGTTCCGACGAGACCGGCGAGACGTCCGCCGAGCGTCAACCAGCCCCCGCGGGCCTCCAACGAAGCAAGTGACTCCCCCCAGAACGCCATCGCAATGGAGATACCAAGGCCCACGCGCGCCAGTACCGACAAGACGTTGACGACGCGCGGGACGGGAGCGTGACCCGGCCGGTGACGCGCGGGTACCCTGGAGACCCTTTGCGCCCTCACTTGGCGTGACGACGTCATGGCTTTCTCGCCGACATGGTAATGAAGTCCCGAGCCCACCACGACTCGAAGTAACGAGCAGGGGTGCCCGTCATTGCACGCAGCAGTTCACGTCCGTTCGAAGCGCCAGCGAGTCCCAAGGGTGACGGCGAGTAGTACGTGTAGTTAACCCAATCGGTGTTGATATCGAGTTCCATGGCCCGAACCGCGCCAGCCCGTACCAGTAAGTTCGCGAGGTCCGTAATATTGAGGCCCGGACCACCAACGTAAACCAGCGCGCCATTTGAGGTGACGCCCAATCCCGATCGCCAGACGTACACCGAGTTGCCCAAGGTTGCGCCCCATTTTGTGGTGTCATTCGCTTGGAGCCCGGCGACCGGGCGTGCGTTGTTCACGAGGAGGTCAAGGTTTTGGCGAACCGAGACGATGTTCGACGTCACCTTCATCGAAGGACCCCAGGCCATCACGTTGGACGTGCCGTTGCTGTAGACGACGAACGACGCCGCGCCGGGCCTCAGTGGTATCTCCATCTTGTGATTGGTGTAGTACCCGCCGTTGGCTTCGCTCATGAGAAAACCCGCGTTGAAGGCGGCGACGAGAGTGCGAGCTTGGGGGGTGCGGACCGGGGCCGTGAAAGGAAAGGGGCCTCCGCCGGGAATCCAACTGCCAGAGTAGAGTCTCGCGATCAGCAATTTCGTGTCCATCCACGCGACGCTGACCACGTAACTGGTGTGCACCGCATCCGGTCGAAGGGTAGTGACGTAGATCGCCGGCACGCCGTTAACGGTTCGACCCGCCGCGGACCATTGCCCCTCGCCGGCAATGGCCGGCGAGGCGAAGGGAACGATGGGCGCCGGCTTTGAGAGTTGAGCCACGCTCGTTGCCACGGCGCTCAACGAGCTCGACGGGGCTTTGATCGATCCGGGAGGCAACGCTCCCCCGATACGTGGTGCGTGATGCTTGTACCACTCGTTTTCGGTCCAGTTCACGATGCTCGACGCGCCGTGTGAACGGGCCCACTCAGCGAACCTCGATCCGAACGAACTGCCGAGCGCCGGATTGAAGAGAGCGCCACCGAGGGAAAAGGCCACCCACGTCATCGCGACGAGTAGTGCTAGAAGGAGACTCGTCACAAAACGTGAGCGGCGATGAATCCGTCTCTGACGAGCGCGCCCGTGCATTCCGCGTCGGTTTAATCGTGCTGGTTTTGCCGCGGGACGTTGGCGGTTCATCGTCGAAGCGGTCACGGGCGTCTGACTTCCTGCAGCCAAGATCCCACATGAGGGATAGTCACAAAGGCGAGGATCAGACCAACGACGAGGCTCGCGCTGAGGGCGCGACGGCGATTCTTGGAGCCCGCTACCACGTGGCTCGCGCGCGACGACCAGTCCCTTGTGGAAATGCGTAACGTTTCACCGAAGTGTCCAAGTACGTGAATGGTCATGGCCACAAACCAGAGAACGAAGCTGGCCTTGTGGAGGAGAAGAAATTGAGTCCTCAAACTTGTGGGCCCCAGCAAGAGCAAGATCCCTGAAGCAAAAACTACGATCGTGAGCAGGGCAACGAAAGGGCCAAGCACTCGCAAGGCGACTGGCGGCGGTCCGTTTTGGCGGTAGTCAGCCGAGCCGGCGTAGTACTTCGCGAAGCGCCAAAGGGTGCTACCTAATTTGACAAGTACTGGAGGGACTAGGAGCATGCCGACAAAGACGTGCAGTGTCAACAGTGATTTCACTTGCAACACCGTCACTCCTTCGACGGTGAGGAGGATTAATAAGATGAGCGCCGTCGAAGCGGTCAGGCGCTGGTTAGCCTCAACCCCCATTTTTACGGCGTGGCGCCGACGTGGAGCTGGCTGCGCCGAATGACTGGGGTACTTACGCACTTGCGTCATCGATTGTTCGCCGCGCCGAGCGCGCTCTTTCTCGCCCGGACATCTTCGTTGCGCGCGCGACGTTGCATTAGATCTACGTACGCGTTGGTAGCCATGATTAAATGCTAGGAACCGAACCTTACGCCAGCATTACGATGATTGAACTCTTCCGAAGTTCTTATGTTCGAAACACAGTGCGAGAACGATGACTCCGCGTCCTGAGCGCACTAGGACGCAGTCGTCTGCAACACGCATCGGATAAGTCGACTACTCGCCGACTCGACGCCAGGTAATCTCGAAACGCGCTCCCCCAAGCTCTGATTCATCGATCACACACTGCGCGTGCGAAGACGTGATGATTGCATTAGCGATCGCGAGACCGAGTCCAGTGCCCGACGACGACGAATCTGAGTGCTGGAATCGATTGAAGATCAAGTCCCGATCACTTATCGGAATACCCGGCCCACTGTCTTCCACTTGCAAGATGGTGCGATGCGACTCTGTGTATACCGAGACGTTGACCTGCCCGCCATCGCCAGCAAACTTGCACGCATTGTCCACGAGTACGCCGATAAGTCGGTCGATCGCCTCGTCGGGGGCACTGACGAGCGCGGCGGTGTCACCCTGCCACGAATAGATAAATGCGATCCCGTGAGCCAGTGCGACCTTCTCAAAGCGTTGACTTGCCGAGTGGGCAATGGCCGCGACGTCGGCGATCTCCGTCGCGTGCGACACTCTCCGATCCTCGTCCGAACGCGCCAGCCATAGGAGGTCCTCGACAATCTTCTGAAGTCGGTGGCTCTCGTCCTTGATGCGTCGCAGCGTCGCTTGGTAACTTGTGCGGTCGCGCGGCTGCGAGAGCGCGACATCGACTTCAGCATCAATGACGCTGAGCGGTGTACGAAGTTCGTGCGAAGCGTCGGAGGTAAACTCGTGTTGGCGACGCTGAGCGAGTGCGATCGGTGCCTGGGCTCGAATTCCCACCACAAATGCCGCAAGAAACGTGAAAATAGCTAGCACTACGCCAACAAAAAGGTCCAGCAAGAGCAGGGTTGACCTGAGCCGCGCGACGTCAGCCAGGCTTTCTCCAGCAATCAGCCAACCTCCTCGGAACCGAATGGCACTGAAACGAAAAGTCGACTTTGCGACACTGATGGTGGTGTCGTGGGTAGACCACGTCGTGCGCGGAAGTCGTGGGGCGCCGAGCGAGTAGGCAACGACGGAATCGTTGACGCGTACTCGCCACACGTAAATGGGCACGTCGTCACTGTCTTGTGCTCCCGAGGTCGCTACGGCGGAACTCTCGCCGTCTCGTGCGACCTCGTTGCTGACGTGCCGCACAATCTCAAGACGCTGATGGAGTCGCGCATCTACCTGGGAATTCGCGTGCTTAATGAGCAGAAGGCTGAGGATCAACACGATGACGATGAAGCAGGCCGTGCCCACCACAGTGGCGATTGCGGCGACCGCGCCAGCGTGTCGTCGCGCCGACGGGGATGCCCTCATTGGGGGACCACTCGATAACCCAAGCTCCGAACTGTCTCAATCTTGGCTCCGCAGTGCGCCAATTTAGAACGCAAGCGCGCGACGTGCACCTCGATGGTATTCGAGTTGCTGACGCGGTGAGCGTCGTCCCATACCTGGTTGGCGATGATGTCTCGGGACACGATAGACGGACTTCGACGCATCAGCAGTTCGATGAGCAGAGTCTCGGTGGCCGTGAGTTCAATTGGTTCTTCGTTCGCTCGCAGCTGTCTCGTGCTCGGGTCAAAGTGGAGGTCGCCACACGTGATGTCCGGTGCGAAGCGTAACGCCGGACGACGCTGCAGCGCGTGGAGCCGCGCCAGGAGTTCGGGAAACTCGAAGGGCTTAATGAGATAGTCGTCTGCGCCGGAGTTAAGTCCCTGCACTCGGTCAGCAGGATCGTCACGGGCGGTTAGGAGAAGAATCGGCGTAAGTACTCCCGCCCTTCTAACCCGGTCGATTACCTCTACACCGGTGAGCCCAGGCATTCGCCAATCGAGGACGGCAACTTCATATTCGTCTCGCTTGAGAGCGACTTCGGCGGCCTCGCCATCTTGAACCACGTCGACCACGTAGCCGGCTTCGCGTAATCCTCTCTCAAGAACTTCGCGAAGTGAGCGATCGTCTTCAGCAACCAGAATCCTCATGAGGCTCTACCGTACTTCTCGACTTCAGTAGTGATCGAATCATCGAACGACGTCGCTGTTTCGACGTCAGACGTGCACCCGCAATTCTCTCCATGAATCACTTCGGAATCCTCGAACCGAGGTCGATAACTACTTTGCGACGCAGATGACATCCTCGTGAGTCGAAGTGCCTTTGGACACACTGACCTCTCGCTGCGCCAAACATTTGTATTGACTTGCCCCGAACTGGGATGATGATCCGCTCAGCGAGCACGTTCCCGCGAGAAGTTGCAAAGTGAACTTCCCCTTCGCGAGACCGAGACCGATGGCTTCGAAGACACCTCCGACAAGATGGTGGAGTACGTGAGGTCACTCATGAATCTAAGCGGAACAGCTTCTGGGTAGTTGAGGCGAGGCGCTGCACTGACCGCTGCGACCGGGGTGTCGTGGCGCTACTGGCACTGAGTTGATCCTCAGAAGTTGATTGGCAGCGCGGCGGAAATTGCCCGAGCGATTGCTTGGTAGCCAGCGTTGGTCGGATGGATGTTCGGACCGAAGGGCTTGGGCGCGCACATCCACGTAAATCGACACTCATACTGCACGTTCGCCGTTGTTACTTCCTTCTTCGAAATCCGAACTACTCGAGTGTCGTCTTCGTGAAAGGCGCCAGAGATATTCGCCATGCGAACATTGAACGAGCCGTACACCTGCGAAAGGGACTGGTTCATGCGCCGCATGGCGGCCACACTATTTCCCGCGAAGACCTCGGCAGCTCCCTCCTTCGTCGACTTTGTCAAGTATGGGTTGTAATGTCCGAGACCAACAAAGACAACACGCGATCCCGCGGCGTTGATGAGCGCGCGCATGACTTGGCTAAGTTGCTGGCGAAGCAACGCCAGTTGAGGGGTAACACAGATGAGATCGATGTCGCGACCTCGAAGACAGACGTCAAGCGTGTTAAATCCGAGATCGACAGTGACGAGCGTGGACGCGTCATGGTGTTTGTGCAGGAAAACAAGGGCGTCCGAGAGTTGAGTGTCGGGCGCCACGTAGCACGGATCGGGCCCGTGAATCATTGAGGCGATGGATTCGCCGGGACAGCCGATTTCCGTGAGTTTCATCGTGATATTTTTTGTCGCTTCAAGTGAGATGAGGCGATTCGAGTAGCCCTGATTCGTTGGTTGGCCCCTTGGGTCACGGGGCGTCGGCTGAACGCCGACCGAGACCGACGCGCCAATATCGAGGTAAAGAACCGTTGTAGTGGTGGGCCCCTTCGCCGCGCTACTTGTCGTGGTCGTCGACGCTAGAGAACCTTGCGGGTCCAGTCGTGCCACGGCCGCCGTGACTCCAACCATTATCACTAGGGCAATTGCCAATGTACGACCCTTGCTCACAAGCCCAGTATTGTCTTCTCACCGGATCCGATAGGGCCAAGAGTCTCTAAGCGAGATAATCGATACATCGTTCCCGAAAATTGTTGGTGTCGGAGACCTGGCGTATCAGAAGTGCCACCTGGCATTGGCGACTGGTCGTCTGAGTTCTAGGCGCTGGTTACCGGTATAACTTCTTACCCTCGGGGCCTTTCTCCAGGTGGCAACGCCCATTCAGCTACGCACCCCACACCTAAACACTTCCAATGATCAAAACTGGCCGCCGTGCGGTCAACCTCTCTGGCATCGGCCGCGAAATCGCGTACCGGCGCGTGGTGGTGAGCTTGGCCCTGTCCAGTTTCTCTTTGCACAATGCCCATGGACCTCCAATCAATTTGACGATTTATTTCACACCCTAGATCTATTGCTGCGCATTTTCGACGTGGAAACCGTTTCGTTCCAGTGACCGGTATCCCACTTTGGGAATCCGCTTTGTGCCGGCAACAAGGTGTATCGATTTAATGTGTCGGAGAGCCAACATCCACAATCCAATGGGAGACGATGGTCTGATTTGTTTGCGTAGAATGAATCGATGGGAATAAGGGTTGCCGTCGCGCTTTACGTGCTCACGCTGGTGGCCGTCGTGGTCGGCGTGGACGTCCTGTTTTTCAGGCACCACTTCTTGGAGCGACTGTTAGCAAACGTCGGAATTGTCCTGGTGTTCGCGGCGTTCTATTTGGCGTTCTTGAAACGCCCATGACCCGACGCGACAGTTCTGCTACCTGTCACGTGCGAATCCCCGATTCTCACGTTAAAGGTTGAAGCCCTCACGCCCTAGACGCTCTCGCTGCCTGAGTTCGTAGCAACGCCGCAGCCGCCACCTTTTCAGACGCCATCGGCGGGAAGGGCCACACCGCACTCACGTTGATCTCGCATAGTACGTAGGTGTCCTCCCCGGTTGCGTCCTTGGGCCCGTAGAGGAAGTCGGCGTCCCAAATCACCGGAAGAGACTCGCGATCGAGTCCGAGGATGGCCATCATCTGCGGCACCCATTCGCCCTCGGCTTTGACGCGCAGTGCTTGATACTCGGGGACGTCCGGTCCCTCCATCGTTGATGGCTGGGATTCGATTAGTGACTTTCCCGGATCGAGATTCAACAGTCCTTTCGGCCACTGGCGCGCAAAGCCCACCACCTCGTCGTGAGTGAAGTAACAGCGAAGCATCCCGTCCGCCAGTCGCTCCTGGTACTCCTGATCGACGAGACAGCCCGACCACGCAAAGTATTCCTCGCAGCGTTCCATGAAGTCTGCGACGCTCATCATCTCTGACGAACCGTCCTTCACCTGCGCATCTTGGACGCGCGCAAACTCATTGGGGTCGATAGTGGAGTCCTCAGCGACGAGCTCAACCCTCCACACCCCGTTCCCGCCATTGCCGCGCCCCTGCTTTAGAACGAGTCGTCCGCGTTCGGCGAGTCGAGCGGGAAAGCGCTTCTTTAAGTCCGCGAACGAACCGTAGAGTGCGGTGTCGCTCCCCCAGCCAAGCTCGCGGGTGTGAAAGATCACCTCCTTCGTCCCGAGTTTCAGAATCACGTCAGGGTGCGCGGAGACGAAAACGCCGAGCGCGGATGCTTCACGCAACAGTGGGTCAAGCGTCGCGCGATTGGCACCGTCCTGGATCGGATTCACCCATACCAGTACGCCGTCGCATCCCAGGAGTTCTTCGCGGACTTCATCGACCGCGGCGTCGTCGAATGGAACGGGCACGATGGTGACGTTGAGTTTGGTAAAGGCTTCGAAGAGCGGACCGAGTTGTCGGTCCGGTCGCGGTGCTGGCGAGTCGACGGTCCGATCACCGCGCCAGAGGATGCCGATTCGTACCGGCCCGTTGTGGCTGTGCGTCATTGGCGTGCTCTCCTGGAGGTGCGCGGTGGTATGAATCGTGGACGAAGACAATCATTTGGTGTTGAGCGACGTCGGGGCCAGTCGCTTCCAACACGATGCAGTTTCAGGAATCCTTTTGGAGCGTATCAACACCACGACCGTCACCAGGACGACGTCAGCTCACATCAGCCTTGAAGTTACCGATTGGTGTCGGTGACCCGACGCCACGGTTCTACCACCGTGCTTTAGAGGCTGGATTGGACACGACATAACTGAGGGCCGCGTCACCGAGCTGATGCCCTGAAGCCAGCCCTCAGTTGAGTTCGAAGTACGAGACACCGGGTGTGCTTAGCGCAAGGCTTGCGGAGTGAGGCCGAGGGCGTCCCATCACAACGAGGGCCCCGAGCGTCGCCCCTAGGCGAATCGTGGTGCCGTCGAGTGGTTCTTTGGCGGCGAAGCAAACGGCTCAGGGGACGTCGAGAACCAAGTCTTGACGGACTACTTCCCCGGTGGGAACCGTCACCGTGGTTGGGCCAACCGTGTTGCCGCCAGCAAAGACACCCGTGATGGTGTATTGACCGGCACTTAATTTGATTTCGAGCAACTGTCCCGCGTTGACCGCCATATTCCTAGCGATCACAGTTCCGGCAGCGTTGGTGACGGTGATAGTCCCGGCATTGGACTTACCAACCAAGTCTTTACAAACCGGTGCCGAGCGGTAAATAAAGGCCCCTCCTTCAATGAAGAGTCCGGTGTCTAACTCCGTCGGCCCCGGCGTAAGTAACGGCTCTCCGGGCGGTGGACCCGGGTTCACTGAGCCCGGACAAAGAGGATTGACGGTGAGGGTCAAGAGCTTCGTAATCTGCCCCGGGCGTGGACTTTGCGCACGGATCGTCTGAATCTGGGCCATCCGTACTGAAGCCCCATTCAACCGTAACTCACAGCCACTCATCTTCGCTCTGCTGCGGGCCGCGCCAACCGTCAACCCAATCAGTCGCGGAGCGCGGCAGGACGAACGAGTTGAGGCAGTCGCGGCACTTGAACCCGTGATCACCGACAACGACAGGGAGGCCATCAGAACCCAGACTGCCAACCACGGTCTTAGGGACTGCCTCACAGGAACAACGTAGTTTGCGGACACCTATGGAACCGATCAGCTTCCGAGTTGCGTGGTTATTCTCGCCAGGTGGCCTGACCAGATTAGAAGCTCGAAGTCTGTCATCCCGCCGAGAGGGTTCTGTGAGAACCTTCTCCACGTATTCGAGACACCGACAGCGCTGGACACGTCACGGATCAAGGTGAGCACGTCCTCGGTCCAGTGCGACGCAAGGACGAGCTCGCGGGCCGGGTCGACCCAGAGCAGGTGCCGTCCACCGTTGTCGCGCGCACTGCGCCCCGTGCTCGGCGCACCCGGCCACGGGATCTCATCGTCGTTGAGCCACCACAAGTAGCCATACTCATGCTTGACCGGACAGGGAGCCCATGACTGGTCCACCCACTCGGCGCTGAGCAGATTCTGGTGACGCTCGATGAGGTTGGACTACGTCCTGGCATCAAACCTGTGGTGTCGGAGACCCGACGTAACCGGCTTGCAACCACGCACTGGAGAACTATGCATTTAGATTCAATAGTGCACGTTCAGTTGCTCCACGCACACGAGCCACAGGATC
>Ga0208849_1000287_pt1 | contig 49045 bp, 41 predicted proteins | sample NGESurdeep072012_10_FD_184470 | JGI IMG/M metagenome (GOLD analysis project Ga0208849, IMG submission 184470) | Arctic peat soil microbial communities from Barrow, Alaska - NGEE Surface sample 53-3 deep-072012 (SPAdes) | ecosystem: Environmental > Terrestrial > Soil > Wetlands > Peat ... | reverse complement strand
GACCGGCAGCACCTCGGCGTGGTGCTCCGCGAGCAGCTCCACCCGCCGCTGGAGCTCATCGGTCAGCTCCTCCGGCCCGAGCAGACGCGCATGCGCGCCGAGCCCGAGCACCCACGAGACGAGGCCGCGGGGGTTGGAGTAGCCGGTCAGAAAGACCTTGTCTCCCTTGCACGCTCCCTCGCCGGCGCTCGCGTCAGGCTCACGGATCTCGCCGTAGCGGCCGAAGTGGCGTTCGATCTGCCAGGCGATCCGCTCGGAGATCAGCACTTCGGCCACACCCCGCTCCTCGCCCAGCTGCCAGTCGGCGCGGTTGGCGTACGCGCGCGGGTCGAAGTCGGTCGGGCGGCGGAAGTCGTGCTCGGCCTTGGTCGCGTAGGAGACCTTGCCGCGGATGCGCGACAGGCGGAACACGCGGATCGCCTCGCGCTCGTGGGCGTAGCCGAGCAGGTAGAACTGGCCGCCCTGAAAGAGCAGGTGGTAGGGGTCGACGCGACGCGCGCCCAGATCGTCACGCTCGATCGTGTAGTAGTCGAAGGTGATCGTCTTGTTGCGGAAGATCGCCGTCTCGACCTTCGCCAGGCGCGCCGAGAGCTCGTGGCCGCCGGCGGAGGCCGTGATGCCGAGCGCGACCGATTGCTGCTCGGGCGCCCGCAGCGGGCTGGGACGGCCCCAGGTGATCTGCTGCAGCGCGAGGCGCAGCGGCTCGGCGTAGGCGAATTCGCCGTCGAGCAGGCTGAGCGCGGTCTGCAGCGCCGCGAGCTCCTTGTCGGAGAAGGCGATCGCGGGCAGGTGGAAGTTCTCCGGGCGCAGCGAGTAGTTCTCCTGCTCGGCCGCTCCATCGGCGGGCCGCTCGACGGTCAGCTGGATGCGCAGCGATTCGAGCTCCGAGCGGTCCGCGTAGAAGCGCCGCGCGAAGGCGTCCTCGTTCATGCCGCTGTAGCCCTCCACGTCGCGGCGGATCTCCAAAGCCGTGACCGGCCGACGCTCGGCCATCAGGTAGGAGATCAGCGACAGCTGGCGGATCAGCTTCTCGGTGTCCTTTGCCATACGACTGCAAAAGATAGAAGCCAGCGGCGAGAGGACTCTCGCGCGGAGCCGCGGCGCTCGCTATTTGCGGATTTTCACGCCCCGGCTCGTGGCCTGGGCGCATCCACGCGCGTCGCTACGGCCCTGTCTGACCTACGCGGCCCTGTCGGACCTACGCGGCTTCGCGCACGGGCTCCGCGGGCTCGCCGCCGGCGTCGCCGCCGCGCGCGGGGAAAAAGGCGCCGCCGCCGATCGCCCGGTCGAAGCTCGACCAGCGCTTGCCGGGGGCGAGCTCCTTCTCCAGGCGATCGAAGCTGCCGAGCCGTCCGCCGAGGTTGTCGACCATATGCACGAGCGTCGCCTCGCGCGTGCACGGGACCACCGGGCTGCCGTGCTCGAGCGCGCCGTGATGGGAGAGGATGATGTGCCCAACCGCCTGCGCCAGCTCCGCGGGGAAGCCGGGGATCTCCTCGATCGCACGGCGGATGCGGTAGTAGCCGAGCGCGATCTCGCCGTGCAGCCGCCCCGCGTCGGTCAGGTCGATGATCCGGTCCCCTCCGTTCCCGTTCCCGTCTCCGTTCCCGTCGTCGCCACCGCCGGTGTAGGCCTCGAGCTTGCCGATGTCGTGCAGGAGCGCGCCGGTGACCGCCACATCGCGGTCGATGCCGGGGAAGGTGGCGCTGATCGCGCTCACCGCCTGGGCGACCCCGAGGCAGTGCTCGAGCAGGCCGTGGCGGTAGGCCTGGTGGTAGTACTTGGCCGCCGGCGCGACTCGGTAGCCGGCCCACAGCTCGGAGTCCTCGCCAAACACCCGCTCCAGCAGGATCCGCAGGTGCGGCTCCTGGATCGTGTCCAGCAGCTCGCGCACCTCCGCTTCCATCTGCTCGACCCCGCGCGCGGGGCCGTCGAGCAGATCCTCGGGCGCGAAGCTGCCGGGGACGGCCGCGGCGAGACCGCGGAGGTTGATCTGCGGGCCGAAGCGCGGGTGCACGGTGTAGCGCCCGCACACGTGGACGGGAGCGCCGGCGCGGGCCAGCTCCTCGGTCCCCTCCAGCTCCTCCCAGACCATCGAGACGACGGCGCCCGTGCGGTCGCCCAGCTGTAGACGGAGGTACTCGCCGCCGTCGCGCCGCTGGCGGCGCTCGGCCTCGCGGACCAGGAGCACCTGGTCGATCTCGATGCCGTCGCTGAACTCGTTTACGAGCATGGTCGAAGGTATAGACACGGGTGCGGACGGCACAGCCCGGCCGACCGCGGGAGCGGCGCGCACAGCCGCTGGATGTGAGCAGGAGCTGGCGCTGCATCTGAGCCCGAATGGCTACCGGGCCTCGGCTCGGCCGGCCGCTGGATTGTCAAGCCTTGCAGGCTATACCCAGCGCCAGATGTCCATGTTGAAGGAAAACAAGTCTGTGCCAAAACGTCTAATAGAAACCTTGCACCTTTGCCTTTCGATACCTATACGTCTCTTCATGTCATCCCTAGTCTTGTTCGGTGTAATACAAGGTTTTACACGGAGTCATTCCACCGTCGAAGAACCACAAGGGGAACGTGAGAAAAGCAATGGCCACAGACACAAGGATCAGGGTGATCAGCTGGAACGTCAATGGGATCCGGGCGCGCTGGCCGCGGCTGGAGGAGCTCTTGACCGAGCAGCAGCCCGATGTGGTGTGCCTGCAGGAGACGCGCTGCCCCGACAACCGCTTCCCCTACGGGAAGCTGCGCGACTTGGGCTACGAAGCACAGCACAGCCCCGGCAAGAACAGCGGCGGGGTGGCGATCCTGGTCCGTGCCGACCACAGGGTCGACGGCCGCAACCGCGCGCTCGACCGCGACCACAAGCTGGCGGAGGGACGCTGGCTGCAGGTCACGATCGACGGCCTGGAGATCAGCTCCGTGTACGTGCCGGCCGGCTCGCTCGACGAGGAGACCGACGACCAGGGCAAGCTCGCGTTCCTCGAGGCGATCGCCCGCCAGGTCTACGGCGAGCAGTCCCGCCCAAAGCTGATCACGGGTGACTTCAACGTCGCCCCCACCGACCAGGACGTGTACGAGCCGGGCTGGCTTGACAGCTGCAACCACACGGGCGCGGCCGAGCGCGAGGGCGTGGCCGGGATCATCGCCGAAGGCGAACTGGTCGATGTCTACCGCCGGCTGCACCCCGAAGAGCGCGGCTACACCTGCTGGGATCAGCGCGAAGGCCACTACGCACGCGACTACGGCCTGCGCATCGACCTGGCCCTGGCGAGCGAGCACCTGACGCCGTACGTGACCCGCTGCGACGTCAACCACACCTACCGGCAGGGCCCCAAGCCCTCCAACCACGCGCCGCTGGAGATCGAGCTCGACGCAGTGGCCGCGTAGCGGCCGACCTTCCGGGCGTCGCTAGGTGTGGCGACCGGCTCCGACAGGGTTGTACGGAGCGGCGCGCTCACTCGTCTCCCAAAAAACTCGCACGTACTGAGCAGCCGTAGCTCCGCTACCGATGCTACAGAAGTGCTACAATCGTAGCATGGCGACTGAAGTCCCCTCCAGGGAGCTGCGCAACAACACGGCCGACCTTCTGCGTCGAGTGGGAGCCGGCGAGCAGATCGTGGTGACCACACGCGGGAAGCCTGTCGCAACGCTCGTACCCTTCGAGCGCGGCCGGAGAAGTTGGATCCCGCGCAAAGAGCTCATACGACGCCTCGCCCTCGTCCAGGCAGATCCGGGCCTGCGCGACGATCTCGCTCGACTTGCCGGTGAAACGACAGATGAGCTCGGACCGATTGCGTGACAGAGGAAATCGGCGCTGCCGGCCACTCAGAGACGAGCGGCCAGACGGAAAGACCGGCGCGCGGCCTGCTCGACACGAGCGTGTTCATCGCGCTCGAGACTGGGCGCTCCATTCAAGGCGACCTCCTGCCCGAGGAGTCGGCCATATCCGCTGTGACGGTCGGCGAGCTGCAGGCGGGCGTGCTGGTGGCAAGCGACACCGACGTGCGCGCCCGCAGGTTGGCGACGCTGGAGACGCTCAGCGATATCGAGGTTCTCGCAGTCGACGAGACCGTGGCAGCGTCATGGGCCTTGTTGCGTGTGCATCTCGCCGAGTCCGGGCGCCGGCTGAACGTGAACGACCTCTGGATCGCCGCAACGGCCCTCGCGCACCAGATACCAGTCATCACCCAAGACGACGATTTCGGCCCGGTCGACGGGGTCGGTGGCCTCCGAGTCATCCGGGTGTAGCCAACGCCCTGCCCGACCCTACGGCTCCAACCGGTTCGGCCCGCGGTAGAGGAACGTCACCTCGCGCACGTTCTCCTGGTTGAGCAACTGCATCAACAGCCGCGTCAGCCCGAACCCAAAGCCGCCGTGCGGGGGGGCGCCGAAGCGGAAGAAGTCTAGGTAGTACTGGATCGGGCCGGGGTCGACTCCCTTCTCACGGGCCTGGACGAGGAGCTGCTCGTAGCGGTGCTCGCGCTGGGCGCCGGTCGTCAGCTCGATCCCCTTCCACAGCAGATCGAAGCTCTTCGTCACGGTCGGACGATCCTCGTAGCGCATGTGGTAGAAGGGCCGCACCGAGGTTGGGTAGTCAGTGACGAACACGAACTCGTGGCCGTGCTGCTCCTTGATCAGCGCCGACAGCGCGCGCTCGCTCGGGGGGTCGAGGTCGTGCTCGGGGCCCGGCGCCTCGTGGCCGGCCGCGCGCAGCAGCTCCTTCGCCTGCTCCAGCGTCACCCGCGGGAACGGGAGCGTCGGCACGATCGGCTCGGTCGCGAACGTCGCCTCGATCGCCTGTCCGTGCGCGTCCTTGACCGCGCCCAGCACATGCGCGAGCCATGCCTCCTCGAACGCCATCACGTCCTCGTGCGAGTCGATCCACGACAGCTCGACATCGACGCTCGTGAACTCCGTGTCATGGCGCGAGGTGAACGATGGGTTCGCGCGGAACACCGGCCCGATCTCGAACACCTTGCCGAAGCCCGCCGCCATCGCCATCTGCTTGTAGAACTGCGGCGACTGCGCCAGATAGGCGGTGCGCTCGAAGTACTCGACCTTGAACAGCTCCGCGCCGGACTCGCTCGCTGAGCCCATCAGCTTCGGCGTGTGGATCTCGATGAAGCCTTCGCCTCGCCAGAACTCGCGCATCGCGTGCTCGACGGTGCTCTGCACCTCGAAGATCAGCCGCCTGTCGGGTCTGCGCAGGTCCAGGTAGCGCCAGTCGATCCGCTTGTCCAGGGCAGAGTCCTCAGCGATCGGCAGCTCTGCCTCCGCCGGGGAATCGACGGTCAACCCGGCCAGCTGCAGCTCCAGCCCGCCCAGCTTTACCCGCTCGTCCGCGACCACCGTTCCGGTCACCGTCACAGCCGACTCGGCGGTCAGGCTCGAGAGGAGCTCGTTGAGGTCCGTGGGCGGATCCTCCTTGGAGAGCACCACCTGTGCCTGTCCCGATTCGTCGCGCACGACGAGGAACTGCATGCGCTTCTGATCGCGCACGACCTGCACCCAGCCACGAATGCTCACCTGCTCGCCGACATGCGCGAGCAGCTCGTCTATGCGGGTGCGCGCCATCGGGTGGACCCTATCTGGATGGCCGATTCATTGGCCTCGTCCCACGAGAGTGCTCCTTTTTGGGAGACAAGAACGCCGATCGACCGCAGACTGGTCAGTGTCGCCGGTCACAGAGGGAACTTGCCGTGCACCGGCTAAGTCGTGGTCTCCTCCGCCAACTCGATCTCCACCGCGAACTCCTCTGCCTCGCGCTGCTCCAGCGTCTCGATCGAGCCCGCCTGCAGCAGGTCGCCCGCGCCCAACTCCAGCGCACTGAGGCGCTCCGGCGTATCGCACACGAGCACGCGCCTGACCGGCGCGCGCATCTTGCGCCGGGCCTGGGACTTCGCCTTGCGCACCTCTCTCAGCACATCCGCCGCCAGCGAGAGCGCGATCTCCTCCCGGGAGGCCCCGTCGACCGTCCTGGAGGCCCCGTCGCCGGCGTCATCGGGCTCGAGCTCTACACCGGCGGCGGCCGTCAGCTCCGCGGCCTGCGGCCAAGGGGCGCTGTGCACCGAGCCCTCCTGCCACCACGACCACACCTCCTCGGTGACGAACGGCAGGAACGGGGCGAGCAGGCGCTGGAAGACCGACAGCGACAGGCGCAGCGCTCGGCTCACCGACGCCGCCGCCTGTGGGGCCGGGTCATAGCGGCGGCCCTTGACGAGCTCGAGGTAGTAGTCGCAGAACCACCAGAAGAAGGTCTCCGTGCGCTCGAGCGCGCGCGCGTAGTCGTAGTCCTCAAAGCTCTGCGTCGCGTCCTCCACGACCACCGCCAGGCGCGCGATCACCGCGCGATCGAGGGGATGGGAGAGCTCGCCTTCGGGCGGCAGGTCGGCGAGCGCGAACTTCGACGCGTTCAAAAGCTTCACCGCCAGCCGGCGGCCGACCTTCATCTGCTGGGGATCGAACGCCGTGTCCGTGCCCGGCCGCCCGCTCACCGCCCAGTAGCGCACGGCGTCCGCGCCGTGCTCCTCCAGTAGATGCATCGGCGTGAGGGCGTTGCCCTTCGACTTGGACATCTTCTTGCGGTCGGGGTCGAGCACCCAGCCGGAGATCGCGGCGTTGCGCCACGGCAGCTTTCCCTCGTCCAGGTGCGAGCGCAGGATCGTCGAGAACAGCCATGTCCTGATGATGTCGTGCGCCTGCGGGCGGAGGTCCATCGGAAAGACCTGCGCGAACAGCGACTCGCCTGTACCCGGCAGGGTGTCCTCGCCCGCCTGCCCGGCGATCTGCGGCGTCAGCGAGGAGGTCGCCCACGTGTCCATTACGTCCGGGTCGCCCGCGAAGCCGTTCGGCTGTCCGCGCTGCTCCGCCTGGAAGCCCTCGGGCACGTCCGTCGAGGGATCGCAGGGGAGCTGCTCCACGCGCGCGGGGATCGGACGGTCGTGGAGCAGCGTGCCGCTCGCATCGACCGGATACCACACGGGAAACGGCACGCCGAAGAAGCGCTGGCGGCTGATGCACCAGTCGCCCGTCAGCCCGTTCACCCAATCCTCGAACCGGGCCCGCATATACGGCGGGTGCCACTCCAGCTCCCGCCCGCGCGCGAGCAGCGCGTCGCGGTGCTCGATCGTGCGGATGAACCATTGACGGCTCGTCACGATCTCCACCGGGCGCTCGCCCTTCTCGAAGAACTTCACCGCGCGTGTGACCGGCGTCGGCTCGCCGATCAGCTCGCCCGCCTCCTGCAGCATCTCCACGATCCGCTTGCGCGCCTGGTTGACGGTGCGGCCGCGCAGCTCCTCATAGCTTGCGCGCGCGCGCTCCAGATCCTCGGACTCCCAGCCGGGCGCCCCCCAGGGAACGTCCGCCAGACGACCGTCGAGGGCCAGGATCGAGCGCACCGGCAGCCCCAGCTCGCGCCACCACACCACGTCGGTCAGATCGCCGAACGTGCAGACCATCACCAGGCCCGTGCCCTTGTCCGGCTCGACCAGCGGATGGGTCAGCACGGGCACGCGCGTGCCGAACAACGGCGTCAGCACCTCCCTGCCCACGAGCCCGCGCTGGCGCTCGTCGTCGGGGTGGGCCAGCAGCGCCACGCACGCCGCGATCAGCTCCGGGCGCGTGGTCTCGATCAGCGCCTCACCGGCCGCGACGCCTTCCCCCCCACTCACCTCACCGGCCTCAACGCCGCCCCCACCCGCCTCGCCGACGACGCCGTTCGGCGATCCCGCACCGCTTGCGCCGTCACCGTCGGCGAGGGCGAAGCGCACCCGGTGCATCGCGCCCGGGCGCTCGCGGTCCTCGAGCTCGGCCTGCGCGACCGCGGTCTGGAAGTCCACGTCCCACAGCGTCGGCGCCTCCAGCTGATAGGCGCCTCCGCGCTCGAGCAGACCCAGGAACGAGCGCTGGGAGATGCGCCGCGCGAGCGGGCCGATCGTCGTGTAGGTCATCGACCAGTCGACCGACAGCCCGAGCGTGCGCCAGAGCGCCTCGAACGCCTGCTCGTCGGTCTCGGTCAGCGCCAGGCACAGCTCGACGAAGTTCGGCCGCGAGACGGATACGGGCCCCTGCCCACCCTCCTTTGCGTCGGGCTCCTGCCCACCCTCCTTTGTGTCGAGCCCCCGGCCACCCTCGGGACGATTGGGCAATCCGGCCATGAAGTCGGGGTCGTAGGGAATCGACGGGTCGCAGCGCACGCCGAAGTGATTCTGCACGCGCCGCTCGGTCGGCAGGCCGTTGTCGTCCCAGCCCATCGGGTAGAACACGGCCTTGCCGCGCATCCGCTGGTAGCGCGCGACCGCGTCGGTGTGCGTGTAGGAGAAGACGTGCCCGACGTGCAGCGAGCCGCTGACCGTCGGCGGCGGCGTGTCGATCGAGAAGACCCGCTCGCGTGGGGCGCTGCGATCGAAGCGGTAGACGCCATCGCGCTCCCACGCCGCGCTCCACTTCTGCTCGAGCCCGTCAAGCGTTGGCCGCTCGGGGACGGCGGGGCGCTCGCGCGTGCTCGATTGCTGCTCCGGGGCCAAGCTCGGGATCGTAGCGATCGGCTTGCAGCGCTCGGCTTACGTCGGTCCTTCGTAGTGGCCGGGCCAGTCTCGATAGGAGATGCGGGTGATCTCGCGGATCGGGCCGAGCGTGGCCCACTCGTTGGCGCCGAGGCGCGCCAGCGGCTGTAACCGCTCGATTGCCGGGCGGCCGTGCTCGAGTACGTCCTCGTCGATGGCCGCGTGCACGACGCGACCCATCACGACGGTGCCCAGCCCGAAGTTGATCGTCGTGTGCAGCCTGCACTCGAGCGCCACGGGCGAGCGGGCGACGCGCGGAGGCGCGACCCGCAGGCTCGGCTCACGCTCGATCCCCACCGCGTCGAACTCGCTCACGCCGGCAGGGAAGTCGGTGCCCGTCGCGTTGACCTGCTCGAACAGCGGCTCGGGCGCCAGGCAGACGACGAACTCGCGTGTCTGCTCGACGTTGATCAGTGAATCCTTGCGCCCGACAGACGTGAACTGCACGATCGGCGGGTCCACCGAGGACACGGTGAAGAAGGAGTGCGGCGCGAGGTTGTCGACCCCCTCGGGCGAGCGTGAGGAAACCCAGGCGATCGGCCGCGGCACGACCACCGACGTGAGGAACGAATAGAAGGCGCCGGACTCGAGGGCGACGGGGTCTATGTCGACGCGCGCCACCCCCGCAGTATGACCGGCTTACGGGCGCACGAAGGTATCCGGGTCGGGCCCGATGCGCTTGCCCTCGTCGAGGGCCTTGATCGCCTCCAGCTCGACGCCTGAGAGCTGGAAGTCGAAGACATCGAAGTTCTCCTCGATGCGCTCTGGTGTCACCGACTTCGGAATCACGACGTTGCCGAGCTGTAGATGCCAGCGAATGACGGTCTGGGCCGGCGTCTTTGCGTGAGCTGCGGCGATCGCCACGATGACCGGGTCCTCGAGCGCCTGCCCTTGTCCCAGCGGACTCCACGCCTCGGTGACGATCCCGAGCTGCTCATGCTCATGGCGCAGGCCGGCCTGCTGGAAGTGGGGATGCAGCTCGACCTGATTGATCGCCGGCGTCACGCCGGTCTCCGCGATCAGGCGCTCCAGGTGAGCGGGCTGAAAGTTGGAGACCCCGATCGCCCTGACCAGCCCTTCGGACTGCAGCTCGATAAAGGCCTGCCAGGTCTCCACGTACAGGTCGTGCGCGGGCACCGGCCAATGGATCAGGTAGAGATCGATGTGCTCGAGCTCGAGCCGCTCGAGGCTCTGCTTGCAAGCTCTCTTGGCCCTGTCGTGGCCATGATCGTCGTTGAAGCACTTGGTCGTGACGAAGACCTCGCCGCGGTCCAGGCCGGAGGCGTGGAGCGCCTGTCCGACGGCCGCCTCGTTGCGGTATGCCGCGGCCGTATCAATGTGGCGGTAGCCGGCGCCGAGCGCACGCGCGACGACCTCCTCGGTTTCCGGCGGCGGCACCTGGAAGACACCGAAGCCAAGCTGCGGAATCTCGACCTCCGGCCGCAGCGAGATACGGGGAATCTGATCGGTCGGGCTGCTCATGCTCTGGTCAATGCCCGGCTCGGGCTCAGGCTAAACGTCGCGCATGCTCAGGTCTACGTCGCCGGCACGAAGGTCTTCCGGGTCGACGTTCCCGGCGGCCCGGAGAACGGGCGTGCGGTCAGCCAGCCGTTCACGATCGTGGTGACCCCGGCGCCGGCGTCCGCGATCGCACCGGAAGCGCGGAACAACTCCTCGCAGCCGGAAGAAGGCCAGATCACGGGATCGGAAGCCGAAACACCACTCACAAGCGGCTGATCAGCGCGACCGGGATCGCCACGCCCGCGTCACGACGCAGCGTGGCGATCCGCCGGTCCGGCTGAACCGCAGGCCGGATCGAGCCGACGTGCGGGCCGAGTTCGGCAACCGTACGGTCGAGGTCGGCGACCGCCAGGGCCAGCCCCCAGAGACGCGCGGGTCGAGCCGCTCCACCGCCACGCTCGACGACATCGTCGGGCTCCTGGACGACCTCGAGGATCTGAGCGCCGAGCCGGAAGAACGCCTGGCGCGGCGCCCCGGCCGGGGTCGGCTGCTCGCGCATCCTGCGCAGGTCCAGCCCGGCCGCCTGAAGCGCCCGCACGCTGCGATCGAGCGCGGGCGACATCGCGACGACGTGATCGAGCGCGAGCACCCCGTTGGGATGCACGGGCGCGGCCGCGGGCACCGGCGAATCAGAGCGGCTTGTGGGCAGCCCGTCGAGCTCGACCGACGAAACCCCACGCAGTGACCAGCCGACAATTCCGCGCCCGGCATCGACCCCGCGACCGGCCGCGCGACCGGCGAGACGCAGGCGAACCGTGCCGAGCCGGCAGCACCCCTCAGCGACAGTGAAACCTAGAGCCGCCCAGCGCTCGGGCTCGTCGGCAAGCACCAGCTCGTCGATCGTTGCCGCGGACCCGGCCTGACTCTCGAAATCACCGCCGGACCTCATGACATCACTCCAACCTCAAGAAAGCACTCCGGACCTCTCGAAATCACTGCCGGACCGAAATCACTGCCGGACCTCATGACATCACTCCAACCTCAAGAAAGCACTCCGGACCTCTCGAAATCACTGCCGGACCGAAACCACTGCCGGACCTCAAGAGACCGCGCCCGCCTGTTCGCGGTGCGCGGGCACGCCGGCCGCCGCGTAGGCCTCGGGCGCGTCGAGCGTCTCCGCCTTGAGCAGGGCTTGGGCGAGCCCCTCGAGCTGATCGCGACGGTCGGTGAGCAGGCGGGTGACCTCCTCGTGGGCGTTTTCGACGAGGCGGCGCACCTCCTCATCGACGAGGCGCTGTGTCGACTCGGAGCTCTCGCTGACGCCGGGTAGGAACGGGCTTTGGCCGTCCGCTGGCAGCACGGCGATCGGACCGACGACCTCGCTCATGCCCCAGCGCCCGACCATCTGGCGCGCGACGAGAGTGAGCTGCTGGATGTCGGACTCGGCGCCGGAGGTGACGGTGCCGTAGATGACCTCCTCGGCGACGCGACCGCCGAGCGCCACGCGGATCTTCGCGTCGAGGTCCTCGCGCGTGTAGGAGACGCGGTCTGAGTCGGGCGTGGAGAGGGTGACGCCGAGGGCCATCCCGCGGGGGATGATCGAGACCTTGCGCACCGGGTCGGCGCCGGGGGTGAGCATGCCGACGAGCGCGTGGCCGGACTCGTGGTAGGCGGTGCGCTCGCGGTCGGCGGGCGAGAGGAGGATGCCGCGCGGGGAGCCGAGCATGATCTTCTCGAGCGAGTCGGTGAAGTCGCCCATCTCGACCTGCGCGTGGCCGCGGCGGGCGGCGAGCAGCGCCGCCTCGTTGGCGAGGTTGGCGAGGTCGGCGCCGACCATCCCGGGGGTGCTGGCGGAGAGCGCGTCGAGGTCGACGCTCGCTGCCAAAGGGATCGAGCGCGTGTGGACTTCGAGTATCTGCCGGCGCCCGGCGCGGTCAGGCGCCTGGACGGACACGCGCCGGTCGAAGCGTCCCGGTCGCAGCAGGGCCGAGTCGAGGACGTCGGGGCGGTTGGTCGCGGCGAGCACGATCACGGCCTCGGCCGGCTCGAAGCCGTCGAGCTCGGTGAGGATCTGGTCGAGCGTCTGCTCGCGCTCGTCGTTGGCGCCGCTGACCGCGACGGAGCCTTGCCGGGAGCGTCCGATCGCGTCGAGCTCGTCGATGAAGACGATCGCCGGCTCGGCCTCCTTGGCCTTGGCGAACAGATCGCGCACACGCGAGGCGCCGACGCCGACGATCGCCTCGATGAACTCGGAGGCGGAGATCGAGAAGAACGCTGCGTGAGCCTCGCCGGCGACGGCGCGCGCGAGCAGCGTCTTGCCGGTGCCGGGCGCGCCCGAGAGGAGCACGCCGTGGGGCATGCGCCCGCCGAGGCGTCCGTAGCGCTCGGGGTTGCGCAGGAAGTCGACGATCTCCGAGAGCTCGGCCTTGGCCTCGTCGATCCCGGCGACATCCTTGAAGGTGACGCGGATCTTTTCCGGATCGACACGCCGCGCCTGCGAGCGCCCGAAGCTGCCGAGCGCGCCCATCGCCCCGCCGGCCTTGGCGGCACGCCGAGCGATCAGGACGAACAGGCCGACGATCAAAAGCGTGGGGCCGAAGCCGAGCAGCAGCTCGGCGAGCAGGGAGGTGCTTGTGCTCGTGGACTTGGCGTTGACTTCGACGCCCTTTTCCTGCAGCAGCGCCGCGAGCTGAGAGCCGTTCCAGAAGCTGGGGACCTCGGTCGCGAACAGCGTGCTGGGCGTTGCCTTCTTGTCCGTCGAGGGATAGCGGAGCTTGCTTTTGAAGGTGCCCTGGATCGTGTCGCCCTTGGCGGAGATCGACTTGACCTCACCACCCTTGACCTGTTCGAGGAAGAAGGGGTTGAACGAGACCGTCACCCGTGGCTGGCCCGCCGAGGGCTGGAAGAAGAGCAGCGACAGCCAGTTGATCGCGAGCAGGATGACGACGAACCAGAGGAAGCCGCGCCGCCGGTGTGCCGGCGGACCCGTCGGCGTCTGCTCGGGCATCCCCCGCCCGTCGGGCGCGGGCGAGACGTTCCAGCCCCGCTTGTCGCGCGGCATCGGCGGGTGCGCATCGGCGCGACTGGCGCTCGAGCGTGCGGACTCGGATGACGGCTCATCAGGCACAGCTCCATCCTACGCGCGTGCTTCGGTCTCGACGAGGTTTTCAGTAGAGGTGGTCGTCCGACCCGACGCCTCCGACCCGGTCGCCGGTATGAGAGAGTCTCTCGCGTGGTGAGCACTGCCGGGACGACGATCGAGCCCTCGAGCGCGCCGAGCCGCCAGGGTCTGGTCCTGACGACGTTGATCCTCGTCGCGGCGGTCGCCAACCTCAACCTCACGGTCGCGAACACGGCGTTGCCGGATATCGGCAAGGCGTTCAACGCCTCACAGACGGCGCTCGACCTGATCGCGGTCGGCTTCTCGCTCGGTCTCGCCGCCTCGGTGCTCTACCTCGGGGCGCTCGGCGACCGCTACGGGCGCAAGCTGATGCTCGTGCTGGGCACGGCCCTGTCGATCCCCGCGGCGATCCTCGCGGCGACCGCCTCGAGTGTCGGCGTGCTGATCGGCGCGCGCATCTTCGGTGGGCTGGCGGCGGGCATGGCGTTCCCGACGACGTTGGCGCTGATCACCGCGCTGTGGTCGGGACCCGGCCGCACCAAACCGATCGCGCTGTGGTCGGGCATCGGCGCCTCGATGTCGGCGCTCGGTCCGCTGCTCTCGGGAGCGCTGCTCCTGCACCATGCCTGGGGCTCGGTCTTCCTGCTGACGCTGCCACTCGCGGTGGTCGCGCTCGTGATGGCGATCCTGCTGGTGCCCAGTCATGTTAACGAGGCCTCCGACCCGGTCGACAACCTCGGCGGCATCCTCTCGATCGTGCTCGTCGCCGGGCTGATACTCGCGATCAACTTCGCGCCGGTCCCCAACAAGGGGACGCTCGCCCTCGTCCTCGCCGCGATCGCAATCGTCGCGCTGATCGGCTTCTACCTACGCCAGCGACGCACCAAGTTCCCGCTGTATGACCTCCACGTGGCCTCGCGCCGCGTGTTCTGGGTCGCGGCGGTGGGTGGGATCGTCGTCTTTGGCAGCCTGATGGGTGCGATCTTCGTCGGTCAGCAGTTCCTGCAGAACGTGCTCCACTACTCGACGCTCGGCGCCGGGGCCTCGATCCTGCCGGCGGCCTTCCTGCTGGTCGCGATCGCGCCGCGCTCGGCCAAGCTCGTCGAGACGCGCGGCGCGCGATTCACGCTGCTCCTCGGCTACTGCTTCTGCCTGCTCGGGTTTCTCACGATGCTGTTGCTCTGGAGGTCGGGAATCCCCTACTGGAAGGTGGGGCTCGCCTATGCGTTCATCGGCGTCGGCGTCGGCTTCGCCGGCACGCCCGCCTCGCACTCGCTGACCGGTTCGGTCCCGGTCAGGCGCGCGGGGATGGCATCGGGGACCTCCGACCTGCAACGCGACCTCGGCGGCGCGATCATGCAGTCGATCATGGGCGCCCTGCTCACCGCCGGCTTCGCGACGTCCATCTCCAAGGCGATCGCGGCGGCGCCCAATAGATCGCTGATCACGAGCAACATCGAAAACGCGCTGACGAAGTCCTTCTCGAGCGCCGAATCGGTAGCCCATCAGTACCCCCACTATTCAAGCGCGATCACCGCCGCGGCGAGCTCCTCGTTCGTGTCCGGATCCAACTGGGCCTACGCGGCGGGCGCGATCGCGATCGTGGTCGGGGCCGCGCTGATCTTCTTCATGTTCCCGAGCAAGGAGGATGAGCAACGACTGCTGGCCGAGTACCAAACAGAGGACAGCGCGCCACAGGCCTCGGCGCCCGATCTAGTCTCAACGTGAGCAACCACCAAGGAGGTAGCAGCATGACGCCTGATGAGCAGCACCCCGGTATGGCCAAGCCCGAGCTGACGAGCCAGCAGATCGAGCGAGAGGGGAGCTCGTTCGGGAATCGCTTCCTGCTCGAGCCGGCTCCCGACAACGCGCTGCCAAAGACCGGAATGCCCGCCCAGGACGCGATGCGCCTCGTCGGCGAGGAGATCCTGCTCGACGGGTTGCCGATGCGCAACCTCGCAACGTTCGTGACGACGTGGATGGAGCCAGAGGCGACGCGCCTGATCACCGACGTGCTGCACACGAACTTCATCGATCACGCCGAGTACCCACAGACGGCGGAGATCGAGCAGCGCTGCATCCGCATGATCGCCGACCTGTTCAACGCCCCCGGCGAGACGACCGGCGCACGCACGCAGGGATCTTCAGAGGCAATCATGCTCGGCGCGCTGTCGCTGAAGTGGAAGTGGCGCGCGCGCCGCGAAGCGGCCAACAAGTCGACAGACCGACCGAACCTCGTGTTCGGCGGAGACGTCCACGTGGTCTGGGAGAAGTTCTGTCGCTACTTCGATGTCGAACCGCGGATCGTTCCGCTGGCGCCCGAGAAGTACACGATCGGCCCCGAGGACGTGGAGCCGCACATCGACGAGAACACGATCGGCGTGGCAGCCGTGCTCGGCACGACGTTCACCGGGCATGCCGATGACATCAGCGGGATCAACGACTACCTCGTGAAGCTCAAGAACGAGCAGGGTCTCGACGTGCCGCTGCACGTCGACGCGGCGAGCGGCGGCTTCGTGTGGCCGTTCCTCTACCCGCACTCAGAGTGGGACTTCCGACTCGAGCAGGTTCGCTCGATCAACGTCTCCGGGCACAAGTTCGGGCTCGTCTACCCCGGCATCGGCTGGCTCGTGTTCCGTGAAAAAGACGATCTGCCCGAGGACCTCGTGTTCTACGAGAACTATCTCGGCAAGCGCGACGCCACGTTCACGCTGAACTTCTCCACCGGCTCGGCGATGGTGCTCGCGCAGTACTACAACTTCGTGCGCTACGGCCACGACGGCTATCGCTACATCATGGAGACGATGCAGTACAACGCGCACACGCTCGTCAAAGAGGTCTCTGGCTGTGGAGAATTCGAACTGATCGGGGGCGAGGACGAGGAGCAGCTGCCGCTGGTCGCGTTCAAACTGACCGACGGCCACGACTTCGACGAGTTCGACGTCGCCTCGCAGCTCGCGGCCGAGCGCGGCTGGATGGTGCCCGCCTACACACTCCCGCCGAACGCAGAGCACGTCAAGATCATGCGCGCGCTCGTCAAGCAGACGCTGGGGCATTCGCTCGTTGAGACGCTCGGCAAGGACATCGTTGAAGCCTGCGAGACGCTCAAGGTCAAGGGCAGCCTGCACCCCAAAGACCGCAAACGCGTGAAGACGAATACCGGATTCTGAGCTTCGCGCAGCGCTAAATAGCAACCGCGATCACCACGAGCGTGGCGATCGAAAGCGCCACCGCTGCCGCCGTGAGCCACATTACAAGCGGCGTGGACAGCTCCTCGTAGGATCCCCGGCGCAGTGCCGAGGCGACTTTGGTCTGGCGAATCGCGCCGATCACCAGGACGGCGATCGCAACCAACCCATAGCCGAGCCCCAACACCTTCAGCGGCCAGCGCGCGCCGCCGGTGAGACCGGGCAACAGTCGCCCGACCCCGATCGACACGGCCGCGGCACCCAGGCCGGTACGCCACCAGGCCAACCACGTCCGCTCGGCCGCCAGCCAGGTGCGCCGCTTGACATCGGCGAGCTCCGGAGCGCCGGGGTCGGACTCGGCGTCAGGGTCTGGGTCCACCGTCATGCGAGGAAAAGTAGCGCGAGCGTCCTGAGCCCGCCGCGCCCTACCCCGAGCGCGTCGGAGGTTTTGTTCACATGCTGTGATCTTGCGCGGCTGGACATACACGTTTCAGGCGATACGATGGCGCCACTGGTGCGATATCGCACCAGTCGACAAAGGGGGAGTACATGCGCGGTGTGGGCAGTGCATTGTTCGTAGGCATCCTGCTGATGGTGGCGGGAATCCTCAACATCGTCTACGGCATCGCGGCCGTGGGCAATGCCAGTTTCTTTGTCAACGACACGCAGTTCGTCTTCTCGAGCCTCCATACATGGGGGTGGATCACGATCATCCTGGGCGTCATCCAGCTGACCGCTTCACTCTCGCTGTTCGGCGGCAACGCCTATGGGCGCCTCGTCGGGATCCTCGCGGCCAGTCTCGGCGCGATCGGCGCCCTGCTCGACGTCGGCGGCGCGCACCCGTGGTGGTCGCTCGGCGTGTTTGCGATCTGCCTGGTCTGCATTCACGGCCTCGTGGTGCTCGGCGAGCCAGAGAACACAACCGTCTGACCATTTGACGTCTCGCGGGGCCGAGCACATCCGGTTCCCGCGAGACTATCTTTAGCTGCTCAAAGCCATGTCAACCTCTCGCCAAACCAAACCAGCCAGGACACCGGGGCAGAAACCTTCACCGAAGATGATCACCGCGGTCGTACTCGGGGCTCTGATCGTTCTGTTTGCCGCGTTCAACAGTCAGACGGTGACAATCCACTGGATCGTCACCACCAGCCAGACGTCGCTGATCGTCGTGATCGTTGGATGTGGTCTGATCGGCTTCGCCGCGGGCTGGCTGTTCGCCCGGCGCCGTGCATCGCGCAGCAACGCGCGATAGTGGCTGGCGCGGCCCACCGCGACGAGAGATCCGGAGATCACCGCCGCCGCGGTGGCGTTTGCCAGAAAGGTGCGCTAAGCGCTACGCGGAGGCGAGCGCCTTCTGCTTGATGCTGTCGAACTCCGCCTGCGAGATCGTGCCGCTGTCGAGCAGGGTCTTCGCCTTGGCGATCTGCTCGGCCGGATCACCCTTGGTCGCGACGGACTGGACGTACTGGTCCATCTGTGACTGCATCGCCTGTTGCTGCTTGAGCGCGCGCTCAGTCATCCCCGTGTGCTCGGCGATCAGGTAGATGAAAACGCCTAGGTACGGCAGGATGATGATGAAGATGATCCACAGAACCTTCGAGAATCCCGATGTGTCGTGGCGACGGAAGATGTCGGCCAGCACCGTGAACAGGATCCAGATCCAGACGACGAATGCAAAGAAGATGAGCATCGTCCAGAAGACTTCGAGAAACGGGTAGCTGGTCGCGAGAATCATTTATCGTCCTTATCGGTCGAGTTAAGAAGCTCTGCCCGTCTCTATCGGCGGGGAAAGGGCCGCATATTGATGGAGCGCAGACAGCATATTCGGCTGGTCAGGGGGTCGTCAACAGGCTCGTCAGCAGCCCCCTCGACAGGGCGGGGTCGCCCCTGTGCGAATGGGGCGTAGACTCCCATGGATGGGGCGTAGACTCCGTGGCCACGATCGCGACGTTCGTGCCTTGAGCACCGCGGCAAGGAACGCGCGTTTGGGCGCAACACTCGACAAATCGAGAACGGGAGCTGAGCGATGAGCGATAGACCGGTTTTCATCTACGCCGCGACCTACGCCGACCGTGCGGATGCGTTTGCGGATTACGAGGGCCTGCTCGACCTGCACGCGGCAAAGCTGGTCGGCACCTACGACGTGGCGCTGATCGCCAAGGACGCCGACGGCAAGGTCCACGTCGAGAAGCACGAGAAGCCGACACAGCACGGCACTTGGGGAGGCATCGCGGTTGGCGCCGCGATCGGGATTCTCTTCCCCCCATCGATCCTCGGGGCGGCAGCGGTTGGCGGCGTGGTCGGTGGCGTCGGCGGACACCTGCGGCGCGGCATCTCGCGCGGCGACGCCAAGGAGCTCGGGGAGCTGCTCGAGGGTGGCGAGGCGGCGCTGATCGTAATCGGGGAGTCGCGCGTCGAGGAGCAACTGAACAAGGTGCTTACACGCGCGGAGAAGTCGCTTGAGAAGGAGATCGACGCCGATAACAAGGAGTTCAAGCGAGAGCTCGAGCAGGCGGAGAAGGAAGCCGCTGCGAGCTGATGGCGATGGCCGGCCTGCCCGCAAATAAAACCAGCCGGAAATCCACGGCCAAAGCAAGCCGGGGCGGCTCGAATACCGTCGCCGCCCCGGAGCTCACGCCAAGCGAGCGGACGGAGGCCGGCAAAAAGGCCCGCAAGGAGGTGCCCCGCTCGAGCCACGCCGAGTGGGAGCCGTTTGCGGGTCGCCCGGACCCGGTTGAGCTGCTGGAAGAGCAGGCGAGCACACGCGTCCCGGAGCTGGTGCCGATCCGCTACGGGCGCATGAGCGTCTCGCCCTTTACGTTCTTCCGCGGGGCGGCGTTGCTGATGTCCTCGGACCTGTCCCACACGCCCGACTCCGGCTTGAAGGTGCAGGTGTGCGGCGACGCGCATCTGTCGAACTTCGGCGGGTTCGCCTCGCCCGAGCGCGAGCTCGTGTTCGACCTCAACGACTTCGACGAGACGCTCCCCGGTCCGTGGGAGTGGGATATCAAGCGCCTTGCGGCGAGCGTCGCTGTCGCCGGCCGCGCGCGCGGCTTCAGCCGGGCCGCGCGGCGCACGCTGCTGCTCGACTGTGTGCGTCGCTATCGCGAGGCGATGCGACGGTTTGCCGGCATGGGCAATCTCCAGGTCTGGTACTCGATGCTCAGCGGCGATGTCCTGAAAGACGCGATGGCGGGGTTGAAATCCGGGCATCGCAAGGAGTTCGCCTCGCGCGTCAAAAAGGCCACCGAGAAGGCCACGACGAAGGACAGCATGAAGGCCTTTGCCAAGCTCACCACGCGCGTGGACGGTCAGCTGCAGATCATCAGCGATCCGCCTGTGATCGTCCGCGCCGTCGACCTGCTCCCAGCGAGTGAGGCACGCGATCTGCAGAGCGCAATGCAGGGGCTGTTCGACGAGTACAAGGCCACCCTCCAGGATGATCGCCGGCGGCTGCTCGAGGGCTACCGCTTCGTGGACATGGCCCGCAAGATCGTCGGCGTCGGCTCGGTCGGCACGCGCTGCTGGATCCTGCTGCTCGAGGGAAGCACAACCGCTCAGGATCCCCTGTTCCTGCAGTTCAAGGAGGCCGATACATCCGTGCTCGAGCGCTTCGCCGGCAAGAGCGAGTTCGAGAATCACGGCCGCCGTGTGGTCGAGGGGCAGCGCCTGATGCAGTCGGTCAGCGACATCATGCTCGGCTGGCTGCACACCGACGACGGGCTCGACGGACGCTCGCGCGATTTCTACGGTCGCCAGCTGTGGGACTGGAAGTTCTCGGCCGATATCGACACGATGACCCCACGGATCATGGGTCCTTATGTTGAGATGTGCGCCTGGACATTGGCCCGCGCGCACGCTCGCTCCGGCGACCGCCTGGCGCTCGCCTCCTATCTCGGCGGCAGCGATGTCTTCGACGGCGCGATCGCCGACTTCGCCGAGGCCTACGCAGACCAGAGCGAACGCGACTACGAGGCGCTGCTCGGGGCGATCGAGAGTGGGCGCGTCAAGGCTGAGATGGGCATTTAGCCGGGCTGGGCCTCAACTGCCTCGTCTGGGCCTCGCTGCAGTTGCGCCAACCAGTCGCGCAGCACCTCGTGCATCGCCTCGACGCCGACGATCGGACCGGCGGGCTCGCTCCAAGCGACCGGCACCACGGCAAAGGGCTTGGTCTGCGGCCCGCCGAGGCCGCCGTGCGAGCCCATGAACTCCTCGAACGGGGCCACCTCGTCGGAGGCCGGGTCATACATGCTGTTGACGAGCAGATCCGGACAGTGCGGAAAGCTGTCGTGGCGGCGCAGATGATCGGCCGTCGTCGGATCGAAGTGGGCCAGCGGATCCTCCCCCTCGACCACGTCGTCGGCCAGGCGCCTGTGGCCCCGGGCGCCGAGCGCGAGCGCTCCCTGCTCCCGCGAGCGCACCATCACGAACCCGATCCCAGGATGCGCGGCCAGGGTGTCCAGCAGCTTGGGATGTGTCTCGGCGATCTGCTCGAGCGTGAGCCGCTCGGGACTGTGCGGCAGGTAGATCAGCCCGAGGGGGCCAGAGACGAGGACCACCGTCTTTTCTGATTGAGCCCCGCCCGCCCCGCCCGCCCCGCCCGCGTCGCATTCGGCCAGAGCCTCCCGGTTCGGTCCCAGCGCAACAGTGCCCTCGACCGCCCTGCTGCGGGTGGCGCGCGCCAGCACGCGTCCGCCGAGGCCGGGCTCTTGGCGTGCGTCGGCCAGCACCGCGCCGACGTCGCCCCAGGCCTCGTCGACCGCCGCGGGAGCATGCACATCGCCCTGCGCGAGCGCGCCGCGCACTACCTGCTCGAGCGTCTCGCCGTAGCGCTGACGGAACGGCGCGCCCTGTGTTTGACCGTGATCGGAGAGCGCAACCAGGTGATACGGGCGCGGCGCCTGCGCGATCGCGCGCTCCAGTCGGGCGAGCTGGCGATCGTGGCGCTTGAGCACCGCGAGCGCATCGGGCGCGCGGATTCCCGAATGGTGGGCGACCTCGTCGTAGCCCACGAAGGTGGCGTAGCTGACCGGCACGCCCTCGACGATGTCGGCCATCAGCAGCGCGACATTGAGGTCGCGCATGACCACGGCGATCGCGGCGCGAATAAATGGGTAAAAGCGGCCCCGATCGACATGCGCCGCGCCGCTGCGACGCTGGCGACGGGCCGCCAGTCGCTCATATGTGATGTCGGTGAGCGACAGCACGATCGTGCGCAGAAATCCATAGGGATCGGAGAAGTAGGCGAAGAAGTCGCCCGATTTCGAGCGACTGCGATCGCGGATCACGCTCATCGTGGCCGTGCAGCGCGGCGCGTCACCCGAGAACATGTTCCCCCGGCTCGTGCCGCCGTCGGCGAGCAGGCCCGCGCCGGTGGAGCGACGACGCTCGACCTCGGCGGCGTCGGCGGGATGATTGGAGACGAGCGTGCGGCCCGACTCCTTCTCATACCAGCGGAAGGCGGGCATGTCCCAGTTGCTGCCCAGCAGCAGGCCCGCCTGGCTGGCCCCCGTCTGCGAGGAGAGATCGCACTCCCAGCCCAGGATTCTGTGTGTCCCTTCTGCGAGCCAGCGTGCGATCGTGGGCACGTGCCCGTCGCGCACCGCCTCCCTGAGAATCACCTCGCCCAGGCCGTCGATCTCGAACAGGATCACACCCGGGACGTCGGTGGACTCGCTGTGCCGTCTGCCTCCGACCCGTCGCCGGACCACGCGCAGATGCAGCGGGTCGCCGTCGAGGTCGAGCAGCGGCGCGACGGTCATCGACACCAGGGCCAGGCCGAAGGCGATCACCAGGTCCACCCAGAATGAGGGTGTCTTGCCGTCGACCAGGTAGAAGGCGAGCGCGACGCCGCCGGAGCTGAGGACGAGCGAGCCCAGCCCGAAGGTGATGATCGTGAACGGCAGCGCCAGACGCGTGATGAGCGGCCACAGGAGCGCGTTGATGAGCGCCATCGTGGCGGCCACAACCACGGCGGCGGGAAACGAGAGCGCGTCGGAGGCCGACAGCAGCGCGGTCATCACGACCAGCGCCAAGGCGTCTGTCGCGAGCAGGATCAAGGCCCGGATCGCAAACGTCAAGATCCGCACACTGCGCCTGCGTTGCCGGCGGATGCCCTGATCGGTTGCTGAGGTCATCTCGTTGGTAGGTTCTCGCCCATGGTCGATGGCGCGGTTATGGGTCGTGCGGCTACGGCCGCGGACCGTATCGTTTTCCTCGGCCACGCCACCGTCCTGATCGAAATCGAGGGCGTGCGTCTGCTCACCGACCCGCTGCTGCGCGATCGCGTCGCGCACCTGCGTCGCCAAGTGCCACCGGTCGACCTGGACGTGTCCGCGGGGCGGACGGGGCCGCTTACCGTCCTGATCTCACACCTTCATCGCGATCACCTCGATCTCGCCTCGCTGCGGCTGCTCGGTCTCGATACGCCGCTGCTGGTGCCCAGCGGCGCCGGTGCTTGGCTGCGGCGGCGGCGATTCACGGATGTGACCGAGCTGCGCGTGGGCGAGGTGGCAAATGTGGGCGCGCTCGAGGTGAGCGCGGTCGAAGCTCGTCACGATGGCCGACGTTGGCCGGGGCCCGGTGGCCCGCGCGCCGAGACGCTCGGCTACATCGTGCGTGGCCGGCAGACGATCTACTTTGCGGGCGACACCGAACTGTTCGACGGCATCTCCAGCCTGGCGCCATCACCTGACGGCGATGACATCTCCGAGGCGGCGCGACGGCTTGACCTCGCGCTCCTACCCGTCGCGGGATGGGCCCCGAAGCTCGGTCGGGGCCACATGGATCCGCTCGACGCGGCGCGCGCGGCCGCCTTGCTGCGCCCGCGCCTGGCGATCCCAATTCATTGGGGAACGCTGCTGCCACTCGGCATCGCTCATCGCCACCGGGCCAGGCTCGAGGACCCGCCGCACGTGTTCGCCGAGCACGTGGCATCACTGGCCCCGAGCGTCGAGGTCCGGACTCTAATGCCAGGACAGGAGACAAAACTCTGAGCGCACGCCTCAGGCGCTGTGTTGGAGGAGCGCCGTCTTCTGGACGCGGAACTCCTCATCGGTGAGGACACCACGGTCGTGCAGGCCGGCAAGACGCTCGAGGTCGGCTATCCGCGTGTCCCCTCCACCTCCGCCGCCATCCGCCGCGCCCGGGCGTGCTGCCAGGATCGAGGAGAGCGCAAAATGTCGGCGTGAGGCGTACCACGCACGGATCGCGTGCGCGGTATCCCCGACCTGCGCATCGGAAAACTCCCGCGCCGTCGCTTTGCTCAGAGCCCGGGTGCCGAGCACGAGCAGGATCGCGAAGCCAAGGATCGGGAGCGGCTCACGTGTCGATGGGAACGGCCCCCATATGACCACGAGCAGCAGGGCCATGCCCGCCGTCGCATAGACATATGGCGCGTGCTCGCGCAATGAGGGCGCCAGGGCGCGGCGCAGCGCATGGGCGGGCCGTGTGTTACCGGCGATCCAGGCGGCGACCACGACCACCGCGCCGTAGGTGATCATCGCGATCGCGATCTCATAGAGCAGAGAGGTGCTGATCGCAAAGACCTGGTGTACCGCCGGCCTGTTGGCGGGGATCTTCACGAGCGAGTTGACCACGAGGTTGCTGAGCAGGCGGCGGGCGAGCACGGCGATCAGGCCGATCGCGATCAGACACCAGCCGCTGGTGCGCAGCGCGACGCGTCGCCACCCGTCGGCCAGCCACACCGCCAGGACGAACAGGAGCAGAGCGATCACGGTCAGGACGACCGCGAGGCCCTTGATCGCTTTCACGGCGTTCTGCGCCGTCTTCAGCTGTGAGGAGCGCAGGATCACGATGCCCCCGCTCGTGGGAGGCAGTTTCACTCCGAGCTTTTCCTGAACGGCGCCCCGTGCCGTTTCCCCGGTTGAGCCCTGAAGCTTTGACTGCACGGTTTCCAGCTGCTCCCGCAGGCCTAGTTGGCCGGCAAGCTGCACCAGCAGCGGACGCAGTTGGAGGCTGACGACGCCGTTGTTCGTCGAGAGCGTCTTGCTGCCCCCTTTGAGGATGTGCAAGAGCTGGATCTGCGCCGTGCGGTTGGCCACACGCCAGGCCTTCTGGACCGGTGCGGTCGCGAGCACCTGCGGTGCGATCTGGGTGGCGAGCGTCCGTAGTCCGTCCGCGGCGGGGGCGGCGAGCCCTGAGACTTCCGCGGGCAGGACCTTCTTCAGTTCGGCGGCCACGTCGACCGAGCTGAACAGTTCGTTGACCAGTAGATCGCCGACGGCCGCCTGGATCTTGGGATCGGCGAGCAGCTGCGAGCTGGTGTTGGTCCAGTTGTCCGTGTTGAGCACCTGCCTGTTGACCCATACCGCGAGCACGGCGAAAACCCCCACGACAACGGCGAGCGCGAAGATCGCGTTGATCCTCCAGCGTCGCGAGTGCGGCGCCCGTGCGGATGCGGGAACGGGAGCGGGCGCCGGGGCGGGCGTGGTCGGAAGAGGCTCAGTCGGAGACTCGGGAGGATCGACCATGCCTGCCCATCATCTCACGTCGAGAATCGGAAGCACTGCCGACGGCCGGTGTAGACTGCTGGGGTGCGGTTTCGAGTCGATCCGGAGAGGTCCTCTTGAGGTTCAGAGCCCCCAGCAAGACCGTCGCCATCGCCGCTCTGCTGCTCAGCGCCTTGGTGCTCGCCGGCTGCGGTGAATCCTCCCAGGAAAAGGCCAAGGCACAGGCCTGCGCAGCACGGTCGGACATCTCCAAGCAGGTCAAGACGCTCAGCGAACTGACGATCTCCACCAACGTGCTCACTCAGGTCAAGACCGGGCTGGAAGCGATCAGCAGCGACCTCACGAAGATCAAGGATGCACAGCCAAACCTTGAACCTGCACGCAGGCAACAGATCGAAGCGGCGACCAAAACCTTCGGGACCCAGGTCGGCTCGATCGTGACCGGGCTGGTATCCAACCCGTCGCTGAGCAACGCCGAAAAGCAGCTCAAGTCCTCGCTGAAGCAGTACGCCACCAGCTTCGAACAAGCGCTCGCCCCGATCAACTGCTCATAACCTCTTGCTAGGAATGTGACGCGTGGCCGAGGGCCTCTCAGCGACGGAGGTGGGCAAGGAGATCGGCGAGCCCGTGACCGACCCGAGCTCGACATTGGCCACTCGCCGGCAGCGGTATGGGTTGCTGCTCGGCGCGATCATCCTTGCGTTCGCGATTCAGGGAATCGCCGAACCGGGCAAGGCGGAGCAGATCATCATCGCCGTCCTGCTGGGTGTGACGCTGCTGCTTGCGCTCTGGGCAGCCGAAACAAAGCCGCGGGTAATGCGTCCGGCGGCCCTGCTCGTCGCCGTCGTGATCATCGCGAGCATCGTCGAAACCGCCAATGGCGGCATCGGTGGCGGAGCCACCCGGATCGCGAACGCCCTGCTGGTGGGACTTGCCCCGCCGGCGATCATCATCGGGGTAATACGCAGCCTCCGCGCGCGAGGAGCGGTCACGCTCGAAGCTGTGTTCGGTGTGCTGTGCGTGTACATCCTGCTCGGCATGTTCTTCGCCTTCATCTACGGCACGATCGACCGCTTCGGCGGCGATCCGTTCTTTGCCGGCGGGCAGAGCGCAACCGTCGCGAACTGCCTGTACTTCAGCTTCTCCAGCCTTACGACCGCCGGCTATGGTGATTTCACCGCGCGCACGAACCTGGGCCACACGCTGTCGGTATCCGAGGCGCTGCTCGGGCAGATCTACCTGGTCACGATCGTCTCGCTGATCGTGGCCAACCTCGGTCGCAGCAGGCCCGCATCCAAAGCGCAGTAGGGAGTTGTCCAGCTTGGACAAAACCTCGCGCCCGAGTTAGCAGGACAGCCTCAGGGTGAGCGCTTCGGTGGCTGGCAAGCGCGGGGCGATGGCCGGACAAAACCAGGCCGCCGCAGCTGCGCCACCACCCCCTCCGCCACCACCGCCCGCACCTGTCGCGGCAGCACCGGCGATGGATCCAACCGTGGAGAAGATCAACCAGCTGGCTCAGTTGCACGCCTCGGGGGCGCTCACCGACGAGGAGTTTGCCGCCGCCAAGGCACAGGCGCTCGGCATCTGACCTCAGTGCTCATAGGTCTCACTCCTCCTCGATAGGCAATGCGCCGCCGCCGGTCGCGTGGGCCTCGCGCTTGGCGCGGCGCTTGGCCTTGCGCGCGGCGGACTGCTCCGAGGTCTTCTCACGCGCCTCGCCGTAGGACTGCTTGACGAGCGTCTTGCCGTCCGACCAACCGAAGGCTCGCACGATCAGCACGATCGCGAACAGGATGCTCCAGGCAGTGGTCACGAGCTGCTGCGCGACGGAGTAGGCGGTCGCGTTGGCCGCACTGGTGATGCCCTTGAGCGAGAGGACGTTGAATCCCTGCACCACGCCGGCGCCGCCGGGGGTCACCGAGGTCATGTTGGCGAGCGAGTTCCCCCCCACGACGCGCATGAGTGTGTGGAAGCTGACGGGAATGTTGTAGGCGGCCAGGAATACCGTGATGATGCCCAGCATCGCCACGTAGCTGATCGCCTCAGGCAGCAGCACGCCCGCGAGGTAGTGCCTGGGATGCACGAGTATCTGGCCCCCCTCTCTCGCCTGCTCCCACCACTCCACGATCCGCGGCCTGAGTACCCGCCCGACCAGGAAGATCAGCGCGCCGCCCGCCACGAACAAGATCGCCGTGGCCCACGGATGGGCCGACACGAATCCGAGCTGCAGGTCGAACGAGCCTCCTACCGTCAGGAACAGGTAGACGTAGCCGGCTGTGCCGATGACCGTGTAGAAGAGTTTCTGGACGATGTAGCCGGCCAGCACGCCCGCGAAGCTCGCCGCGAGGATGATCGTCGTGAACATCAACAGCATCACCAGCGTGCCGAGGTTCGCGGGCAGGACGAAGTTGAGCGCCACCGCGGCGGCGTAGCAGGCGAGCACCTGCATCCAGCTGACCCCCGAGTCGGGATAGGCAAAGCGAAGGATCGAGTACCAGGCGAACGCCGTCGTGGTCGTCTGGAGCGTGATCAGCACGATCGCTGCGAGCAGGTAGCCGACCGAGATGCCGGTGAGCGTGTGCCAGAGGTGTTTGAACCAGCCGCTGATGTCCCAGCCGAACAACGTCGCGGCGGCGCCGATCACCACGAGCACGAGCGCGACGATCAGGATCCGTCTCGGGTGAATATGCGCTCGCACGCCGCGCGCGGGAGCAACTACCTGTTGACTTGCCACGTGCCGGATCTTAGGGGTCGTATTGCAAGCCAGTCCGGCGGACACCTGAGCTCGCCGTGTGAAACCTGAGCTCGCCGTGTGAAATCACCGGGCCCGCTCTTGGGATAGGGTCGAGTTCGACCTCTGCCACTGCCCCGACCGGAAGGACCGGACGCATGAGCTCAGCCGCCCCCGCTCATCTGCCAACCACGGCCGGCGGACACGATCCCGGCGGGGCCCAGACCGCCGACGTGCTGGTCGTCTTTGGGATCACCGGCGACCTCGCGAAGGTGATGACCTTCCACTCGCTCTACCGGCTGGAGAAGCGCGGCCTGCTGACCTGCCCGATCGTCGGGGTCGCGGGCGACGATTGGACGCTCGATCACCTGCGCCGGCACGCTCGCGAATGCATCGAGGGAACCGGCGAGACGGTGGACTCTGAGGTCTTTGACCGCTTCGCCGCGCGGCTGTCCTACGTGAGCGGCGATTTCACCAACGCGGCCACCTACGAGCGTCTGGTGGCGGCTGTGGGGGACGCCCACAGCCCGGTCTTCTACCTTGAGATTCCCCCATTCCTGTTCGGGGCGGTGATCAAGCAGCTCAAGGACGCCGGGCTGACCAAGGCGGCACGGGTGGTCGTGGAGAAGCCGTTCGGTCACGACCTCGAGTCCGCGCGCGCGCTCGCGGCAGAAATCCACGAGTACATCGACGAGTCCCAGCTGTATCGGATCGACCACTTCCTCGGCAAGATGGGCACCGACGAGCTCCTCTACCTGCGTTTCGCCAACACGATGATCGAGCCGATCTGGAACCGCAACCACATCGCGTGCGTCGAGATCACGATGGCCGAGGACTTCGGCGTGGAGGATCGCGGGCACTTCTACGACCCCGTCGGCGCGCTGCGCGACGTCGTCGTCAACCACATCATGCAGGTGGTCGCGCTCGCCGCGATGGAGGCGCCGGCCGGCGCTGACGCCGAAACGCTGAAGGACGCCAAGTTCTCGCTCTTCCGCTCGATGCCCCCCGCCAATCCGGCTCATTACGTGCGCGGCCAATACGACGGCTACCTCGAGATCGACGGCGTCGCCCCGGACTCGACTACCGAGACCTACGCGGCGATGCGACTGGACATCGACAACTGGCGCTGGGCGGGCGTGCCCTGGTTCATCCGCACCGGTAAGAAGCTCCCGGCCACACAGACCGAGCTGCGCGCTGTGTTCCGCGAGCCGCCGCGCCTCGGCTTTATGGAGAACGGGAGCCATCGCCGCCCCGAGCCGAACCAGTTCGTCATCAAGCTCGACCCCACCACCGGCACGCGCGTGATCCTCGACGCCCATCGCGCCGACGCCGAGGGGCCCGAGGCGGTCACGCTCGATGTCGAGTTCGCCGACCAGGGCGGCGAGGCGCCGACGCCGTATGAGGTCCTCCTGCTGGATGCGATGCACGGCGACAGCACCCGCTTCACCCGCCAGGACGCGGTCGAGGAGACGTGGCGAATCTTCCAGCCGCTGCTCGAGCAGCGGCCGCCGGTTCACCCCTACGCCCCGGGCTCGTGGGGTCCCGCGGAGGGCGACGGGCTGGTGAGAGGCTTCGGCAAGTGGCGCGGTCCGTGGGTGCAGTCATGAGCCCCGTCAAGTCAAACATCAAGCCAGACAGGGACAACTTGAACTCGCGCGAGCCACAGGTGCGGTTATGAGCCCCGCCGCCAAGTCGAGCAAGGAAAACCCGGCCGAAGTAGACCCGAGCAAGGGCGGAGCAGCTGCCACCGAGCGCGATGAAGCGATGCTGCAGAGCGCGGCGATGCCCTCGCCCTTTCCGCCAATCGCCGATTACGCATTTCTCTCTGACTGCCACACAGGCCTGTTGATGGCCCCGGACGGGAGCGTCAACTGGCTCTGCGTCCCGCGCTTCGATGCCCCGAGCGTGTTCGGCACGCTGCTCGATCGCCAGGCGGGCGACTTCCGCTTCGGGCCGTTCGGGATCAACGTCCCGACAGCACGCATCTACGAGCCCGGGACGAACATCCTGTTGACGACGTGGAAGACCTCGAGTGGGTGGGTGATCGTGCGCGACGCGCTGATCCTCGGACCCCGCCGCGGCGAGGACAAGGTCACGCCGCACACCCGGCCGCCGACCGACGAAGACGCCGAGCACCTGCTCGTGCGCGTCGCGATGTGCCTGGAGGGAGAGGTCGAGATGGAGCTGACCTGCGAGCCGGCCTTCGACTACGGGCGCGTCCCGGCGGAGTGGGCGGTGAGCGACGACGGACACACCGCCGACGCGAGCGGCGCGGATGTGACTATCAGGCTGCAGACGGACATGGCGGTCGGCACCGAGGGCGACCGGGTAAGGGCCAGGCATCAGCTCAAACAGGGAGAGCAGATCTTCTGCTCGCTCTCCTGGGCCGAGGAGCTCGCCTCGCCCCAGAGTCTCGACGAGGCCAACGAGCGCCTGGCGACCACCGCCCACTTCTGGCGCAGCTGGCTGAGCAGCGCACGGATACCCGATCACCGCTGGCGCGATCCGATCCAACGCTCGGCGCTCGCGATCAAGGGCCTCACCTATATGCCGACCGGCGCCACGGTCGCGGCGCTGACGACCTCGCTGCCCGAGACTCCCGGCGGCGAGCGCAACTGGGACTACCGCTACACCTGGCTGCGCGACTCGACCTTCACGCTGCAGGCGCTGCACTACCTCAACCTCGACTGGGAGGCCGAGGAGTTCATGCAGTTCGTCGCCGACCTCGAGACCAACGGGGACGGCGCCCTGCAGATTATGTACGGGATCGACGGGCGGCGCGATCTGACGGAGTCCACGCGCGAGGATCTCTCCGGCTATGCGGGAGCGAGCCCGGTGCGGATCGGCAACGGCGCCTTCGACCAGCGCCAGAACGACGTGTTCGGCGCGGCGCTCGCGTCGATCCTGCTGCACACCCAACGTAGTGAACGACTGCCTCGACGGCTGTGGCCGCTCGTGGAGGCGCAGGCCAAATGTGCGACCGACGTCTGGCGCGAACCCGACCAGGGCATCTGGGAGGCGCGCGGCGCACCGCAGCACTACGTCTCCTCCAAGCTGATGTGCTGGGTGGCGATGGACCGCGCGAGCAAGCTCGCGGAGATTCGCGGCGACGCCAAACTGCGGGCCACGTGGCACGCGACCGCGGAGGAGATCAAGGCGGACATCCTCGCCCACGGACTCACCGACGCGGGCATTCTGCGCCAGCACTACGAGACCGACGCGCTGGACGCCTCCAACCTGCTGGCGGCGCTCTTCGGCTTCCTGCCCGCCACCGACGAGCGCCTGCGCGCGAGTGTCCTCGCGATCGCCGACGATCTGACCGAGGACGGCTTTGTCCTACGCTACCGCACGGGAGAGACCGACGACGGCCTCTCCGGCAAGGAGGGCAGCTTCCTGATCTGCTCCTTCTGGCTGGTCTCCGGCCTGGCCGTTGTCGGCGAGGAGCAGCGCGCGCGCGACCTGATGGAAAAGCTCCTCAGCGTCGCCTCGCCGCTTGGCCTGTACGCAGAGGAGTTCGACTCGAGCACCGGCCGGCACCTGGGGAACTTCCCCCAGGCCTTCTCCCACCTCGCGCTGATCGAGGCGGCGGGGCGGATCATCATCGCCGAGCGGATCGAGGAGCTCTCCTGATGAGCGACTACGACGTGATCATCATCGGCAGCGGCGCGGGCGGCGGCACGCTCGCACGCCACCTCGCTCCCTCGGGCAAGAAGATCCTCGTGCTGGAGCGCGGCGGCTGGCTGCCGCGCGAGCCGCAGAACTGGTCCGCCGGCGATGTGTTCGTCGATAACCGCTACGTCTCGCCCGACACCTGGTATGACGCCGACGGCAAGCCCTTCCAGCCGCAGGTGCACTATTACGTGGGCGGCGCGACGAAGCTGTACGGCGCGGCGCTCTACCGGATGCGCAAAGAGGACTTCGGCGAGCTCCAGCACCAGGGGGGGATCTCGCCCGCCTGGCCGATCTCCTACGAGGAGATGGAGCCCTACTACTGCAAGGCCGAGCAGCTCTACCAGGTGCACGGCGCGCGCGGCGAGGACCCAACTGAACCGCCGGCAAGCGCCCCGTACCCCTTCCCCGCGGTCTCGCACGAGCCGCGGATTCAGCAGCTCTCCGACGACTTCGCGGCTGCAGGCCTGCACCCGTTCCACGCGCCCTGTGGCGTGATGCTCAACGAGGCCGACATGCCCTACAGCAACTGCGTGCGCTGCTCGACCTGCGACGGCTTCCCCTGCCTGGTGCACGCCAAGTCCGACGCCGAGGTGCTGGGTGTGCGACCGGCGCTGGAGCACGAGAACGTGACGCTGCTGACGAACGCCACGGCGGTAGCGCTTGCCACCAACTCCGCCGGGACCGCGGTCGCCGAGGTAGTAGTCGAGCGCGCTGGCGCGAAAGAGACATATTCCGCCGAGATCGTCGTCGTGTCCGCCGGCGCGGCGAACACCGCCAAGCTGCTGCTCGCCTCCGCCAGCGACAAGCACCCCAACGGTCTCGCCAACGGCTCCGACCAAGTCGGGCGCAACTACATGTTCCACGACAGCCAGGCGGTGCTCGCGCTCTCCAAGGAGCCCAATCCCACGGTCTTCCAGAAGACGCTGGGCATCAACGACTACTACTTCGCCGGCGAGGAGTGGGAGTTTCCGATGGGCAACATCCAGATGGTCGGCAAGTCGGTCGCGGACATGTACCGCGGCGAGCAACCCTTGATGACCAAGCTCGCGCCGACCTTCTCCTTGGCCGAGGTCGCGGACCACGCGATCGACTTCTGGCTGTCCACCGAGGACCTCCCGCTGGCGGAGAACCGCGTGAGCCTGGACGGCAAGGGCAACGTGAGGTTGAACTACAAGGCGACCAATGACGGCGCCCGCGATCGGCTGTTCAAGCAGCTGCGCTCGCTGCTCGGTCAACTGGGTATGCACGAGCACCACCTGATCCCGCGCTGGGCCTACCTCGAGAACAAGATCCCGGTCGCGGGCGTAGCGCACCAGGCGGGCACCTGCCGCTTTGGCTCTGACCCCGCGACCTCGGCGCTCGACACCGACTGCCGGGCGCATGAGGTGGACAACCTGTACGTGGTCGACACGAGCTTCTTCCCGAGCATCGCGGCGGTCAATCCAGCGCTCACGGCGATGGCCAACGCGGTGCGCGTGGGCGATCACCTGCTGGAGCGCCTGGGCGGAAATGCCGGCTGAGATACGAGCTGAGATGCAGGCCGGACGCCACAGGAAGGGTGCTGGCCGGTGACGAGTGAGGCAACAGCCGGACCCCGGCGCAAGGTGGTGGTCGCTCGTGGTGGGTAAGACAAAGGCGGGACGCCGCAAAGTGGTGATCGTTGGCGGCGGGTTCGGCGGCCTGACGGCGGCACGCGAGCTGAAGGGCGCCGATGTGGAGGTGACGGTGGTGGACCCGACGAGCCACCATCTGTTCCAGCCGCTGCTCTATCAGCTGGCATGTGGCGGTCTGTCCACCGGCGAGTGTGCCTCGCCGATCCGAGCGGCGGTCAAGCACAGCTCGAACACGACCGTCCTGATGGCCAAGGCCACCGGCCTGGACGCCGAGCGCCGCCAGATCATCCTGGACCGCGGCGAGCGGCTGGACTACGACAGCCTGATCGTTGCCTGCGGGGCGGAAACCTCCTACTTCGGCAAAGACGAGTGGCGCGATGTCTCCTGCAGCCTGAAGACGTTGAATGACGCGGTCGAGCTGCGCAATCGGCTTTACAGCGCCTACGAGGAGGCCGAGCGCGCCGAGGACCCCGTCGAGCGGGAACAGTGGCTGACGTTCGTCGTGATCGGCGGCGGCCCGACGGGAGTCGAGCTCGCCGGCGAGATGGCGATCATCGCCAGGCACACGATGAAGGGCTACTTCACGCGAGTCCAACCGGCCAAGGCGCGGGTGATCCTGCTCGACGCCGGCGAGCGCGTTACCGCGGCCTTCAGCGAGAAGCTGTCCGCCAAGGTCGCGGGATATCTGGCCGCACTCGGCGTGACCGTTCGCGAGGGCGCTCGCGTAACCTCGATCGACGCACTGGGGGTGACGTTTCAGGTTGCGGGTGCGCAGGCGGGAGCGGCGGCACCGGAGGGAGGGGCCGATGCGTCGCAGGAGCGGATTGATGCGAGGACCGTCGTTTGGGCCGCGGGTGTCCAGGCCGTTGGCTTTGCCGCGACGCTCGCCGAGGCGACGGGGGCGAAGACCGACCGGGCGGGCCGCGTACAGATGCAAGCAGACCTGACCGTACCGGGACATCCCGAGATCTCGGCGATCGGCGACGCGACGCAGGTTCCGGGTCCCGGCGATCGTCCGCTGCCGGGGCTGGCGACCGTCTCTATCCAGCAGGCGCGCCACGTGGCCAAGGCGATCCGGTCAGGTTCGCCGGGCGCGAGCACGCCGTTCAAGTACTTGGACAAGGGTGCGCTGGCCGTCGTCGGCCGGGGTAAAGCGGTGTGTGAAATCCGCGGCCACAGGCTCTCGGGGCGGCCGGCGTTCTTCACCTACCTGACGGTGCACATGTACTACCTCAGCGGTGGCGGCCCCGGGCACCGCGTGAAGGTTCTGATCGACTGGATCAGCGCACGCGTCGGAGACCCCCAGAACCAGGTGATCGACGGCGGGCTCGCAGACTCCTGACTCGGTCATGATTCGGTCGTGAGAGCACTCGATCGGAGACTGCTTGCGTATGCGCGTGCGACCCGCACGTTCCTGTTCGTCTCGATCGGCCTTGGTGTCCTCAGCGCACTGCTGATCGTCGCCCAGGCGTGGCTGCTGGCGAACGTGGTCGCGCGCGCATTCCTCGGCGGCAGGAGCCTCGAGCAACTGCAAACTCCGCTGATCGCGCTGTTGCTGGTAGTTCTCGCTCGTGCGACTGTGGCTTGGGTAGCCGAGCTTGCCGCGAGTCGCTCCTCTGCTCGCGCGAAGTCGCAGCTGCGCGCGGCGCTGCTGCGACGCACCGCGGCGCTCGGCCTGGAGCACTCCCGCGAGCAGAGCACCGGCGCGCTCGCGGTCCTTGCCACCCGCGGGATCGACGCGCTGGACGGCTACTTCTCGCTGTATCTGCCGCAGCTCTTCCTCGCCGTGATCGTGCCGATCTTCGTGATCCTGGTGGTCCTCTGGAACGACTGGATCTCGGCGGCGATCATCGCCTGCACGATTCCGCTGATCCCGCTGTTCATGGCACTGGTGGGCGCGGCGACGCGGGAGCGCATGGACAGCCAGTTCCGCACGCTGGAGCGACTGGCCGGTCACTTCCTCGACGTCGTCGCCGGCCTGCCCACCCTGAAGGTCTTCGGACGGGCCAAGGCCCAGGCGGCGGCAATTCGCGAGATCACCGAACGCTACCGCCTGGCCGCGATCGCGACGCTGCGCATCACCTTCCTCTCCTCGCTGATCCTCGAGCTCGTCGCGATGCTCTCGGTGGCGCTCGTGGCGGTCGCTATCGGCCTGCGGCTGATGAACGGAGCGCTCGATCTGCGCACCGCGCTGTTCGCGCTCGTGCTCGCCCCCGAGGCCTACCTGCCGCTGCGCCAACTGGGCGCCAACTACCACGCAAGCGCCGAGGGCATGGCGGCCGCAGAGCAGGTGTTCGCCGTACTGGAGGCGCCCGAGGCGCCCCGTGGCACACGCATGAGCTTCCCCGACCCGGCGCTCGCGGGGCTCACCGTCGAAGGGCTGCGGGTCAGCTACCCCGGTCGCTCCGAGCCGGCGCTCGACGGCGTTTCGCTGACGGTCGGGGAGGGAGAGGTGCTGGCGCTCGTCGGACCCAGCGGCTGTGGCAAGTCGACTTTGCTGGGCGTTCTGCTCGGGCTCGTTACACCCGAGCTTGGGTCGGTTTGTGTCGGAGACGTCGACCTGGCCGAGATCGATCTCGATGCTTGGCGGGCCCGGCTCGCGTGGGTCCCCCAGCGGCCGCATCTGTTCAAAGCGTCGATCGCGCAGAACGTTCGCCTCGGTCGCTCAGGCGCGTCGACCGAGGAGGTCTGGGCCGCGATCTCGGCGGCCGGGCTCACAGACGCGGTGCGAAATCTGCCCGAAGGTCTGGACACGGTCCTGGGCGACCGCGGCGCCGGGTTGTCTGCGGGGGAGCGGCAGCGGGTCGCACTGGCCCGCGCGTTTCTGCGCGACGCGCCGCTGCTGCTGCTCGACGAGCCGACGGCCAACCTCGACGGGGAGACAGAGCGCGAGGTCGTGCAGGCCATCAGGCGCCTTGCCGAAGGACGCACCGTGGTGCTCGTCGCACACCGCCCCGCCCTGATCGCCATAGCCGACCGTGTGCTTTTGCTCGGCCCGATCGAGGTCGCCGCGTGAGGACACTCGAGGACGATCACGGGCCCCAGGCCCCGCTGCTGCGAACGCTTGCGCTCGCCCGTCCCGCCGCCGGGCGGCTGGCGCTGGCGACGCTGCTCGGCGCCGGCGCGGTCGGCGCAGCGATCGGCCTGATCGCCACCTCGGCCTGGCTGATCTCGCGCTCGGCCCAGCGCCCGCAGGAGTCGGCCGTCGCGATCGCGATCGTCGGCGTTCAGTTCTTTGCCCTGTCGCGCGGGCTGTGCCGCTACGCCGAGCGCATCGTCGGCCATGACGCGGCGTTCCGCGTGCTGTCCAACCTGCGGGTCAACGTCTACGAACGGCTCGAGCGGCTGGCTCCCCTGGGCCTGCCGGCGTTCAGAAGCGGCGATCTACTCGCGCGCTTGGTCCACGATGTGGATTCCCTGCAGGACCTGCTGCTGCGGGTGATGCCTCCGTTCGCAATCGCGATCGTCGTTGGAGCGGCGACGGTCGGGCTCGTGTGGTGGATGCTGCCTGCCGCGGGGCTGATCCTGCTGGTCGCGCTGTTGCTCGCGGGGACGCTCGTCCCCTGGCTGACCGGGACGCTTGCCGCGCGCACGGAGGCTCGACAGGCGGCGGCGCGAGGGGAGTTGACATCGTCGGTGGTCGACCTGATCGAGGGCGCCCCCGAGCTGGCCGTCAACGGGGCCACCGCGGAGCAGCTGGGGCGGGCGATGTCGGCTGACGCGGAGGTGACGCTCCTTGCCGGCACAGCCGCCCGCACCGCGGGCATCGGCCAGGGCCTGACGAGCCTGTGTATCGGCCTGGCGATGTGGGGCGCGCTCGTGGTCGGCGTCTCGGCGGTTCACGAGGGACGGTTAGACGGAGTGCTGCTCGCCGGGATCGCGCTGATTCCATTGGTCGCCTTCGAGCTGGTCACCGGGCTGCCGAGCGCAACCCAGACGCTCCAGCGGGTACGCCGCTCGGCCGCGCGGGTGTTCGAGGTGATGCATGCACCGCCGCCCATCCTCGAGCCGGCGCATCCGATCGCGCTCTCACCCCGGCCGCATACCCTGCGGGTGCGAGATCTGCGCTTCTCCTACCCGGGTGATGACCGCTGGGCGCTCGCCGGGGTGGACCTAGACCTGAGCCTGGGCCGCCGCGTAGCGGTGGTCGGACCCAGCGGCGCGGGCAAGTCGACGCTTGCCGGGGTACTCCTGCGATTCCTTCCCTACGAGAGCGGATCGGTCACGCTCGACGATGTGGAGATCGCCGCGCTCGACGGCGATCAGTACCGACTCGTGATCGGGCTCGTCTCGCAGGACGCGCACGTCTTCGACAGCACGCTCGAGGAGAACCTCCGCCTGGCCAAGCGCGACGCCACCGTGCAGGAAATCGATAACGCCCTCGCCGGCGTGCGGTTGCTCGACTGGACGAGAGAACTGCCACACGGCTTGGCCACCGAGGTCGGCGAGCGCGGGGCGCGCATGTCCGGTGGTCAGCGCCAGCGCCTGGCGATCGCCCGTGCGCTGCTCGCCGACTTCCCTTTGCTCGTCCTCGACGAGCCCGGCGAGCACCTCGACACGCTCACGGCGGATGCGATCGTCGCCGACCTGCTCGCGATCACCCGCGATCGGGCGACGCTGCTGATAACGCACCGGCTGACCGGCCTGCAGGACGTGGACGAGGTGCTCGTGCTCGACCACGGCCGCGTGCTCGAACGCGGCACGCACGGTGAGCTGATCGGTCTCGGCGGGCGCTACGCGGAGCTGTGGCAGCGCGAGAACGCGATGTCGCCGCAGGGTGTGTGACCATTTCTCAGAGTTAACCTCGGCCGGACGGAGCCCAGATGCCAGATGACACCGCTCAAGAGCACGGCGTAGGGGCTGGATCGGGGCGCACGATTCCGAGCGGCGGCGCCCACCGTATCTGGGTGCGCGTACTCCTCGGGCTCGCCACGGTGCTCGCGATCCTGTCGATCGTCTCGATCTGGGCCAACCGCCAGCTGATGAATCCGACGAACTGGTCGAAGACGAGCACGGCGCTGCTGGCCAAGCCGACGATCCGCTCCGCCCTGTCCGGCTACCTGATCGACCAGCTGTACGCGAACGTCGACGTGCCGGGCCAGCTCAAGTCGGGGCTGCCACCGCAACTGGCGCCGCTGGCCGGCCCGATCTCGGGCGCGCTGCACAACCTGGCCGAACAGGGCGCTGAACGGGCACTGGAGCTGCCACGGGTGCAGGACGGCTGGAGGACCGCCAATTACGCGGCTGACCAGGCGCTCGTCACGATCATCAAGGGTGGTGGCTCGCGCGTGCAGATCAACGGCGGCACGGTCTCGCTGAACCTGCGCCAGATCGTGGCCGATCTCGCGCAGCGCCTCGGTCTGCCGGCGAGCGCCGCCGAAAAATTGCCTGCCTCGGTGGCGAACCTGAAGGTGGTCACGTCAAGTCAGCTTGGGCTGGTGCGCAATCTGGCCAAAACGCTCCACGCGCTGGCCCTGTGGCTCACGATCCTCACGTTCGCGCTCTACGCGCTCGCGGTCTTCCTTGCCCGCGGACATCGGCGGGCCACGCTGACGTGGGTCGGCTCGAGTCTTGTGTTCGCCGGCCTGTTCGTGCTCGTGGGCCGCAAAATCGGACAGGGTCAACTCGTCTCGGCGATCACCAGCAACGCTTCGATCGAACCCGCTGCCAACGATGCCTACTCGGTGGCCACCTCGCTGCTGGTGCAGGTCGCGAGCGCCTCGATCATCATCGGCATCCCGGTGATCCTCTCGGCGTGGTTGGCCGGGCCGGCGCGCTGGGCGATCGCTGCTCGCCGCTTCTTGGCGCCCCACTTCCGCGAGCGCCCAGGCCTGGCCTACTGGATCACCGCAGGGCTGCTCGCCCTGGTCTTCCTGTGGGGACCGATCCCGGCAACCCGTAACCCACTGGAGATGCTGCTGTTCACAATCCTCGCCTTCGTGGGCGCACACGTGCTCCGGGGCCAGATCGCCGAGGAGTTCCCGGACACTGCCGCTGCTGCCGGGCCTTAAGCTGCTACGCAGGCGGCGCGGCCGGTTGCCCCGCGACAGGCCGATCGGCCTGCGCCGGTGATTTGAGGCGACCGCGGAAGACGTGGAAGGACCAGCCCTGGTAGATCAGCACGAGCGGGAAGAAGATCACGGCGACGACCGTCATCACCGTCAGCGCGTAGTTGCCGGAGGCCGAGTTGTTGACCGTCAGGTTGTACGCGGCGCTGGTGCTCGAGACCATCACGTTGGGGTACAGGTCGATGAAGACCGAGCCGATCGTCGCTGCGATCGCGACAGCGGAGGAGGCGAAGGCCGGGCCATCGTGGTCGGTCATCGCCAGCCGCGCCGCGAAGATCGCCGCGAGCACCGCGAGGATCTCCACGGGCTGGGGCACGTCGGGTCCGCCCGCGACGCTGCGCGTCCAGACCACCCAGCCCACCACGAATGCGATCGCCGCCCAGCCCAACGGCCGCGCGACGGCGCGCGCTCGCTCGCGCACGAGATCGGTGGTCCTGAGCTTGAGAAACGTGGCGCCATGCAGCAGGCACAGCGCGAGCAACGTCAGGCCGGTCCACAGGCCATACGGCGTGAGCAGGTCGAAGAAGTTGCCGGTGAACTCATGGCTGGAGTTGATCGGCAGGCCGTTCAGCAGATCGCCCAGGCCGATGCCGAGCAGCAGCGGGATCAGCAGGCAGCCGATCGTCATCGCCCACCGCCAGGTCGCTCGCCAGCGAAGGTCCTCACTTTTGTCTTTGAACTCGAACGCGACGCCGCGCGCCATCAACGACACCAGCACGAGCAGCAGCGCCAGGTACAGCGCCGAGAACATCGTCGCGTACCAGCCGGGGAAGGCCGCGAACATGCCGGCGCCGGCGACGATCAGCCACACCTCGTTGCCGTCCCACCAGGGGCCGATCGTGCTCAGCGCGAGCTTGCGCTCGTCGTCGGTGCGCCCGACGATCGTGTGCAGCATGCCGACGCCGAAGTCAAAGCCCTCGAGCACAAAGAACCCGATCCAGAAGATGCTGACGATTACGAACCAGACGGTGTGAAGGTGCACAGGACTCCTAGTAGCTCAGAGCCGGGGTCGCGGTCTGTGTGCCTGGGCTCGACTCGTCAGGGCCACCCTCGTCAGGATCTAGGCCCTTGCGGGCATAGCGAAGCATCAGGATCAGATCCGCGGCGCCCAGCGCGACGTAGATCCCCACGAACGCGATCAGACTGATCCAGATGTCCGTCGAGGTGACCGACGGAGAATTGGCGTTGATCGTCTTCATCAGGCCCTGCACAATCCACGGCTGGCGCCCGTTCTCGGTCAAGAGCCAGCCGGCGGTGTTCATCACAAAGGGCGTCACAACGGCCGCCAAGCTCGCGCGCAGGAACCACTTCGAGCGATCGAGCGTGCCCCTGTGCACGAGCCATGCTCCCCACAGGGCCAGCAGCGCGATCAGCGAGCCGAGGTAGGCCATCACGCGCATCGACCAGTACTGGATGAACACGTCGGGTATGTAGTTGCCGGGTCCGTATTTCGCGACGTCTTCCTTCTGCAACTGGTTCAACCCAATCACTGCGCCGCTCCAGGTCCCGGTCGCGAGGATCGAGAGTAGATGTGGGATCAGGATGACCTGGGTCGGAGTCTGGTCGTTGTTGCCTCCCCCGATCTGAAACGCGGAGAACGAGCACGGCTGGCAGTTTTCCCACTGCGCCTCCGCGGCCGCGATCTTGACCGGCTGATAGGTATTCTCGATCTCGCCGAGCTTATTGCCCACGAACATCTGCACCATGATCGCCGGCAGCAGCACGAGCACCGACAGAACCGCCGTGCGGTGAAAGGCCTGAGTTTCATGCTGCTTGCGCAGGTACCACGCGGAGATCGCGAGCATCACCAGCGAGCCCGTGACGAGCGAGGCGAGGATCACGTGGACATATCCCCACAGGAACGTCGGGTTCGTGAACAGCGCCCAGACGTTGTTCAGTTCCGGCTGCCCGTGACGGTTGAGCACGTAGCCGACCGGGTGCTGCATCCACGAGTTGGCGGCCAGGATGAACATCGCCGAGAGCATCGAGCCCACTGCCACCAGCCATATGCAGGCCAGGTGGACGCGCTTGGGGAGCCGATCCCAGCCGAATATCCAAAGCCCCAGGAAGGTCGACTCGAGGAAGAACGCCGCCAGGCCCTCCATCGCAAGCGGACCGCCGAAGACATCGCCTACAAAGCGCGAGTAGGCCGACCAGTTCATCCCGAACTCGAACTCCTGCACGAGGCCGGTGACAACCCCGATCGCGACGTTGATCAGCAAAAGCGTGCCGAAGAAGCGGGTCACGCGCTTTAATTCGGGCCCGCCCACCCCCTGGTTTCGATACCAGGCCGTCTGCAGGAGAGCCACAAGGAACGCCAGCCCGATCGTCACCGGCACGAACAGGAAGTGGTAGATGCTCGTCGTCGCGAACTGCCAGCGCGCAAGATCGTTGGTCATCCGCCGATCAGTCTACGCCTGTACCCCCTGGTCCGGGAGATCTCTCTCTGGGCCACGGAAGTGCCCCCATTCTTAGGCCGTGAGGTCTTCGGCCCGCAGCGAAAATCCGGCGCGATAGCGTTCGCCAGGATTCAGCAGCGGCAGGCCGTCACCGCTGCGTAGAGCATTGGCGGGCGCGGTCATCGGCTCGAAGCAGATAAATGCCCCCGTCAGGGGCGCGTAGACCTGCGCGCACGGATAGCCGTGCAGGAACTCGAGCTCGATCCGTCTGTCACCGGCCGCGACGCTGAAGCGGGCGGGTTCGGCCACCGAGTCGAACCCGTCGTCGAACTCGCGCTCGCCAAGCTCGAAGCGCTGTGCGGAGGATGCCTGATCGGCGTCGGTTGGGTCGGGTCCGATCGGAATCTGGTTGGGATCGAGCGCCAGGTGCCGCATCGCCGGCAGCTCGATCAGCCACTGCTCGCGCGGCACGCCCGCCGGCGACAGATACGGATGAAAGCCAAACGCCAGCGGCACGATGTCGGCGCCGCACGCGTGCACAATCACCTCGATCTCGAGCCGCCCATCGACCAGGCGCGCTTCGTAGAGGAGGTTATGACGGAAGGGAAACAACTCAAACAACTGCGGCTCAGACTCGCTCCAGGTCAGTCGTGCGGCCAGCGACCGCGCATCGGGACCCGGCGTGTCTGTCAGTTTCCACTCGAGCTGGCCGCCGATCACACCGTGGATCGGCAGGCCGTTGTCGTCGAGCGCGATCCGGGATCGGTCGTGCGGGACCTGCACCGTCCGGCCGGCAACACTGTAGTCAAAGGCGGCGAGCCGGTTCGCCCACGGATAGAGCAGTGGGATGCCCATCGTCTTGCCGTACTGGGCGTAGGCAGCCACGCCATCGTTCTGGGCGAGCAGCTCCTCGCCCCGGTGACGCAGCGAGCAGCAGAGCATCCCTGCACCAGGAACGAAGGTCGCATCGAGCCCCGACCGCTCGTCGGACAGCTGCGCGGTCGTGAGGTTGGCATCGGCCACTGACACCAGCCTACGCTGCACCGCGAGCGCGATGTCCGGTTTGGCAGATATCTGGGTTGGAGTGGAGTTGCCATAAACTCGACACGCGTGGATCTATGGATACCGGACAAGCCCGGCCACGACGCAATCGGGAAGCTGCCGGAGAGCGTCGCGCTTGGCCTGATCCCGCGTGATGGCCGGCTGCCGGACGCGATCCTCGACGCGGAGTTTCTGGTGCATCCCTCTGGCGATTCCCGCCTATATGAGCTGCTGGGGCAAATGCCGGAACTGCATGTGCTGCAAACGCTCTCGGCGGGTGTCGACTGGCTGTTGCCGTTCGTCCCTTCCGGCGTGACGCTCTGCGACGCGGGCGGAGCCCGCAACGTCGCCGTTGCGGAGTGGGTGCTGGCGGCGATCCTCGCGTCGACGAGGACACTGGGAGAGCTGCGCGATCGCCAGCGTGAGCACGATTGGGAGTGGCGCCAGTCCCGTGAGCTTGCCGGCAGCACCGTGATGATTCTCGGCGCTGGCAAGATCGGCGCGGCCGTCGAGGCAAGACTCGCCCCGTTCGATGTCGATCTGATCCGCGTCGCCCACCACGCGCGTCCCGGCGTGCACTCGGTGGACGACCTTGGATCGTTGTTGGGACGCGCCGAGATCGTCGTCGTGCTGCTACCGCTCACACCCGCCACCACCGGGCTACTCGACGGCGATCTGCTCGGGCGTCTACGCCCGGGCGCGCTGCTTGTCAACGCCGCTCGCGGACCGATCGTCGACACTGACGCGCTGCTCGAGCTGCTACGCGCTGGACGTGTGCGCGCGGCGCTCGATGTGACCGACCCGGAGCCGCTGCCCGCCGACCATCCCCTTTGGGATGCGCCCGATGTTCTGATCACTCCCCATTTCGCGGGAGATACCCTCCCAGCGGACCGGCGCGCGTTCGCGCTCGTCGGCGAGCAGGTTGGGCGCTACGTCCGCGGCGAGCCGCTGGCGAACGTCGTAGAGCACGGGTACTAGCGCGACCCGTCGCACCGTCCGTGGCTTTACATCAGTCTTTGCTCAACTGGCGCTCGTATGGCCCGCTGCCGGTGAGGCAGATGGCGCCGCAGCGAGCCGCGAGGGCCAGCGCGGCCGGCACCTCCAGGCCGGCGCCCAGCCCATAGGTGAGGCCCGCCGCGAAGGAGTCGCCGCAGCCATAGGAGTCCACCGCGGCGGCGGGCAACGAGGCGGCCGTCCACGTCCCCGATCTGCCCGATCGCTCCCGATAGGCGCCGCCGCCGGCGCCTTCGGTGAATACGACCAGTTGGGCCTCCTCCTGCGCGCGCGAGGCCTGGCAACGCTCGACCGCGTCATCACCGCTCAGCACCAGTGCATCCAGCTGGACGCCCTGCCCGAGAGCGTCGCCCGCGCGCGGGCTGGCCACCAGCACCCGCGCCTCACGCGCGGCGCGTAGGGCGCCCAGATCGCCGGCGGTGAAGTAGACGGCATCCATTCCCCGCAGTGCGCCCCACGGCAGCTCCTCGTCCTCCCCCAGCGGCTCGAGGCGCGGTCCGAGCGTGATGATCGTGCGCTCGCCGGCGTCGTCCACCAGCGTGCTCGCCCTGCGCGTGGCAGCTCGTTGGGTTGCGTGCACATCGACGCCGAGCTCCTTCAGACGCACCACCGAGCGCTCGCCGAGCGCGTCCCGGCCCAGAGCGGTGAGGAACGTGGCCTCGCCGGCCAAGCGCGCCAACTGCACTGCGGCAACGCCCCCACCTCCGGCCGGCTCCTCGAAGGGGTCGTGCGCATGAACCACCTCACCCGCACACGGGACGTGGGGCACGCGCGCGAACTGCACCCACTCGACATGGCCCACCACCGCCACCCTCGGCCGGCTCACCCGCATGGCGGCAGTCTCACACAATCCACACGGAGGGTCATCGATCTGGCAGAGTGCAGCCCGTGGCGTGCCCTCACCTGATCGACGCGCCGCATCGGCGTTCCTGACATGCCCGCCCAAGCCTTGGAGCTCGCGCTCGCCGCCTCAATCTACCCGCCGGCGGTCGTGGCGATCATCGCGCTCGGCCGCGGCCAGCAGCTGAAGTCGCGGGTGGTCCTGTTTGTGCTCGGGGCATTGGTGGTCACCTACGCGCTCGGCGTGCTGATGCTGTTCGTGCTGGGCGAACTCGGCGCGACCGGCCCCCATCATTGGACACCCGGTGGGGCCTTCGACCTACTGCTGGGGGTGGTGCTGATCGGCCTGGCCGTCCATCTGCGTCGCAAGCGTCCCGACACTTCCAACGCCCCCGACACGACCACCCCAACCGGGCCGTCCAAACTCGAGCGCTACCTGGAGAGCCGCCGGCTGGCGTTCCTGCTCGGGGTCACCCTCTACGTGATCCCGTCGCCGATCTATATCGCCGCGGTGAAGACGGTCGCCGACGCGCAGCTCTCGACGAGCAGCGAACTGCTCTCACTCGCCGCGATCGTCGCGGTGATGCTGTGGCTGATCGAGGTGCCGATGCTGATGCTGCTAGCCGTTCCCGACCGCGCGTCCGGTCTGCTCGAGGACGCCAATCTGTGGTTCACCGAACATGGACGGCTGCTGGCGGTGATCGTGTCCGCCGGGGTCGGCCTGTACCTGGCCATCAAGGGCCTCGTCGATCTGATCAGCTGAATCCGCTTATGGGACCGGGCTCGAGGTGGTGGTGTTCGGTTTGGCGGCGCCGGTCGTCGGGGCGCCGGCGGGTGGGGCGGTAGTCGTTTGTGTGGGCGTGGTGACGGTCGTTGTGTTGGCAGGCGCGGTCACGGTCGGCGTGGTCACGGTCGTTGTCGGCGTGGTGATCGTCGTCTGATTGGTCACCGTCGTCGTCGTCGGGGCGACCGTCGTATGGCCAACGCTGAGCGCTTGGCTGGTGACCGACGGCGTGTTTTTGGAACCGTTGTTCGAGACCAGCAGGATGACCACGACGATCAGCAGGATCACAAGCGCGGCGCCGAGGCCGACCACCCAGCTGTTGCTGGCATTCTCGCCGTTCGGCGGAGCTCCGCCGGCGGGCGGCAGACCGCCAGAGCCCGCGCCATAGGAGCCAGGGGTGCCGGGGCTGCCGGGGGACGACGGAGTGCCGGGGCTTCCAGGCGGCGGCGGGGCGCCGGGGCTCGAGCCGGACGGGGGAGGCAGCGGCAGGTCGCCTCCGGGCTGGTCATACCCATCGTTCATCGCTGGCTCCTTGCTCGTAGCGGGCTGGCGAATGCACCGCCCAGACTATCGCCCTTGACAAGTGACCAAATGGTCACGTATAATCGATAGATGGACGCGGTGTTCAGAGCCCTCGCAGACCCGACGCGCCGGAGCCTGCTCGACGAGCTGTACAAGCAGGACGGGCAAACCCTCAGCGCACTCGAGCAGCGGCTGCCGATGACGCGCTTCGGCGTGATGAAGCATCTGAAGGTACTCGAGCAGGCAGGTCTCGTGACTACCAAACGACGCGGGCGCGAGAAGCTGCACTTCCTGAACGCCGTCCCCATCAGACTCGTCCACGACCGGTGGGTGAGCAAGTACTCAGAGCCCTGGGCCGCGGGGCTCAGCGGACTAAAGCAACGAATCGAGGAGGAATCGTGACGAACGCGGACATACAGATCAGCGGTAAGCGACCCTGGACGGCCGAGCCGACGGAGAAGGTGTTTGAGATTTTCATCAAAACGACGCCGAAGCGTCTGTGGGAGGCAATCACCGACGAGGAGCTGAGGCGCAAGTACAACTTTGGCGCAAGCGCCAGCTCCGACTGGACACCCGGCTCCCGCTATGAGCTCGCGAGCGGCAGCATGCTCCTCGCAACAGGCGAGAACCTGGAGGTCGATCCGCCGCACCGGCTCGTCCAGAGCTTCACGGCAGTGTGGAGCGAGGATGTCAAGCGCGAAGGGACCTCGAGGGTCACTTGGGAGATCGAACCGGTCGGCGACTCGTGCCGGCTGACGGTCACCCACGACCAGCTGAGCGAGGACGCCCACGGCGAGATCTACGGCGGCTGGCCGATGATCCTCTCCGGCCTGAAGACGCTGCTCGAGACCGGGGAGACGCTCACGACGCCCGGCTCACTGCTCTATTCACAAGCCCCGTAAGCCGCCGCGCGAAGCTGCCATAGGCTTACGAGCATGCTCCTGGGCGTAGACGTCGGCGGCACCTTCACTGACGCGGTTCTGCTCGACGACGACGCGACCGTGTACACCGCCAAGGTTCCCTCGACGCCCTCCGAGGAGGCCCTGGCGGTGCTCGAGGCGGTGCGGACGGTGCTCGCGCTGGCCGGTGCTCGCGCGCAGGACGTCGAGCGCTTTGCGCACGGGATGACGGTGGCTACCAATGCGCTGCTGGAGGGCCGCACCGCCCGCACGGCGCTGCTCGCCACGGCCGGCTTCAGCGACGTGATCGAGCTGGCGCGCCAGAACCGGCCCCACCTGTACGAGCTCTGCATCGCTGCGCCGGCGCCGCTCGTGCCGTCGGAGCTGCGCTTCGCCGTGCCCGAGCGTATGGGGCCGGACGGCCCGCTACGCGCGCTGGATCCCGCTCTCGCCGGCGAGCTCGTGGAAGCGCTCGCGGCAAGCGAGCCCGAGGCTGTGGCGGTCTCGCTGCTGCACTCCTACGCCGACCCCACCCACGAGCGGCTGCTCGCGACGCTCTTGGCGGAGCTCGCGCCCCACATCCACGTTTCGCTGTCCTGCGAGCTGGTCGGCACGTTCCGCGAGTACGAGCGCACGGCCACGACCGTGCTCGACGCGGCGCTCTCTCCCCTGCTCGCCTCCTACCTGGGCCGGCTCTCGCACGACGCGCGCGCGCTCGGGCTATGCGAACCGCAGATCATGCAGTCCTCCGGCGGCCTCACAGACCCCGCGCATGCGGGCGCGCATGCGGCGTTGACGGTGCTCTCCGGGCCGGCCGGCGGCGTCGGCGGCGCACTGGCGCTGGCGGCGCTGGCGGACGAGACCGACGTGCTCTGCTTCGACATGGGCGGAACCTCGTGCGACGTGTGCGTGATCGAGGGATCGCAGGTCCCTGAGACCGCTGAGCGGACGATCGCCGGCCGGCCGCTGGCGCTGCCCGCGCTTGACATCCACACCGTCGGCGCCGGCGGCGGCTCGATCGCCTGGCGCGACGCCGGGGGCGCGCTGCGCGTGGGACCGGCCTCGGCGGGAGCCGACCCCGGGCCCGCCTGCTACGGACACGGCGGCCCCGACGCGACCGTCACCGATGCCAACCTGCTGCTCGGCCGGCTGCTCGAGGACTCGCCCCTGGCGAGCGGCCTTTCGCTGGACCGACATGCGGCCGAGCGCGCGATCTCACGCTTGGGGCGCGAGCTGAATCTGGAGCCGATCGCATGCGCGCTGGGAATCGTGCGCGTCGCCGAGGCGGAGATGCTGGGAGCGCTGCGCGTGATGAGCGTCGAGCGGGGGATCGACCCGCGCGGCTTCGCCCTGATGCCCTTCGGCGGCGCCGGCCCCCTGCACGCGGCCGCGCTTGCGCGCGAGCTCGGCATCTCGCGAGTGCTCTGCCCGCGCGCCTCCGGCGTGCTGTCCGCGCTCGGCCTGGCCGCCGCCGCCCCGCGGCGCGATGCCGCCCGCACACTCATGCTGGACGGTGACTCGCTATCGCCCGAGCGCCTGTCGCGCGAGCGCGAGACGCTGATCGCCGAGGCGAGCGCAGCGCTGTCCAGCAGGCCCTGCCGCGTGCGTGTTCGCCACGAGCTGCGCTACCGCGGTCAGTCCTTCGAGCTGCCCATCGACGAGGAGCTCCGGCCCAACGCGCTCGCGTCCACGTCCACCGGCGCCCAGCCAGCCGGCAATGCGCTCGCGTCCACGCCCCCCGCGCCCACCGGCGCCCAGCCGGCCGGACTCGATCCCAAGGCGCTGCGCAAGGCGTTCGCGCGGGCGCACGAGCTGCGCTACGGCTACCAGGACGACAACGCTGCCGTGGAGTTGGTCAACATGCGCGTCTCCGTGTGGGGACCGTCCCCGTCGCTGCGCCCCCGGGTCGAGGACGAGCGCGCCCCGGTCGCCGACGCGCGTCCGGTCGTCTTCGACGCCGGGCCACTCACAGCGAGCGTCCTGCGCGGCGAGCCGGCGCCGGGCACGCGCGTGTCCGGACCAGCGCTCTGTGCCCTGCCAGAGGCCACCCTGCTGATCCCGCCCGGCTGGTCCGGGGAGGTCGATGCGCAGGGCACGATTCACCTGATGGCTTCGGCTCAGAATGAGTAACGAAATGAGCACACTCGACCCGATCGAGCTGCAGGTCGTGGCCGGCGCGCTGCGCGCCGCGTGCGAAGAGATGGGCGTCGTGTTGATCCGCTCGGCGCACTCCTCGAACATCAAGGAGCGCCGCGACGCCTCCACGGCGCTGTTCGACCCCGCCGGGCAGATGGTGATGCAGGCGGAGCACATCCCCGTGCACCTCGGCGCGATGCCCGCGGCAGTGGCCGCGGTGTTGGGCGAGGACCACGCGCCGGGCGTCTCGTGGATCCTCAACGACCCGTTCTCCGGCGGCACCCATCTGCCCGACATCACCGTGATCACTCCCGTGTTCGCGCCCGGCGCTGTTCTGCTCGGCTTCGCCGCCAGCCGTGCCCACCACGCCGACGTCGGGGGGCGCGTGCCGGGTTCGATGCCGGCCGACAGCCATCGCCTGCAGGACGAGGGCGTAGTGATCTCCCCTCGCCCGCTGGACGAGCGCACGATCGAGGAGCTCGTCGCGCGCATGCGCCAACCGGCCGAGCGTCGCGCCG
>Ga0208849_1000286_pt1 | contig 49118 bp, 56 predicted proteins | sample NGESurdeep072012_10_FD_184470 | JGI IMG/M metagenome (GOLD analysis project Ga0208849, IMG submission 184470) | Arctic peat soil microbial communities from Barrow, Alaska - NGEE Surface sample 53-3 deep-072012 (SPAdes) | ecosystem: Environmental > Terrestrial > Soil > Wetlands > Peat ... | reverse complement strand
ACGTTGGCTGGCTTAACTCAAGCCCGCCCTGGGTAAAATCGATCTCGTGGTTCGCCCCATCCTCAGCTTCGAGCACCCCGTGCTTCGCCAGAAGGCGAAGAAGGTGCCGCGCGTCGACACGTCGATTCAGCGCCTGATCGACGACCTGTCAGAGACGATGCTCGATGCGCCGGGCGCGGGTCTGGCAGCCAACCAGATCGGCGTGCCGCTGCGCGTGTGCGTGGTCAAGGGCGACGACAACCAGATCTGGGGGCTCGTGAACCCCGAGATCGTCAAGCACGATGGCGTCCAGGTCGGGTACGAGGGCTGCTTGAGCTACCTCGGCTGGGTGGGCGAGGTAGCGCGCCACGAGATGGTTGTCGTCAAGGGGCGGAACCGGCACGGCAAGGAAGTGCGGATCAAGAGCACGGGATTCACCGCACGCGCTTTTCAGCATGAGCTCGACCACCTCGACGGCGTCCTTTTCATCGACCGTTTGACCAGTCTCGACACCCTTCAACGGGTCGAGGACCTGGTGGCCGAGGAAAGGGAAGCAGCTGTCGCGGCGCCTGTAGGCTAGGCGCTTTCCTGAAGATCGTCTTCGCCGGTACGGCCGAGTTCGCCGTACCTTCGCTTCAGGCTCTGCACCGCGCCGGTCATGAGATCCAGGTTGTGATCACTCAGCCGACGCGGCCGGGTCACCGCATGAAGCCAGCCCCACCGCCTGTGAAACTTGCGGCCGACGCGCTGGGGCTCGCTGTGACGCAGCCGGAACGGATCAAGGCGCCCGGGGTGGCTGAGCAGCTGCGGCGCCTGGCGCCAGACCTGCTGGTGGTGGTCGCGTATGGGCAGATCATTCCTGCCTCGGTACTGTCGATTCCACGGCTCGGAGCCGTCAACGTTCACGCATCGCTGCTGCCGCGTCACCGAGGGGCGGCACCTGTCGCGCATGCGATCCTGGCGGGCGACCGCGAGACAGGGGTCACCATCATGCGGATGGACGAGAAGCTCGACCATGGTCCGATCCTGGCTGTGGGCAAGACGATGATCGGGGAAGGGGAAGATGCGGCGGCACTCACCGGACGGCTTGCTGTCATGGGCGCCGAGCTGCTGGTGGAGACGTTGGAGAGCCTGGACCAGATCGCACCGGTTGAACAAGACCATGCGCGCGCCACACTGGCCCCCCGGTTGCGACGAGAGGATGGGGAGCTCGACTGGAATGTGGAGGCGGGAGAGATCGACCGCCGCGTGCGCGGCCTGCAGCCCTGGCCCGGGGTCACGATGCCGACGAAGTCGGGTCCGGTGAAGGTGTTGAGCGGGCACGTCGAGGGCGATCGTTATGTGCCGGACGTGGTGCAGATGCCCGGTAAGAAACCGGCGCCTGCGAAGCAGGTGTTGGGCGAGCGCAATGCCTGACAAGAAAGACGAAAAGGAGCGCGATGTCGCGGTCAACCGCCGCGCTTATCACGACTACTTCATCGACGACAAGCTCGAGGCGGGGATCATGCTCACGGGGACAGAGGTGAAGTCGGTGCGCAACGGACGGACCAACCTGCGAGATGGGTTCGTGCGCATCGACGGCAATGAGGCGTGGCTCGAGAACGTCCACATCTCGCCTTACGCGCAGGCCAACCTGATGAACCACGAACCGATGCGGCCGCGCAAGCTCCTCCTGCATCGCAAGGAGATCTCGAGCCTGATCGGGAAGGTGAGGCAGAAGGGGTACACGCTCATACCGCTGCGCGTGTACTTCTCGCGCAACCACGCCAAGGTCGAGGTGGGGCTGGCGCGGGGCAAAAAGCAGTACGACAAACGCGAGGCGATCGCTGAACGAGACGCGAAAAGGGATATCGCACGCGCGATGAGGACGCGAGGCTAGGCGCCCGCGCAGCGATTTAGCTTTCGAATTGCCAGTCGAAGAGAATCGGTGTGGAGTCACTGCCGCCGGCCCTTCGGTAGGTTTTGACCGCCGCTTCGTTGTCCTCGTCGCACAGCACCCACATGCCGTAGTTGCCGCGCTCGCGCGCCAGGTCCTTGAGCGCCTCCACCAACGCGGTGGCCACCCCTTTCCGCCGATGAGCCTCGCCGACGCCGAGCTCGTACAGGAACATCTCGGTGCCCTTATCGGGGTGGGTCATCTCCACGCCCGAGACGAAGCCGGCAGGCTCGCCGTCGGAGTAGGCGATGAGCAAGTGGTGGCCGGGGTCGTTGAGGAAATGGTGCGCTGCGTCCGGTTTTGCCGGCCCATCGAATAATCCTTCGGCCGCCGCGACCTTTTCTTCATCACCCGGCCCGAGGCGCTCGATTCGGGTCACGCGAGCGTCCTAAGCCGCCAGGTTGATGCCGATGGCTCGCAATCGCTTGTTGAGCGAATCCATCGCGAATTGCAGGATCTCGCTCTCGGTGTGGCCGAACTCCGTGATGTAGGCGGGGTCGGGCGGATCCAATGTGCCCGCGACCAGCGGGAGGCACTCGACCAGAGTCCTCTGGATCAGTGGGGCGAAACGCTCAGGGTTCTCGCGCACTGCTTCCTGGAGGACCTTGATCCCGAAGCTCACATGGCGCGACTCGTCCCGAGCGACGGCCGTGAAACCTCGGTAAAAGCCGCGGTCAGTCGCGCCCAGCTCGCGCATCGACTCGAGCTCGAAGCGCTGGCCGGTCAGCGCGATAGTGGCCTCCACGATGATGTGGTAGATCGTCACGCCTTCGACGAAGGCGTCAAAGTCTTTCGGGTTGCTCGCCATCCGCTGCGCGGCCGAGGGCAAGCGGTCGTAGAACAGGGTGTTGTAGCCCTCGTTGGTGTCGGGGCGGATCTCCGCGAGCAGATCTTTCAAATTCTTGGAGTCGGTGCCAACCACCTCGCGCCACCAACGGTCGAAGAAGACAGTGTGGCGTGCCTCGTCGACCATCTGGGTCGACAGGAAGATCTCAATCTCGGGCGTTGGCGCCGCCCAGACGAACGGAGCCAGCGTCGCGGTGACCCGTTCCTCGCCGTTGAAGAAAAGGCGGTGCGACCACAGCGTGGCCTTGCGGTCGAGGTCCGATGCTTTCAGCCAGTCCTCGCGATCGAGGGTGAAATCGAGATCGCCCACCGACCACTGCTGCGACTCCCAGCGGCGGTAGAGGTCCATGTAGCTGGGCATGTTCTCTATGCCCCGGTCAATGAAGGCCAGAACGTCATCGATTCGGATGTCGCCGAGCTCTTTGAGGTTCGCCTTCGCGACCCTATCGAGGTCGGGTTCCAGGTGCTCCGTCTTCTGCCCAACTGCCATGTGGTTTGCCGCGTCCATTAGAGCAGAAGGCCGGAGGTGTGGGGTTGGCACCCGAGGGGTAGAATTGGAGTGCAACGAGTTCAGCTTCGTGGGGGCGTCCGGTCTCGACGGGGCAGTTGAGCTTCGGGATTGCGAGCCGAGAGCGCGTGCGTTACAGCGCAAGCATTTTTACAAATGCCAACAAGACCAACACTCTCGCCCTCGCTGCGTAAGCAGTAGAGACGTGAGTCCCGGGACTTAGATCCCGGGTGTCGCCCCCGGTCAATCCGGCGGACTGGGGAACGGCATTAAAACAGACCGGATTGCCGCATCGAGGGCGTCTCGGCCTCGATGCGGGACACTCACCGAGACTGGCGAAAAGCGGATCCCGTCAGGAGGAGCCGCTAAGCGAGAACCAAAATCCTGGACACGCTCGTAGAGATCCCGTAGGAGACTGCTTCGGACGCGGGTTCAACTCCCGCCGCCTCCACCAAGCTGAACCCGGCTGGTCAGGATGACCCCGTCATAAAGGACAGCAGGGTCACGATTCGGATCAGGAACAGCGCTGCGCACGCGACTCGGATCAGCAGCCCGATCCAGCCCCACCGGCCGACGAACCAGAAGGCCAGCGCCAGGACACCCAGATAGGCCAGGTTGCCCAGGTAGAAGCCGGCTGTGACAGCGTCCATCGTGTCATCCCCCTTGACGGGGGCCGCCGACGGAAATTGCGCTAGCGCGGGGCCGCGGAGGTCAGCAAACCGACGTTCAGGAGCAAGTTCGCCGAGTTCAGGATGATTCCGATGGCCGCGCGGTTCTTGCGCACGCCCCTCCTCCAGCCGAGCACCCCCATGCTCAATCCCGCCACAAACACGATGAGTCCCAACAAGACCAGCCCTGGAGTCGCGATCGAGATCAGAGCTCCCATGATCGACAGGGCGATCGAGACCGTCGACCAATCGAATCCCGGCCGTCGGGGAGGGGGTGGCGCCACGCCGGAAACTATAGGTGGCGAAACCGCTGAGCTCGTAACGCTCACCTGGCCCTGGCGGGTGGAATCAGCGACCACCTGTGTAGGTATCTCTTGTTGATGAGCAGCACATACAACGACTTCAACCGAACCCTGATCGAACATCTCCGTGCCAACAAAGGCAAGGCCCCGGACGGCCCGTTCAAGGATCGCACTCTGGTGATCCTCACCTCCAAGGGCGCCAAGTCCGGCGCGGTGCACGAGACCCCGATCGTCTACTCCCGCGACGGCGACAAGTACGTGATCATCGCCTCCAAGGGTGGCGCGCCCACCAACCCGAGCTGGTATCACAACCTCAAGGCGCATCCCGAGGTCACGGTTGAGATCGGCGGCGAGAAGTTCAAGGCCCGCGCCCGCGAAGCGGGCGAGGATGAGTACGAGCGGCTGTATGAAAACCACGCTAAGGCGATGCCCGGCTTCAACGAATACCGCCAAAAGACCACTCGCCACATCCCCGTGATGGTGCTAGAGCGCATAGATTAGGCGTCAATCGGTGGCGACCCTCCGTCAAACCGGTTAACCTTCGGCCCGGTGCCGATTTGAACCATCTGTGGCAGCGCTTCCTGCTGGCTAGCTCGCTGATCGTCGGCCTCTTCATCGGGGTCGTCACGACAGTATTCGGCTACAGCAACCTTGCCTCCGTGGACATCCACTGGTCGGTCTTCCACATCAACGGCATCCCTTTGTGGACCGTGGCGGTAGTGCCATTGGCCCTCGTCCTGATCGCCGGCACCTTCTATCACTGGATGGACGGCCTGCACCACTTCACGGAGCACATGCGCCACCGCCGCCGGGTGCACGAGCTCGAGGCGGAAGTCGCTTCACTTCGCGCTCACCTCGACCAGCTGCTCGAGATGCCCGATCACTCGACCTCGAAGCTGCCCGACAGGATTACGACCACGGCCTTGCCCCCAGCGGGCAAGGGAACCAGCGACATCACAGATGCCGACCTGCCGAGCACCGAGCTCGAACCGGTGCAGGTCGCCAGCACGAAGAAATCTCGCGCCTCCCAGCGCAAGCGCCTGGCGCTGGAAGTCGCCGGTGATGCTGCGGAGCCGCAGCCGGCTACGTCGGACACCAATGGCTCGGTTGAAGACGTGAAGCCCACGGAATCAAGCGACGCTGTCGGGCGGGAGTCCTAGGCAGGGTGCCGAACCGACGCCGCGCAGGCCGCCTCATCGTTCCATCTCAGCGTCCGCCTGCGGACAAGATGTTGCTCGAGCGCAGCACCATCGAAGAGCTCGCTCACCACGCAGACCCGTGGCGTGTGCTGCGCATCCTGTCCGAGTTTGTCGAGGGTTTCGACGCACTCAACGACGTCGGGCCTGCCGTCACTGTCTTCGGCTCGGCTCGCGCGACGACGGATGACCCCTACTACGCCGCCGGCCGCGCCCTCGGCGCCGCCCTTGCGCGCCGCGGTTTCGCGGTGATCACTGGGGGAGGCCCCGGGATCATGGAGGCTGTCAATCGCGGCTGCCAGGAGGCGGGCGGTCTATCCGTCGGATGCAATATCGAGCTGCCCGACGAGCAGGAGCTCAACGCTTACGTCGACCTGGGCGTGGAGTTCAGATACTTCTTCGTCCGCAAGAACATGTTTGTGAAATACGCTCGCGGCTTCGTCATCTTTCCAGGCGGCCTCGGCACCCTCGATGAGCTTTTCGAGTCGCTGACGCTGGCGCAGACGGGCAAGATCGAGCACTTTCCGATCGTGCTGTTCGGCACTGAGTACTGGACCGGCTTGCTCGACTGGATGCGCAAAGTCGTGCTCGGCCGCCGAGCCATCTCGCCTGCTGACATGGACCTCATGACGTTGACCGACGATCCCGAAGAGGCCGCTGCAATGGCCACCCGGCCCCTGCCTGCAGGAATCGACGAACCGCGAGAGGACCCCGGCGAGCCAGAGGTCAAGGCGTCGCGATAGCCGCGGTTCCGCCGACCGACTTCTTCTTTCTGACTGACGGAGGCCAGACCGCAGACTCTGTCGCTGCGAGGGTCGCCGGCTTTCTCGACGGCGCGACGAAGACCATCGACATCGCCATCTACGACCTCAGGCTCGATGCAGGGCCGGCGGCCGCAGTTCTCGCAGCGTTTGACGGGGCGCTCAAGCGTGGCGTGACCATCCGCCTGATGTTCAACAACGACTATCCCGACACGATCCCGGTACCGCCGCCTGCCCAGGTCGATTGGGCCTTCATCGATCAGCTGAAGGCGATGGGAGTCGCGATCAAGCCGGTTCAGGGCGTCCCCGACCTCATGCATCACAAGTACGCGGTGCGCGATGCCGCCACGCCGCAAGCCGCAGTTCTCAGCGGCTCGATGAACTGGACCAACGACTCGTTCACACGAGAGGAGAACGTGTCATTCATCTTCGCGTCGGCGATTGTGGCCGTCGATTACACGCGAAACTTCGAAGAGCTCTGGCAGCGTCCAGTGGTGGCGACGTCGGGACGATTCACAACCCAGTGGTCGGCCCTTGCCGACTCAACAAGGCTGCGCGCGTACTTCTGCCCCGGACGCGGAGTACAGCTTTCGCATGCGATCGCCAAGTCGATTTCCTCTGCGCAAAAGAGGCTGCGGATCTGCTCGCCGGTCATCACGTCCGGCCCCATTCTTGGCGCGCTGGGGGACGCCTGCCTGAACGGCAAGGCGGATATCTCGGGTGTGTACGATGCGACTGAGATGGATGAGGTGCAGCGGCAGTGGGCAACCCAGGCCACGGCTTCCTGGAAGACGGCGGCGTTTCAAAGCATCGTGAAGGCCGTGCACTTCGGTTCCAAGCGCTCGATCCCGTATTCGAAAGGCTCGGTGCATGACTTCATGCACGCCAAGATCCTTGTCGCCGACGACTTCGTCTACTGCGGCAGCTTCAACCTTTCGCACAGTGGCGAGCAGAACGCGGAGAACGTCGTCCAGTTCGAGAGCCCGCAAATCGCCAACCTGTGCGCCGCATACATCGACACAGTCGCGGCCCGGTACGGCGGCCGCCCACTGACAGGAACCTAAACATTCCCAGGGCGAGGTTTCTCTGGGGCGGCGCGCTCGTCGCTGCACTGGTGGTCGGGGCCGTGCTGTTTGCACTACCTCGTCTACAGCCGACGACCGGCACGGTGCTGATCATCGGAGCCGGAAAGACATCAGGGTCGATCGCACCGGTGTCCATTCAGCTGCACCGCAACGCGGGATGGACCGCCCTCGGCCAGGTTTCAGGCGCAGTCCCCGCAGCGCCGGACCAACGCGAGCTGCTGGCGCTGCCGGTCGCGGTCGGCTCATATGACGGACTGCGCGTCGGCCAAGACGAGGCCAGCGTGCCGGTCGTGGTGACGGCCGGACAGGTGGAGCCGGTCCTCCTGGGCCTCGAGGCCGGACGTCTGCTGCCTGGCGCGGCTTATGCAGGCAACGACCAGGTGAACCTGGGCCTGGGCGAGCTCTCGGGCAAGTTTGTCGCGATGCCCGCTTTCAGCCTTCAGGATCAGCAGGGGCGCGCCTTCGACAGCGGCACGACTGCTGGTAGCGACCTCGTCATCGCAGCCTTCCACACGACCTGCCACCAGACCTGCCCGCTCTACACGGCGCTGTTCTTCCAGCTGCAGAAAGAGCTGCCGCCGGGTGTGCTGCTGGCGGAGGTCACCACCGATCCCGGTACCGATACGCCCGCCGTCCTCGATACGTACCGTCGGACCATTGGCGCGAGCTGGACATTCGCCACCGCCCCTCCCGACGCCCTGACCGCCTTCTGGAAACCATTCGGTGTTCAGCTGGCGACCGGCGACAGCCACGTCTCAACTCTGGCCTTGGTCGATCGGCACGGTTACGTCCGCCTCGTTTATCGCGGCGTGCCAGATGTCGGTAACGCGATCGCGCCGCCGCTCGTCACGCAGTTAGGCGCTGAAGGACTGAGTGAGCTGGCTTCGCACGGCGACGGATGGGGCGCGCCGAGCGTGCTCCAGTCGCTGCTCACGATCACGGGACCGGAACAGGTGGCGCCGAGTGGAGCAGGCCGGACTCCAGCCTTCACCCTCACCAACACCGACGGCGCCCGGGTCACGCTGGCCGATCTCGCGGGCGAACCTCTCGTCATCAACTTCTGGGCGAGCTACTGCCCGCCTTGCCGCGCCGAGATGCCATTGCTTCAGCGGAGCGTTACCGCCTCGAGCCGGGTTCACCTCGTCCTCATCAATGAAGGCGACAGCAGCCAGAGCGCTCGTGACTTCTTGAGCGCGACAGGCATTCAGCTGCCCGCGCTGCTCGACACAAACCTCGCGGTCGGGCGAGCCTACGGCGTCGTGCCTCTTCCGACCACTGTCTTCGTGCGCGCCGATGGCTCGATCGCGGGACGGCAGATCGGTGAGCTTGACGACCGCGTCCTGGCCACCTGGCTGTCGACCTTGACCACTCAGTAGACTTCCCGTTGGTGTCTGGGGAGGGCCTTTTTCGCCGGCTCGCGGTGGTGACCGCCCTCTTCGCCTATCTGCAGATCGCACTCGGCGGCGTCGTGCGCGTCTCAGGGTCCGGGCTCGGGTGCCCCGACTGGCCGCTCTGCAACGGGCGCCCTTACCCGCCCGCCAACGTGCACTCGATCATCGAGTACTCGCATCGCGCGGTCGGCAGCGTGACTGGCGTCTTGATCATCGCCACCGTGGTGATGGCATGGGTCGTGTTTCGAAAGCGTCGCCCTCTTGTTGCATGGTTGGCGTCGGCATCGCTGATCGGCGTGGTAGGAGAGGGGATTCTTGGTGGCATCGTTGTGGCCAAGGAGCTTTCGCCGTGGCTTGTCGTGGTGCATCTCGGGCTGGCGATGATGATCATCGGGTTCCTGGTCGCAACCGCGATCGCGGCGATGCCGGCGTCGAACGGGGTGCCCGATCTGAATTTCCGCCGGCTGGCTATCGTGGTGACGGCTGCGACCTACGTGATGATGCTCATCGGATCGACGGTGGTTGCAAGCGGCGCTGATAGCAGCTGCCATTCATGGCCTTTGTGCGGCGGTGGGTTCGCGCTCGATTTCACTGGGGCCAATGCCTTCACCATGCTGCATCGAGGTAGCGTGCTCGTCGTCGGGCTTCTGCTCCTGCATGTCCTGTCGAAGGCCTTCTTGCGATGGCGCGGCGTCAAAGGCATGGGCCCCATCGCGGTCGCGGCGATCGCAGCCCTTGTCTTGCAGGTCGCCGTCGGTGCGGGATCGGCGATCACTGGCAACGCTGTTTTTGATGGCCTGCATGTGGCGATCGCCACGCTCGTATGGTCGAGCGTGTTGGCGACCACGCTTCTCACCCTGCCGCGCGCAGATAGGAATCTCGAGCTGTCCCGCCTGGAAGTTGACAGGACATCCGCGTGAGCGCGATCACCGCGCCGGCAGCCGGCGCGCTAGACATGTTTCGCGACTACCTGAGCCTGCTCAAGCTGCGCATCGTCGTGCTGCTCGATGCGACCGCCGTCGGCGTCATGATCCCGGCAACCCACGGACATCCGCGCCTGGTGCCGGTCCTCGCCGTGCTCGCCGGTGGCACGCTCGCCGCCGGTGGCGCCCATGCGATCAACTGCTGGTTCGACCGCGACATCGACGCGGCGATGAGTCGCACGCGGCGCCGCCCTCTTCCTGACGGCCGCATCCCGGCGTGGCATGCCTTGGCGCTCGGCATCGTCCTCAACGCGCTGGCCTTCGCGGTCCTCTGGTCGGGAGCCAACTTGCTCGCGGCTTCTCTGGCGCTGCTGGGAACCGCGATCTACGTCTTCATCTACACGGTCTGGCTCAAGCGAACCACGCCACAGAACATCGTCATCGGCGGCGCCGCCGGCGCGATTCCTCCATTGGTGGGTTGGGCCGCCGCAACGGGCCGCCTTGACCTGACAGCGTTCGCGCTGTTCGCCGTCATCTTCTTCTGGACGCCCCCGCACTTTTGGGCGCTCGCGCAGATGATCAAGGCCGACTATGCCCGCGCCCGCATCCCGATGCTCCCGGTGGTCTCCGGCGAGCAGGCTGCGAAAAGGCAGAGCGTCGGATACGCGGCGGTCACCGCCGCCGTCAGCGTGATCCCCTTTTTCACCGGTAGGGCGGGTGAGATCTACCTCGCCGGCGCCGTGGTGCTGGGTGTGGGGCTTGTCGGCATGGCGGTGCTCGACCTGTCAGGAAAGCGCTGGACCAGACGACTCTTCGCTTACTCGCTGGTCTATGTGGCGCTGCTTTTCGGGCTCTTCGCAATCTCTCCATTTCTTCCCTAGCTCGCCACCGATGGAGATCGTTCGCCTCCACCTTGCCCGATTCGATTCGCTGAACCAGATACCGGTTCACGGTTTCGTCATCAAGCACCCGCGCGCGGGGGCGATCCTCGTCGACACCGGGGTCGGGTGGCCGACTGAGCTGGTCAAGGAGTGGCGGGTCGTGAATCGCCACGCCGCCGATGCGCTTGCCGAGCACGATCTGAGCCCGGCCGACGTGCGAATCGTCATCAACACACATCTCCATTTCGATCACTGCGGTCAGAACGCGGTGTTCAAGCACGCACCGTTCTACGTCCAACGGTCTGAGCTGGAGCGCGCGCGGCTTGCGAAATCTGTCCCGTCGGAATGGTTCGATTTCGCCGGCGCCCGCTTCGAGCTGCTTGACGGTGACGCAGAGGTGGCCGACGGTGTTCGTGTGATGGCGACGCCCGGCCACACGGTTGGCCATCAAAGCGTGCTGATCGAAGCGCCTGACGGAGGGGCGGTGATGATCGGCGATGCGGCCTATACCTCCGAGATCTTCGCGGACGGCGACGACGCAGATCTAACGCGCTGGAACGGCCAGTACGACGACCGCGACGCCTGGTCCAAGTCGCTGGCCAGGCTCCATGGCGTGCACGCTCACGCGGTCCACTTCTGCCACGACACCGATGTGGTCACGCAATGACCTTCGGCCCGATCGTCAGCCCAGAGTGGTTGCACCAGCACATCGACGACGAAGACCTGCGCGTCATCGATTTCCGCTGGTACCTGATGGGCGGCAAGGGTCGCGACGCATACGGGCGCGGGCACATACCGGGCGCCGTCTTCGTCGACCTCGAGGCCGTGACTGGAAGGCAGGGAGGAGGCCGGCATCCGCTGCCCAGCGCCCAGCAGTTCGAGGCGGAGATGCAAAAGGCAGGAGTCGGCCCGGGGACCAGCGTCGTTGCCTACGACGACGCCGGTGGCTCGATCGCCTCGCGGTTGTGGTTTCTGCTCCGCTTCTTCGGCCACGAGTCCCAGGCGGTTCTCGACGGTGGGCTCGCGCGGTGGGGTAGCCCGCTCGAGACGGACGAGCCGCAAGTCGCTCGAGGCGGCTTTCGGTCGCGTGAGCCGGACCGGTCGGGGATTCTTGATTTCGAGGACGTTCGCAAGCTCATCGGTGTGCCGCTCATCGATGCTCGGGCCGGCGAGCGTTATCGCGGCGAGAAGGAACCGGTCGATCCCAAGGCAGGTCACATACCGGGCGCGCTCAGCTCTCCGTGGGCCGAAAATCTCGGTCCCGATGGACGGTTCAAGTCGCCCGCCGAGCTGCGAAAGCGATTTGCGGATCTCGGCATCGATCCGGACAAGGGCGCTGTCGCCTACTGCGGCTCAGGCGTGAACGCGACGCACGATCTGATCGCGATGGAGCTCGCAGGAATCAAGAACGGCCGGCTGTACGCGGGCTCGTGGAGCGACTGGTCATCGCGCGACGCGCCGGTAGCCACGGGCCCAAACCCGTAACGCAGTCAAATAGTGGAGCGGAAGGCCGGATTTACTCCGGCCGTCACCTAGCGTGCCCTTCCAAGCGCCTCCGGACATGGCCTGTCTCGGAGGGGGTTCCACGGGGGAGGCCTGCCTCACCCGTGCCGTTGCCCTTACGATTTCTCGGTGATCCTCAAAGGAAAGAAGATCGTGATCGCCGGGATGAGCGACCGCCGCAGCATCGGCTACGCGATCGCCGTCGAAGCGCAGAAGGAAGGCGCGGAGCTCCTGCTCACCAGCTTCGGCCGGATGATGACCATCACCCAGATGACGGCCAAGAAGCTGAACCCCGTTCCGGACATCCTCGAGATGGACGTCAGCAAGCCCTCCGACATCGCTGCCGCCGTCGAGGAGACAGGCAAGCGCTGGGACAGGGTCGACGGTCTGGTCCACTCCGTCGCCTATGCGCCTCCGGACGCGCTAGGCGGAAAGTTCCTCACCACTCCGTGGGAGAGCGTCGCCACGGCGCTCCAGGTCAGCGCCTTCTCCTTCAAGGAGCTGGCTGCGGGCTTTCTGCCTCTGATGCGCGAGCACGGAGGTTCGCTGGTCACGCTCGACTTCGACAACTCGACACAGGCCTGGCCGAAGTACGACTGGATGGGCGTCTCCAAGGCGGCCCTCGAGTCGGTCACGCGCTACCTCGCGCGCGACCTCGGCCGCTACAAGATTCGCGTCAACGCGATCTGCGCGGGACCCCTGGCCACGCTGGCGGCGAGCGGCATACCGGGCTTCAGGGACTTCGAAGAGGTGTGGTCTCTACGAGCCCCGATGGGATGGGACCTCCAGGACAGGACGCCCGTCGGCCGTGCTGCCTGCGCCCTTCTTTCGGACTACCTGAACATGACCACAGGCGAGCTCGTGCACGTCGACGGCGGCTACCACGCGATGGGGGCAGACCTACCTCCAGCCGACTGATACAACATCTTGTGTCTAGTCGCTTACAACTCCGCAACATCCTGCTAGGCTCTTCCCAAAATCGGTTCGCTTGCGGAATCCCTTCGGGAGGAAATGCGATTTGCGGGAGTGCCTGGTGATCTACGTGGACGCCGCTCTCGACAGAAACGGCCGGGCTGGATGTGGCCTGGCCGTTTTTGTTAGGGGTCGCGCCGTTTACACCGAGTCGTTCGGCTTTTCTCACACCGGCGGTTCAGCCCAGCTCGAGGCGCACGTCTGTGCAGGTGCGTTGGACCTGGCAGCGGCGCGGTGGCCCTACCACCGCGTCATCGTCAGGACCGATTGCGCACCCGTCGTGCGCAGCCGGATGCCATCTAGCGACAGCTTCCGAATCGCCGTCCACGAGGTCCGAGAGCGCTGCCGGCGTGGCTCGCGCGTGGTCAGGTACGTAAGCCGGAAGGCAAACCCAGCCCATGAGCTGGCGCGCGAAGGCTTGAAAAGCCTGTCGCGGCAACAGGTTCTGGCGGCGGCATAAGCTTTCTCCCGATGGCACCCGACGAAGGCGCGAGTCGCCCGGCTCGCCGCGTCCCTAGGGCCGGCGCGGCCGGCCGGGCCGGCAAGCGGGTTGGCGGCGCGGAGCTGATCTCGCAGCTCAACGACATGGTCGCCGAGCTCATCAAGGAGAACCGCAAGCTCAAGCGTGAGGTGGACAGGCTGACCGCGCGCGGCTCTGCCGCCGCCAGCAGCGCGGTGGAGCGCAGCCTGCGCACCATTCAGCGACGGGTTCAGCGGGCGCTGAAGACTCCGCCCAAGCGCAAACCCGGCGCCGGCGCGAAGGGTCGCCGCAAGCCCGCGACCAGGAAGCGCCGGAAGCCCTAGCGGGCGCTGAAGCCGGCTTCGGCCTCGAGCCGGCGTGCGGTCCGGTAGGCGTCGACGATGCTGAAGAGCCACAACGACCCACCCCCGATCTCCAACGGCACACCGATCAGGGCGCCGATGAAGCTGAGGTCGAGATCGAAGCCGAAGAACTCGAGACCGCCCACACCGATCAGGAAGGCGATGCCCTTCTTGTTCTCGCCGAGGTAGAAGTGCCCAAGACCGGGAACTACGGCCAGGGCCGCCGCCACCAAGGGGCTCTTGCGAGTTCGGGCCACAGGGCCCTGGTACCGGCCCGAGGCCGCCGCGCCGCAGCGGGGACAGGGAGCGTTCGGATTTGTCAACAGCGCTCCGCACTTTCCGCAGAGAACTTCTGAAGCCATATCGATACGAAGCATGCCCGTTTTGATAGCCTCCGAATCAAATGGACCTGGGCTTCACTGCTGAGGAGGAGGTCTTCAGAAATGAGGTCCGAACCTGGCTCGATCGCAATCTGCCGGCCGAATGGCGCAACGGCGGAGTGGGCGGCTATCGCGAGGACGCCGATGAGTCGATGCAGCGTGGATGGCAGGAACGCCTCAACGAAGCAGGCTGGCTGAAGCTGTCGTGGCTTCGCGAGGCGGGCGGGCGCGGCGCCACTCCTGTCATGCAAGCGATATATCAGGAGGAGATGGCCAAAGCCGGCGCCCCGGTCATCCTCGGGCGCCTCGGGGTGAGCCTGCTGGCGCCCACCCTCTTGGTGCACGGTTCTCCCTGGCAGAAAGAGACCTATATCGACAAGATCCTCAGCGGCGAGATCGTTTTCTGCCAGGGCTTCAGCGAGCCCGACGCCGGCAGCGACCTGGCCGGCCTACGCACTCGGGCGGAGCGGCGCGACGGCCACTGGGTTCTGAATGGCCAGAAGACCTGGTCGAGTGGCGCGCACTACTCGGATAAGAGCTTTCTGCTCGCGCGCACCGACGCAGGCGCCGACGTGCACAAGGGCATCTCGTTCTTCCTCGTTGACATGCACCAGCCTGGAGTGGAGGTTCGGCCCATCCGCCAGATGACGGGTGGCGGGGAGTTCGGCGAGATCTTTCTGTCGAATGCGGTCGTCGAAGACCGCGACGTGGTCGGGCAACCAGGCGACGGGTGGAAGATCGCGATGGCTGTGTTCGGCTTCGAGCGCGGCGGCCTGGCTCAGGCTGCGCGGTTCGAGCAGGCGGTGGCGCAGCTTGCCACGCTGGCCCGTGATCGCGGGACCGGCTCTGATGCGACGGTCAGGCAGAAGGTCGCCCAGGCACAGATCGAGGCTCACGTCTTCAGACTCATCGGGCTGCGCAACCTCACGCAGGCGCAGCAGGGTGCGGCGCCCGGTCCCCAGGCCAGTATGACCAAGCTTTACTGGAGCGAGATGGACAAGCGCATCCAGGAGACGGCGGTGGGCATACTGGGTCTGTACGGCGCGCTCGCGCCCGATTCGCCATTCGCCATCGAAGACGGGCGCTGGCAATATGGCTGGATGTGGTCGCAGGCGGAGACGATCTATGCCGGCTCGTCGGAGATCCAACGCAACATCATCGCCGAGCGCGTTCTGGGTCTTCCGAGGGGTAGATGAGCGCGACGTCATCGGTCGTCGACCGGCTCCGCGCGCACATCGGCACGCCTGGTCCGCCCATCAGCGCGGTGGTCGAGGCGGGCCACTTGAAGCGCTTCACCGAGGCCATCGGCGATTCCTACCCGCGCTGGCTCACGGAAGCTCCGCCAACCTTCCTCGTCGCGCTGGCGCCGGTGAGCGCCCACCTTCCGGAAGCCGAGGAGTATGGACAGGGCTGGCTCAACGGAGGCAACCGCTTCGAATACCTGGAACCGGTCAAGGTCGGTGACACGATTACAGCGATCGGCAAGGTCGTGGATGTCTACGAGAAGACGGGGGCAAGCGGCAGCCTGCTGTTCATCATCTTCGAGACCGAGTACTTCAACGGCCACGGCCGGCTGGTGGCGCGGCTGCGTGGGACGGCGATTCGGCGATGAACCTGCAGCCCGGCGAGGAACTCCCCGACCTCATCAAGCACCCGACCACGCGCCAGCTGGCGCAGTACGCGGGCGCGCAGGGTGATTTCTACGAGATCCACTACGACCAGGACTTCGCACGTGGCGTCGGTTTGCCAGGAGTCATCCTGCATGGGCTGCTCAAGGCGGCGTTCCTCGGACAGCTCGTCACGGACTGGCTCGGCGAGCGCGGGACGCTCACGAGCTTCGAGGTCAGCTATCGCGGGGTCGACGTCCCGGGCAAGCCGTACCGCTGCCGCGGACGGGTGAGCAGCGTCACCGGACTGCATGCCGAGCTCGAGATCTGGGGCGAGGATCCCGATGGCAACCGCACGACGGTTGGCACCGCGGTCGTCGAGATGGCGGTCGGGCTTCGCCCGACCTTATGAGAGGGAACCCCCGGTGGTTCCCCTCATCGGCGGGCGCTTCGCGCGCGCGCCTGCTCTCCCTCCGGTATATCGATGGGATTTATCAAATTACTGGCGTAACGCAACGTATGGCGTGAGTAGGAAACAAAGTCATGGCCGGGGGGACCCCGGCCAACCCTGCCGCGCTAGCCGCCGAGTGGACCGGTATACGCTCCGGTCGGTCAGACCTCTTGGCCGACTGGCGTCGGTCGCAGCACTTGAATCTGATTTCTGATGGCGACGAGCGCGCGCATGGCCAGGAGCACCGAGGCGTCGATCACGCAGTAGCCGCCTGCGATCACTGAGGGCGGGTTGCCCGACGGGATGTGCGTCCACGGCGCGATCGGCATCCAGTACCAATCGCGGAAGAACGTGCCGAATATCTCCAGCTCGCCGGTGGCGATGAAGATCGCGGCGAACAATGGCCACCGTGGCGAGCGCAGCACGAACCAGGCAAAGATCGGCAGGCACATCGCGCCTTGCAGGTCGAACCGGCCGGTGATCAATGGCAACACCGTCAACCCGGCCAGAGCCCAGGTCGTCGCGCCCGCAAGGATCACATGGGCGACCCGCTTGCCGTACCGCAGCACCACCGGCGTGCGCGCGGCCAGCAACCCGAACAGGTAGACGGCCCCATGACCCGGCGGCACGTAAAGCGGAACGTTGTGCAATCGGTACTGGTACAGACCCCAGATCAGCGATCCGAAGATCTCAAACCCGGTGGCGACCGCAACGCAGATCCAGACCTGGAGCCTCTGCTCCCGCGGAGCTTTCAGCGCTGCAAGGTAGAGCGCGGCGAAGGTGAGGAGCCCAAGGATCCACTGCTGCCACAGTGCCGAGGTCCGGCTGTCGGCGAGCAACAGAGTCGGCGTGTAGGCCAGCAGATAGACGTGCAGCCAGTACGGCTTGAGTCGGGCGACCACTGCTGTCGAATGGTAGCCGGGGGCAGCGATGTGCCGCCCCCGGCTGGTTGCTTGAGCGCCTAGGAGACTTGCTCGTCGATCAGTGGTGGCTGGAGGTGCCAGGCGTTGGCCGACCACTTGATCACCTCTTCCTGGGTGATCGGGTAATGGTCGGTTGCCGTGGTCGTCACGGTGACTCCTGGGAGCAGGAACGGGTTGGTCTCGTTGAGGTTGCTCCCGGCGATGCTCATCACGTTGGCCCGGGTGAGGTTCGAGCCCGCTTGCTTCAGAACGTCGACCATGGTGTACGCGACCGCTACGCCGTAGATGTTGAAGCCGTCACTGGGCTTGCACGTCGAGCAGCTGGCGATCACCTTCTGATAGAGCTGCATGCCGGCGTCGTTCGCCCACTGCGGGTCAGTTGGGTCTTTGATGTAGCCGACGCTGATGGCGCCGTCGATCTTCGCGCCCTTGCTGGCGGCGATCTGCATGTAGGCGGCCGGGTCGGAGACGGAGTTCACATACTCCAGCGGAGCCCAATGGATGGCGGTGACGATGGCGAGAGAGCCGATCGTGAATGCAGGGGTGGCAAAGATGAAGAGGGTGTCCGCGCCTTTGGCCTTCAGCGTGGTCAGCTGCGCGGCCAGAGTGGGAACCGCCGCCGTCACGTCGTAGCTTTCCTTGTCTACGATCATCGACGCGTTGGCGCCGAGCCCGTCGGTCAGCCCTTTCAGGTAGTCCAGGCCGTAGTCGTCATTCTGGTAGAGCACCCCGATTTTTGCGTTGGGGTGGTTCGCCAACACGTCTTTGGCGTAGATCCGCGCTTCGCCCTGGTACGGCGGCTGCCAGCCGATCGTGTAGGGGTGCTGGCTGAAGTCCTGCATGAAGGTCGTCGCCCCGGTGGCGACAAACAGCTGCGGCACCTTCTTGGCGTTCAGGTAATCGCGCACCGCAGTCTGAGACTGAGTGCCCAGGCCGCCGAACATGGCGAAGACCTGGTCCGCTTCCACCAGCTGCTTGGTCAACGGAACCGTCTGCGCCGGGTTGTATCCGTCGTCCAGGATCTTGTAGGTGATCTTGCGTCCGTTGACGCCGCCCTGGCTGTTGACATAGGTGAAGTAGGCGTTGGCTGCGTTTGCGATCGTTCCGTAGGCCGCCGCGGGGCCGGATTGCGCGATGGTGACACCGAGGAGGATTGAGTTACTTGTTACCCCCGGGTCGGTGGCAGTGCCACCTGAGCCTCCGCAGGCGGCGAGTGCGATCAGGCACGCGACCATGGCGGCCGATCTAGGTCCCAATCTTGTCATGAAAGCCTCCTATGTCGGTAACGAGATTCATCCAACAGTGTGAGGGTCCGGCGGCATCTGTACAGTCCCTTGTTCATTTGCCCCTCGGAGGCGGCTGCGGAGCGCTTTGTACGCGGCGGTTGCGAGGCCGACGATACCGTTCGGCGCGAAGATCATGATCAGGATCAGCAAGGCGCCGTAGGTGACGGCCGGCCCGGCCTTTACGAATACCGACGAGATCTGAGACGGTATCCAGTCCTGGCTGGAGATGGTCTGGCTCGAGACGATCGGGAGCCAATACACGAAAGCGCCGCCCACGAGAGGGCCCACTATCGATGCCAGGCCGCCGACGACGGCTCCGACCAGGAGCTGGAACGACAGCGCGACTGGGAAGGTGTCGGGGCTGACGTACCCCGTCGACAGTCCGTACAGCGACCCGGCAACGCCCGCATAGAAAGCAGACATGCCAAATGCAAGGGTCTTGTATCCGGCGACGTTGATGCCGGATGCGGCGGCCGGCACCTCGCCGTCGCGGATCGCGCGCATCGCCCTCCCTGGGCGGTGCCTGAGCATGTTCCAGGCCACCCAGAACAACACCGCTCCAGTCACCAGAGTCACGTAGTAGAGCCATTGCTCACTCGTCATCTGCGGCCCGTTGGTGACTGTCGCAAACGCGTCCTTGACGAACTGAGGCGGATCCGGTGGGAGCATAAGGATGCCCTGCACTCCTCCCGTGAGCTCGACGGGCCGTTTGATGAGGCTCGGGGTCACGACCGCCAACGCAAACGTGGCGAGGGCCAGATACAGGGCGGACAGTCGCAGCGCCGGAATGCCAAGAAGAAAACCAACCGCACCGCCGATCACACCGGCGATCGGAATCGTCAACAGGTAGTTCACGTGGTAACGGCTGACGAGGATTGCTGTCGTGTAAGCCCCAAGGGCCATGAAGGCGCCGTGGCCGAGCGAGATCTGGCCGCTGTAGCCGACAAGTACGTTGAGACCCATGATCGCGATCGCGAAAATCAGGACCAGGGTCCATTCGCTGCTCTCGAAGCTGGTGACTGCTGATGGCAGCCCGAGGAGCACGAGCGCGACCGCGCCGACAAGCCAGTAGCGGGCGGGAGCGCGGCGAAGGCGCGAGACCACTTTTCAGACCCGCCGGACGGAGGGGCGGCCGAACAGGCCGTTTGGTTTGACGATTAGCACGACGACGATGATCAAGAAGGCCACCGCCAGCTGAAGGTCTCCGCCCACCAGGTAAGCGCCTGCCAGGTTGACGGTCACGCCGACGATGAGCCCGCCGACGACTGCGCCGAGGGGACTTTCGATACCGCCGAGGACCGCGGCCGCGAAGGCGTAGATGATGATCGTCTGCATCATGTTCGGCTCGAGCAGCAAGACCGGGGCGACCATGATCCCGGACAGCGCGCCGACCAAAGAAGCCAGGCCCCAGCCGAGCGCCAGCATCCAGCTGACTCGCACCCCCAAGAGCCGGCTCGCATCCGGGTTGTGCGCCGCGGCGCGCATCGACAAACCGATAGTCGTGCGCTGAAGCAGTAGATAGATGAGCAGCAGGACCACTGCTGAAACTCCGATCACGCCCAGGTCCTGGTAGCTCGCGAAGGCGCCGAAGATGCTCACCGTCTGAACCGAGAACGGGCTCGGGAAGGAGCGCGGGATGTACCCAAACAGAAAGCCCGCGAGACCGTTGAACAATGTGGCGAGGCCGAGGGTGATGATCACGAGCGTCAGAACAGGCGCGCGTTCCACCGGCTTGATGACCAAGCGCTGAATGGCCACTCCGCCCACGAAGGCGATGGCGAGCGTCAGCGGCAAAGCGATCCAGTAGCTCATGCCGTGCTCGATCAGCGTGTAGGCGATAAAGGTCGCGAACATCGCCATCTCGCCCTGCGCGAAATTGACGAGGCCCATGGCGTTGTAGATGAGGACGAGGGCGAGGGCGAGGCTCGCGAAGATGCCGCCGCTGGCTATGCCGCTGACGACGAGCTGCAGAAACTCTTGCATCTAGTGGGCCACTAATAACCGAGGTAGGAGCGGCGAACCGACTCGTCGTTCTTCAGCTCGGAGCTGAGGCCAGCGACCGCGATCCGCCCGACTTCCAAGACATACGAATGGTTCGACAGATCCATCGCAATACGCGCGTTCTGCTCGACGAGCAGCACGCCGACGTGGTCTGTGCGATTGATGTCGCGGATGATCTCGAAGATGGACTTCACGACCAACGGGGCCAGCCCCAGCGAAGGCTCGTCGAGCAACATCAGTCGCGGGCGCATCAGCAGCGCGCGCCCTAGCGCGAGCATCTGTTGCTCTCCGCCTGACAGAGTGCTGGCAGAAAGGTGCTGCCGCTCGCGCAGGACGGGGAAGTATTCGAAGACGCGGCCGTAATCCTTGCGAACCTGGCCGCGGTCCCGACGCAGATGATCGCCCAACTTCAGGTTCTCCTCGACTGTGAGGTCCGTGAGAATGCCTCGTCCTTCAGGAACGTGCGCCACACCGGCTCGCACGATGTCCTCCGTGGACATGCGGTGCAACGAGCGGCCGAGCAGCTTGATCGAGCCATCCCATCGGACTCCTCCGCAAATCGTTCGGAGCGTGGTTGTCTTGCCGGCGCCGTTGGCGCCGAGCAGCGAGACGATCTCGCCTTCTGCGATGCCAAGCGAGACTCCGTGCAGGACCTTGGTCGGTCCATAACCGGCGCGCACATCTGCCAGCTCGAGCAGCTGCACCTACGCGGCGCCCAGGTACGCTTCGATCACAGCAGGATTTCCTTGCACCTCTGCTGGCGTGCCTTCGGCGATCTTTCGACCAAAGTCGAGGACGACGACGCGGTCCGAGATCCCCATTACAAAGCCCATGTTGTGTTCGACAAGAAGAACTGTGGTGCCGAGCTCGGAATGGATGCGCCGGACCAGGCGCGCCATATCGGCCACCTCCTCATGGCTGATGCCGCCGGCCGGCTCGTCGAGCATCACCAGCCGCGGTTTCGAGACGAGCGCCCTCGCCATTTCGACCCGCTTCTGCACACCGAAGGGCAACGCGGCCACTGGGTGCGAGGCGAGCTGAGTAAGGCCGACGAACTCGAGCATGTCCATTGCGCGTTTGCGTGCTGTTGCCTCGGCCTTCAGCGTGTCCGGCAGCGGCACGGAAGCTCCGAGAAAGCTGCTGCGGATGTTGATGTGATCACCCACGAGCACGTTCTCGAGCACGGTCATCGACCGGAACAGGGCCAGGTTCTGGAAGGTCCGCGCCAGGCCGTGCCGCACGACCTGATGCGCCGGCATCTGAAGCACCGGCTCGCCGTCCAGCATCACGCTGCCGGCACCCGGCCTATACACCCGCGCGACGACGTTGAACAGCGTTGTCTTACCAGCGCCGTTCGGCCCAATGAGGGCGACCACCTCGCCCGCATTCACAACGAAGGAGACCCGGTCCAGCGCAACCACCCCTCCGAAGCGAACGGTAAGGTCAGTCACTTCGAGCAGCGCCATTGCGCCGAAAGTCTAAGAGCGCGCCGCGCGCGAGGCTATTAGTCCGACGGTTGAGGTAGGTCGGGCGGCTCGTCCGGTGCAGCCGGCGGAGCTGGGGGGGCCGGCCATTCGACTGATCGCGGGGGCGCCGGCGGAGGCGCTGGCGCCGGTGGTGTCGGGAGCGCTGCCGCGGGAGGCGGCACATAGGGCTGGGCAGGGGGCACTGCCTGGGCGGGCGCGTCCCACGTCGGAGGCTGAACCGGCGGCACAGGCTGGGCCGGTGCGTCCCACGTAGGAGACTGGCCCGGCGGCACGTAAGGCTGAGCCGGCGGTAGAGGCTGGACTGGCGCGTCCCAAGCCGAAGGCTGAGCAGGGTTTCGGGGCGGTACCGGAGCTGAACCGGCGGTTGGGAATGGGGCCATGTAGTCGGGTCGGGTCGCGCGGTGAACCACTGTTGCCGCCGAGCTCGGTGGCGTCGAGCGGCGCCGGCTCAAGAACCAGTAGGCGAGAAGTCCGAGCAGCCCGATGATCGCGATGATCGGCAGGAAGACGAAGGGCGGCCGGGTGATGATGTCGAGCCCGCTGAGGCCGCCTCCACCTGGCCGTACGCCGGAGGCCTGCGGGGTTTCCGTGGCCGCCGGGGTCGGCGTCGACGTGTCGGCGGGCGACGGTGTTGTTCCCGGCGTCGGCGTCGGCAGTCCCTGAAGGGAGAAGGTCGCGCACGGGTGCGGCTGCACGTTAGCGCAGAGCTTGTGCACCTTCGGTTTGTCGCCGGCGTAAGGCTTGATCACCTTGGTGAAAGCGCCGGTGCCGTCAGTCACGACTGAGGTTGCTACGTGGCTAGTGACATCCCAGTAGAGCGTGATGCTCTCGTTGTTCAAGAACGCCTGGCCGGTCACCGTGATGCTGGTGCTGGGTCCGCCGGCCGTCGGCTGCATGCCGATGTTGGCGCCGATCGGGAGCGGTGCGTAAACCGTCGCCGCGGGCCCAGTCGCACCCTTCGAGTTCGTGGCCGCGACTTTGAACGCGTAGGTGACGTTGTCGGCGAGGTTCGAAGCCTGGTACGTGGTGGTCTGGCCGTCGACATTCGCGCTGGTGCCGCCGGGACTGACCGTGATCGCGTAGTGGTCGATGTTGGGCGCCGAACCGTTAGAGGTCGGCGGCGTCCACGAAAGCGTGATCTGGCCCGCACCCGGGCCTGACGTCGCGGCCAGGTTGGTGGGAGCTGTCGGCGGTATTACTTTTGGCGCGGCGGTCGTCCGGGCGGCCACTCCATAGCCGGAGGCATTGGCCGCCTGGACGGCGAATGAGTAAGTGGTCCCGTTGGTGAGCCCCGGGACCACGATATGGGTGCTCGGGGTGGCGAACCTGGTGGTCCCGGGTGAAATGATAACTCGGTACTGGGTGATGGGTCCCCCGGAGCTGGGGGAGCTCCAGGTCAGAGAAACCTGCGAGTCACCCGCGGTCGCCTTCAGACTCCTTGGCGCAGACGGCACGGCTGGGGTCGGCGCGGCATACGCAGCCATCGCGGACAGCGCGAAACCAAATACCGCTGCAGCCGTGACGGCGCGTGACCAGAACTTCATCCGCAGCCTCGGAGGGTACCAAAGAGGCTCAGACCGGCGGCCAGGGCACCGACCAGGCGGAGGTCGGCTCGGGGAACCGCCAGGTCGGGTCGAGGACCCCGCGCAGGCGGCGCTTGAGCACGCGCACCTCGCCCGGGCGAAGCAGCTCGGCCAGCTCGTCGGCGAGGGTTCCCTTCTCGAGGTCGATCAGCGCTCGCTCCAGGTCGGCGCAGAGCTCGGGTGGGAGAGGCTCGCCCGAAAAGTCCCAGATCACCGTCCTGAGCTTGGGGTCGGAGTGGAAGGTCAAGCCGTGGTCAATCACCCAGATCCTGTCCTGGGCATCGAACAGGCAGTGGCCGGACTTTCTGTCCGCGTTGTTGGTGATCACATCGAACAGAGCGATGCGGCGCCAGGCGTCGCGCTGGTGCGCCTGCTCCGAAAGAAAGTGCCGCCGGTCCGCCTCCACGTAAAGCTGCATGGCGCCAACTCCATGGGGCGCCTGGTCTCGCACCACCGTCGGAGGGATTCGCGGCCAACCCAGCACCTTGCTCAGCCGGTATGCGGCCACCTCCCTCTGATAGAGGGTCCCTGCTTCGAAATCCCAAAGAGGCGACTCGCCTCGTGCCGGCTTATACACGGCCAGGAGGCCGGCTGGCTCGTGCGGGCCCAGCTGCGCCAGGAAGGTGTAGTTCGACGCACTCTGAAGGATGCCGAGGAGCTCCAGCTCCGGCAGCTCGACCAGGAGGCGCTCCGCCGCGTTCCACTGAGGCCCCCCCGCCTCTGGCGGGGGAGGGGAGCCGGTGGACCGCCCGCCACTAGAAGATCGGCCTGGCACCGTTGAGAACCGGGCAAGGATGGCCAGCTGGATCCATCGGCAGCCCGCAGCGGGGGCATAGAGGGCGCCCGGCGGTCAGCACGTTCTCGGCCTGCTTGGAAAACGCGACCACCTGCTTATGGCTCAGCCAGAAGCGAACGCTGGGCGCATCCTCCGCCTGCAGCTCCTCGCTCGCGGCCGACTGGCTCGCCACCAGCACGAACATCTTTCGGTCTTCGTGGTAGCCAAGTCCCATCTCGCCGACCTGCCATTCGGGTTCCCCCGGCGAGAGCGCGGCCGCGCGGCCCGCCCGCTCAGCCGGCTCGATCCCCTGTGCCTCCATCATCTGGTGAACGCGAACAATCAGGGCCTGGATCTGCGCCTTCTCGCAGGTCAGCGTCAGGGTCCGGCCTCTGCCCTTGGCCAGCAGGAAGAAGCGCCGCTGGCCGGGTTCGCCGACCGCGGCCACTGCGATGTCATCGACAGGATCGAGCTCGAAGATGGCCATTGGTTCAAGACTAAGAGTAGGGGGGCTGCCGGACGAGCATCGAATTCAGGTGCCCCAAGGCGTTTTGATGCGCTTGCGACGGGGAAGAGAATCAAAGTAAATATTCAAAGGCGCGTCACAACCGCGGCCTGGAGGACTAACTGATACATGCCAAAAACCGTAGGAATTGATCTGGGGACGACCAACTCAGTCATCGCCGTCATGGAGGGCGGCGAACCTGTCGTCATCCCGAACTCGGAGGGCTCTCGAACCACGCCCTCGGTGGTCGCATTCACCAAGTCGGGTGAGCGACTCGTAGGGCAGCTTGCCCGCCGGCAGGCGGCCGTCAACCCGGAGAACACGATCTCGTCCATCAAGCGGTTCATGGGCCGCAAGTTCAGCGAAGTCGACTCCGAGAGGAAGATCGTGCCCTACGACGTCAAGCCCGGCAAGGACGACCGCGTGGTCGTCAAGATCCCGAACGCCGACAAGGAGTTCACCCCGGAGGAAATCTCCGCGATGATCCTCCAGAAGCTGAAGACGGACGCCGAGGCTTACCTGGGCGAGAAGGTGACCGACGCGGTCATCACCGTCCCGGCCTACTTCAACGACTCGCAGCGCCAGGCGACCAAGAACGCCGGCCAGATCGCGGGCCTGAACGTGGTGCGCATCATCAATGAGCCCACCGCGGCATCGCTTGCCTACGGGCTCGACAAGAAGGCCAACGAGACGATCCTGGTCTTCGACCTTGGAGGCGGCACCTTTGACGTGTCAGTCCTAGACGTCGGCGACGGCGTCTTCGAGGTCAAGTCGACCAATGGCGATACCCACCTTGGTGGCGACGACTACGACCGAAGGGTCGTGGAGTGGCTCGCCGAGGAGTTCAAGAAGTCGAACGGCATCGACCTCAAGGCCGACCGCCAGGCTCTGCAGCGCCTCACCGAGGCAGCGGAGCGGGCCAAGATCGAGCTTTCGAGCCGTCTCGAGACCTCGGTCAACCTGCCGTTCATCACTGCCGACCAGACGGGGCCGAAGCACCTCGAGATGACGCTCACACGGGCGAAGTTCGAGTCGCTCACCTCGGACCTGACCGAGCGATGCCGTGGACCGTTCCTGGCCGCGCTCAAGGACGCCAACCTCACCCCGCAGCAGATCGACGAGGTCGTGCTGGTTGGTGGGTCCACCCGAATGCCGGTCATCCAGAAGCTGGTGAAGGACCTGCTCGGCGGGAAGGAGCCTCACAAGGGCGTCAACCCTGACGAGGTGGTCGCCATCGGTGCCGCCATCCAGGCCGGCGTCTTGAAGGGCGAGGTCAAGGACATCCTGCTTTTGGATGTGACCCCCTTGTCCCTGGGCGTCGAGACCCTTGGCGGCGTGATGACCAAGCTCATCGAGCGCAACACGACCATCCCGACCTCACGGTCGCAAGTGTTCTCGACCGCAGCCGACAACCAGACCTCGGTTGAGGTCCACGTGCTGCAGGGCGAGCGGGAGATGGCGCGCGACAACCGCACGCTGGGTCGCTTCCACCTCGATGGCATTCCACCCGCGCCGCGGGGCATGCCCCAGGTCGAGGTCACGTTCGACCTCGATGCCAACGGCATCCTCAACGTGAAGGCCCAGGACAAGGGCACCGGTCGCGAGCAGTCGGTGACGATCACCGCATCCTCGACTCTCGGAAAAGAAGAGGTCGAGAGGATGGTCAAGGAAGCCGAGCTGCACGCAGGCGAGGACCGCGCGAAGCGCGAGGAAGTCGAGCTGCGCAACCAGGCGGACCACATGATCCACCAGGCCGAGAAGGTCATCAAGGACAACGAGGAGAAAATCCCGGCCGACGTGAAGGCCGAGGTCACCACAAAGCTCGAGTCTTTGAAGACGGTGGCGAAAGGCAACGACGCCGCAGCGCTGCGCCGGGAGATGGACGAGTTCAACGAGTCGCTCCAGAAAATCGGCGAGCATATCTACGCGCAGGCGGGCGCCAAGTCGGGCAGTGGCCCGAGTGGGTCCGATGGCTCCGGCTCCGCCGATGGCGAGCCAAAGAAAGACGAGGACGTCGTCGACGCCGACTACAGGGAAGTCAACTAACCCAGCAGTCTGAAATCACACCAGAGGGCTCCGGCTTAGGTCGGAGCCCTCCCCATTTATGGGGAGGGCGCGCACTGAATGTGCGCGGTGGGGCTACTTTTGTGCTCGGTGGTCGATTACTTTCGCGCGCGGCGTCGGCTTTGGCCGGCGGTTGGGCTTCTTGTCGGCCTGATCCTCATCGCCTGGGACCTCTGGGCGGCGGCGGGCACGTACATCTCCCAGTACGCCGTGCGAAACGACTTCCGGCTCGCCTATGGCGCAGCGCTCGTCGGGATCAGAAATGGCTACAGTCACCTCTACGACCTCGAAGCTCAGCGATCGGCGATCGAAAGCCTCGGCGCCGGCTTCAACCCTCAACCCTTCATCTCGCCGCCACCGCTGGCCTGGCTCGCTACGCCGCTCGTCCTGTTGCCGTTCTCAATCGCTCTGGTTGTCTGGACCGTCCTCCTGCTCGTCGCCCTGGTCTGGACCTGGTACCTGCTCGCTCCAGGTGGCGGGCTGGCGAAGTTTGCCCACCTGGCGTTGCTGATTGGCGTCTTTCCAGTCGCGTTTGGGGTCATGGTCGGCCAGCCAGGAGCGCTGGTGGCGGCCGCGGTGGCGACTGCGTGGTGGCTGATGCGACGGGATCATCCCGTCTGGGCGGGCCTCGCGCTCAGCCTCATCGTCCTCAAGCCCCAGATGGCGTTCCTGATTCCTCTGTGCCTGCTTGTCTCCGGTCACGCGCGGACGTTCGGCGCCTGGTTGGCGGCCTCATTGATAATTGGTTTGATCGCGCTTGCGCTGCTGGGCCCTGATGGCGTGGCGCGCTACCGCGACGTGCTGGCGCAAACGCAGACGCCGGCCTGGGACAGCACGCGGCGTTACTCGATCTCCGGACCGATCGGGCTGGGGCCGCTGTTGAACGTGACGCAGGTGCTGGTCGTCGCCATCGCGGTGTTCGCGGCATGGCGCCACCGGCGAGAAGGTCCTGAGATTCCGATCGCCGCCGGCATCGTGGGGTCGCTGCTGGCGACGCCGTACCTTGGCTTCCAGGATTTTGTGATGCTGGTGGTCGCGGGTTGGCTTGTCGTGCGCGCCAGGGCCAATGCGTGGCAGGTCGCGCTGCTTGTCGTGGGCTACATTCTTTTGCAGTTCGTGATCGTCGTTCTCGCGCTGCCCATCCTCATCGCCGAGGCCCTGCTGCTGCTCACGTTATTAGCGGGACACTCACTCCGGCCGGCCACTCAAACGTCGAGCGATCTGGGCCGCATGCATTGAGTCGTGGGCGGCCATGTGCCGCACCAGGGAGGCGATGGTGATCTCTCCAATCGGGGTGAGGGTTCCCTCTCGCTCCCACTCGCCGGGCTTCAGCGAGCGCAGCAGCCTCAGATGGCGCTGGCGCAGCTCGTAGAACTGCGACCAGGCGCGCAGCGCGCTCAGCCTGGTGTAGTCGGGGTCGGGCATCATGCGCATCCTCGGCTTGAGCTCTTTGCGCATCCGGCGGATCCGCGAGTAGTAGCGCTGCTCGGTGTCGAGAAGGTGGTTGAGGACCTGCGCGATGGTCCAGGCGCCACTGCGGTCCTGTATCTCCTCGCTCATGTCGCCGATCAGGAGGCCGAGGGTGTCAAGCGTCGCCTCACAACTTCCGATGAGGTCGGCGGGTTCGTCAAAGGTCACCCTGGCATTTTGATGGAGCCGACGGTGAGATTCGAACTCACGACCTGCCACTTACGAGGCGGCTGCTCTGCCAGCTGAGCTACGTCGGCGTGGACCCGACTCGCGGGCGCGTGTCCCGAAAGCTTAATTTACGGTTGACAGCCAGGCGGACGCGGCCTCGACGGTTTCGAAATGCTCGATCACGTTGCGTTTCGACCGTCCGTGGTTGTCGATGTTCTCGGCAATCGTCCGTCCAAGAGCGCTCTTGGGCATAACAATCGCCGTCCAGCGACGCCCTGCAGCCGCCGCGCGAGGCATCCAGTTTTCGACCAGCCACTTCTGGTCGTCATCGGATACGACTCTCCGATCTGTCGAGTCGATCAGGTTTCGAGAGGCGTGATTCTCGCGGAAGGCGAGGATGATCACTTCCTGCGCCGCCCTGTACTCAGTGCTGTTAGCCCAGGCCTTCCACTTGACGTAGACCCACGGACCATCGGCATCCCAACGAACCAGAACATACGGCGTGTCCAAATAGACTTTGCCGCCCTTAGAGACCGGCCCCTGGTCGCTCATGTCGCGCGCTAATCATGCCCGGTACCGATGCGGGCGGTCACTCCAAGATCGCGCGAAGCTCGGGCTCTTCGCGAAGTCGGTCCAGGTCAGCGTCTTTGCGGACCGATTCCTAGCCCGCGCCAGCTCCGCGAAGCCAACTCGATCTTGACCTTTAGGACCACTGGCGCCGCAGGGTTGGCCGGGGTCCCCCCGGCCATGACTTTGTCTCTAATAATCCCAAGCATCGCGAGGAGCGATCTCGTCTAAAACAAGGTCCATCCTTATACCGGAGGGAGAGCAGGCGCGCGCGAAGCGCCCGCCGATGAGGGGAACCACCTGGGGGTTCCCCCTCCCTAGATCACTGGCGTAGCTGGGTTGGCCGGGGTTCCCCCCGGCCATGACTTTGTCCCTAATAATCCCAAGCATCGCGAGGAGCGATCTCGTCTAAAACAAGGCCCATCCTTATACCGGAGGATAAGCAGGCGCGCGCGAAGCGCCCGCCGATGAAAAGGAACCATCCGGGTTCCTTTTCATAACCCGGGTCGAAGGCACGGCTTTCCGGCTACCATCGGACGCGATGAAGACGTTGGGTGTCGAGCGGCTGGCGACGGGCGATTACGCACACGTGCGCCCGCTCCTTGTCGACCTGCACCTGGGCGAGCAGACCCACTACTCCGACCATCCCCAACTAACCCGGGGCGAGGTGGAAGATCACCTGAGCACAGTGCCGTCCAGCTTCGCCGGCGAAAACGTCATCTACGCAGTCCGCGACGAAGCCGCCCAGATCATCGGTTTCTGCTGGATCGTCCTATTCGACCCCGGGACCGGCCTCGAAGGGGAGGTGGCTGAGGTGTATGTCGCCTCCGAACACCGCGGCCACGGGATTGGCGAGATGTTGATGGCGCAGGCCGTGCGCCTCTTTAAGGAGAGGCGCGTGACGCTTGGCTACGTCTGGACGAGAACGGACAACGAGGCGGCGGTCAGGTTGTACCGGTCCGCCGGCTTTGAGCCGAACCGGCAGCTCGTCCTCACCTGGTACCCGACCGAGCCTAACGACAAGTAACCACCGCTCCCTAAACTTGGGGCGGTGATCCAACCTCGGGGCGAACCGCGCCCGGACACTCGGCCCCGGCGCAGCCTATGGCGACCATTCCTCGTGGTGGTCGCAGGCGTCCTGGTGACCGCGCTGGTGGCGGCGGGTGTCACGCTGGGGATCCTGCGGCTCCAGGAGCGGACCAATCCGCAACAGGTCAACCTCAGATCGGGCGTCACGATATCCGAGGAGTCGGCGGTCATCCAGGTCGCGGCGAAGGCCAAGCCGGCAGTTGTGAGTGTCGTGACGCAGGACCAGCCGAGCAGCGGGCGCGGCTCCGGATACCTGGTCTCGTCGGACGGGTTCATCGTGACCGCGGTCAGCGTGATCGCGGGTGCGACCAAGATGACAGTCCTGCTCACCGGCGACTCGAATCTGCACGTTGCACGTCTCGTCGATTACGACTGCCAGACCGGTGTGGCTGTTCTTAAGATCGACCAGGTCAACGGGCTGCCGACGCTGGTGACAGCTGACCCGACCGCATTAGTGCCAGGCCAGGTTGTCGTCGCAGTTGGCGGCCCATTTGACGGGAGTGCTGTAACGCCTGCCTATGTCAGCTCGCTTCACCGCCCAACGACGGTGACCGACCCGGTGACGCAGCGCAGCGTGGAAATCAGCGACACCATTCAGACGAGCGCCGCGATGGGCGCCACCACGGCGGGCGGGCCGCTGCTCAACGTTGGGGGCCAGGTCATCGGCGTCGCCATGCAGTCCCAGGGCTCGAATGCGCCCAACGGTTTCGGCCTCAATGTCGCCGACATAAGTGATGACGTGCAGCAGATCCTGTCGACCGGCCAGGTCGTGGTCTCTTCGCTTGGCGCAACGAGCACCGACTTGAGCCAGCAAGCCGCCGCCCTCGCCGGTCTGCCCGAGGGCAGCCAGCTGATATCCGTCGACAAGGGAGGGCCCGCCGCTCTTGCCGGCTTGCAGCCCGGCGACGTCATCACGCAGCTCGACGACGTCAAGCTCGATCCCGCGAATCCCCTTAGCCTCTTGCTGCGCTCTCGCTTCCGCCCCGACCAACGTGTCGCTGTCACCTACTCCCGAGCGGGCACCTCGACCCAGGTCCAGCTCACACTGGCGGGCTTGCACCCGGTCTGCGCGTGAGCACCATCCCTGGGCAGGCCATTCGGGACGTGATCACCGAGGCTTTGACCTCAGCCGTCCGCGCCCTCGGGGTCGATGGAGAGCTGCCCGACCTGGAGCTGGGTCGCGCCAAGGGCCCTGACCGCGGCGACTATGCAAGCCCGGCTGGGCTCAAGCTCGCGAAGGTGCTCAAGCAAGCGCCGCCGGCGATCGCTGCCAAGCTCGCCGAGACCATCTCGATACCGCAAGGCGCCGCGACCGTGCAGGCGGTCGGCGGGTATGTGAACTTCCGGCTCACGCCCGAGTGGCTGCAGCGGCTGGTCGGGGCGGTGAGCACCAAGGGACCCGGCTACGGCGCGTCTTCGATAGGGGGAGGCGAGCGCCTGCAGGTCGAGTTCGCGAGCATCAACCCGACAGGGCCTTTGCACATCGGCCACGGCCGCGGCACGATCCTTGGCGACTCCATCTGCAGGCTGCTCGAGTTCACAGGCCACAACGTGCACCGCGAGTACTACGTGAACTCCGACAACACCCAGACCAAGCGCTTTGGCGCGTCGGTGTATGCGCGGCTGCACGGCCTAGAGCCTCCCGAAGGTGGCTACACAGGTGAGTACGTGACCGAGATCGCCGAAGCGGCCCGCCGCGACCTTCCGGGCATACAGAACCTACCCGAGGAACAGGCCGAGCCAAAGCTGCGGGTATATGCGATCCAGAGGGTCATCGAGATGATCAGTGCGAGTGTCGCTCGACTGAACATCCATTACGACGAGTGGTTCTGGGAATCAAAGGTGTGGGAGGACGGCCTGGCGCCGGCCGCGATCGAGCGATTGCGCGAATCGGGCTACCTCAAGGAGCGGGACGGGGCCACCTGGTTTGGCCCTGCGCTGGAGGAGGAGGACGGCCTCGGCGAGCAGGTGTTGTCGGAGGACGAGGACCGCGTGGTCATTCGGTCCAACGGGCAGCCCACGTACTTCGCCTCAGACCTGGGCTACCTCCTGAGCCGCTTCGAGGTGCGCAAGTTCAACCGCGTGATCGAGGTGTGGGGCGCTGACCATCACGGATACGTGCCACGCATGAAGTCGGCGGTTGCCGCGCTGGGTTACGACCCCGAAAAGTTGGTCGTGATCCTTCACCAGATGGTCAACCTCAAAGAGGGCGCCGCCGGCAGCGCAGGAAAGATGTCGAAGCGCGCCGGCCGTTTCGTCACGTTGGACGAGCTGATCGACCGCGTCGGATCCGACGCGGTGCGCTACTTCTATCTGCTCCGCTCGCCGGACACCACGATCGAGTTCGACCTCGAGCTGGCGGTCACGCAAGGCAATGAAAACCCTGTGTATTACGCCCAGTACGCCCACGCGCGCCTGGTCAACGTCGAGGCTACGGCCACCGAGCGGCACCCGCAGCTTCCCGAGAAGGCCGACTTGTCGCTGCTGGTGCAGCCCTGGGAGCTCGAGGTGGCGCGCCAGCTCGCATTCTGGCCCGAGATTGCCCAGGACGCGGCCAAGCTCCTCGAGCCGCATCGCGTTCCGTACTACGTGCAGGACCTCGCGACCGCGGTGCACCGCTTCTACCACGCCGGCAACGAGAGCAGTGAGCATCGGGTGGTGGTGGAGGATGTAAATCTGACTCGGGCCCGCTTGGAGTTGTGTCGGGCCGCACGTCACACTCTGAAAACGACGCTCGACCTGATGGGCGTCAGCGCTCCCGAGCGCATGTAATCGCGCGTAAGTGATAAGGAGAGGCATTTGGACGTCACCTGGCTAGGACATGGTTGCTTCCGGTTGCGAGGCCGCAGCGCGGCGGTCGTCACCGACCCATTTCCCCCCACCATCGGTCTCAAGCTGCAAAAACTCGACGCTGACCTGGTCACTGTCAGTCACGAGCACGACAACCACAACTACACGCAGGCGGTGCGCGACGGTTACGAGATTCGCGGCCCGGGCGAGTATGAGGTGGCCGGGGTGAGCGTCATCGGTTTTCCGACGTACCACGATTCGGAGAAGGGCGCGACGCGGGGACGCAACACCGTGTACCTGATCGAGATCGACGATGTCCGCGTCTGCCATCTGGGCGACCTTGGACACCGCCTCGACGACACCGATGCGGAGACCGTCTCATCGGTTGACGTCCTGCTGGTCCCGGTCGGCGGCCGCACGGCAATCAACGCCGCTCAGGCGGCGGAGGTCGTGAGGCAGCTGGAGCCGCGATTCGTCGTGCCCATGCACTACGCGATCCCCGGGCTGAAGCTGGAGCTCGACTCGGTCGACCGCTTCCTCAAGGAGATGGCCGTGGTTGCCGGCGAACCTCTGCCCAAGCTGTCGGTCCAGGCCTCGTCCGGCGAGTACGAGACCAAAGTAGTGGTGCTGGAGCCCAGGGCCGGTTAACCTCCCCGCTTCCGCGGAGAGTTAACGGGCCGGCCTTTCGGCCGGCCCTGGTACCATTGTTAAAACCGCCCTGGAGGTCTCTATGTCGAAGTACGTTTTCGTGACCGGGGGTGTCGTCTCCTCTCTTGGAAAGGGCATCACTGCGGCGTCCATCGGGAACATCCTGAAGGCCCGCCACCTCAGCGTCTCCCTCCAGAAGCTCGACCCATATCTGAACGTGGACCCCGGCACCATGAGCCCTTACCAGCATGGCGAGGTGTTCGTCACCGACGACGGGGCGGAGACCGACCTCGACCTCGGCCATTACGAGCGCTTCGTCGATGAGAACCTGACCGTCGCCTCCAACGTGACAACCGGCAAGATCTACCAGGAGGTCATCGCTCGCGAGCGCCGCGGCGACTACCTCGGCGCCACTGTGCAGGTGATCCCTCACGTCACCAACGTGATCAAGGAAAAAATCCTCCGCGCCTCACGCGACCCGCAGGTGGACGTGGTGGTGGTCGAGGTGGGTGGGACCGTCGGCGACATCGAGAGCCTCCCGTTCCTCGAGGCAATCCGCCAGATGAAGAACGACCTCGGGCGGCAGAACGTCTTCTACGTCCACTGCTCACTCGTGCCTGTGGTCCACGGCCAGGAGATGAAGACGAAACCCACGCAGCACTCGGTGCAGGCGCTGCGCGCGATCGGTATCCAGCCGGACGCGATCATCTGCCGGTCAGAACGGGCGATCGACGCCGACCTGAAGGAGAAGATCGCTCTCTTCACCGACGTGCCACGTGACGCCGTCGTCTCCGTGCCCGACGTCGATTCGATCTACGAAGTCCCGCTGATGCTCGAGGACGCTGGCTTCGGCCGCGTCCTGGCCAAGCACTTCGAGCTGGATGACGCGACACACTCGCCCGACAACGGTCAATGGATCCAGCTGGTCGAGCGCATCAAGCACCCGCGCGCGTCGGTGCCGGTGGCGGTCGTCGGCAAGTACGTCGCTCTTCCGGATGCCTACCTGAGCGTCATCGAGGCCTTACGCCACGCAGGCATTCATCACGGGCTCGACATCGACATCCGCTGGGTCTCGTCGGAGAAGCTCGACGCAGGTGACACGTCGCCGCTGAAGGGTGTGGCCGGAATCGTGGTGCCCGGAGGTTTCGGTTATCGCGGTATCGAAGGCAAGGTGCAGGCATCGCGCTATGCGCGCCACAACCAGATCCCTTACCTCGGGTTGTGTCTCGGCCTTCAGTGCGCGGTGATCGATTTCGCGCGTGAAGCACTTGACGCGCCCGACGCCAACTCCACGGAGTTCGCGGCGTTCACCTCGACTCCCGTGATCGACCTGATGCCCGAGCAGAGGAATATCGACCAGATGGGCGCGTCGATGCGCCTCGGTCTCTATCCATGCAAGCTGCTCCCCGGCTCGCTCGCATACAAGGCTTATGGCGAGGAGGTCGTGTACGAGCGACACCGTCACCGTTTCGAGTTCAACAACGAGTACCGCGAGTCACTCGGCGAAGCGGGCATGATTTTCAGCGGCGTGTCGCCCAACGGCAGGCTCGTCGAGATAGTCGAGCTCGCCGGCCACCCGTGGTTCGTCGCCAGCCAGTTCCACCCCGAGTTCCGTTCTCGCCCCAACCGGGCGCACCCACTCTTCCGCGATTTCGTTCGCGCGGCCTTCCTGCAGAGCGGCATCGACCAGATGGAGCTCCGTCCCGCGGAGCTCGTAGAAGACACGGAAGGAACCTAGAAGAGAGTTCCCGTGGAGCAACCCAAGAGGGGGATCCCCTCGTTCGAAGCGCGTCACGAGCTTGCGTTTGAGCTGGTGCACGCCACCGAGGCCGCCGCCCTGGCCTGTGCCAGGCTGCTCGGCAAGGGCGACCCCGAACGTGTCATCGAGGTGGCCGCCGAGGCGATGCGCCGCGTGCTCGAAGAGAGTGGCCCATCGGGCACCGTGGTGCTCGGTCCGCGCGGCGACCCCTACTTGTCGCACGGCACATTGCTGTCCGGAGGCGATGCTCGTGTCGACTTTGGCCTGTTCCCAATCGAGGGCGCCAGCCAGGTCGCAAGAGGCTCGACCAACGCAGTGTCGATAGTCGCGGCGGTGGAGCCGGGCGGTTTCGCCCAGCTGCCCTCGATCAGGTACGTCGAGAAGATAGTGGCCGGCCCAGCTGCGCGCGGAGGCATCGATCTCGACGACACCATCGCCGACAACCTGCGGCGCATAGCCTTCGCGAGGGACGCTCGGGTCCAGGATCTCACCGTGGCCATCCTCGACCGACCCCGCCACCAGGACCTGATGGCCGAGGTGTCCGCGGCAGGCGCACGAATCCTGACCCTCGAAGAGGGTGATATCGCCGGCGCCGTGATGGCGGCAGTCCCAGGTAGTGGTATCGATGCCGCGATCGGCATCGGAGGCGTGGATGCGACCCTCATCGCGGCGTGCGCGATCCGCTGTCTGGGTGGCGAGCTCCAGGCCCGGTTGTGGCCGCGCAATGAAGAGGAGAGGCTCCTGATCGGCGACGCGGCCGGACGCGTTTATGGCGCCGCGGACCTGGTGCCGGGGACCGACCTGTCAGTGGTGCTCACCGGAATCACTGGCGGGTCATTGCTGCCCGGCGTCATGTTCGGCAGCGGATATGCCGAGACCGCCTCGCTTCTCATGTCCAGCAGGCGCGCCACCATCCGCCGGCTGACCACGCGCCATCACACCCTCGGGGATTCCTGCTGAGGTTCAGGCCAAACCTGGTAGCTGTCGCGCTCGCGACAGCGTGTGTGCTGGCTGCATGCAGCGGTAGCACAGCTTCCCGGCCTTCGCCAACGGCGTCGGCCTCGCCAAGCCCTTCGCCCTCGCCCCTGGCCACCCCACCGCCGCCATGCGTCAATGCGGCCCCGGCACGCCGCGCCTCGGGCGTCACCTCCGCCTACCCCGTGATCGTCCTCGCCTCTGGCTTGAGCGGCCCGGACGACCTGCTTTACCTTGCCGCCGACGGCACGGTCATGGTCGGGGAGCACGGCGACGGCCGCCTCGCGATCGTGGGTGGGCCGAGCCGGCTCAAACGACTCCCGCAGGTGATCGGCGAGGCTGAAGGCATCGCGCAGATCGGCTCCACGATTTACGTCGCGGACCAGCTCCACAACCGAGTGGTCGCCCTGACCGGCAGCGGCGTTCGCACGGTCATCCAGCTGCAGCCCGATCCAAATGGGTTGAACCTCGACGGGATCACGAGCAACGGGACCCAGCTCATCGTCCCCGACAGCCCGCACGGGACGGTCTTGTTCGTCGACCCTTCTGGCCACGTCACGGCGCGGCAGACCGGATTGAACAGGCCGGCAGGGGTGTGGGCCAACCCGGCAGGGCAACCCGGCCCCTACCTGATTGCCGACGAGAACGCGAGCGCCGTCTACGCGCTGAAAAACGCGGGCGGCTTCACGCTGGTGGCCGGCAACCTTCCGGGGGTGGACGACGTGGCGCGCGACGCCCGGGGCCACGTGCTCGTCACCCTGCCTGGCCTGGGCATCCTCAGGGACGTGACGACCGGTGGGAACGTCGCCGCAGGGCTTCGCAATCCCCAGGGGCTCGACTTCGACGGCGCCCAGAACCTTCTCGTCACCGAGAGCGACAACGGCCGCGTGGACCTGATCGTGAGGACGTTCGCGCTCAGGGTGCCGGGGGCCGCTGTGCGCCTGCTGCCGGGCCAGGGCGTGTGCTTGGGAATTACGAGGGCCCGGGGATACGCCGCCCCCCTGAGCGTCGGTCAGATCACCGGCGCCACCGTAACCCGGGCGCCCAGCGGCTCTGGCTCTTTCGAGGTGCTTCCCCAGCCCTGCGCCGCCGCGGTCTGCACGGTGGCGGTGATCGTCACCAGCCCGGCCGGCCGTGAGCTCGCTTACTTCACGTACCGGGATTAGCGGCCCCATTTCGGGGGTATCACAAGTAGAGACCATGGACGAACGGAATCCGTTTCCCCCTCAGGGAGGGGACCCTCTACCGCCTCCCCCTCCGATGTATCCGGTCACGTCTGACATCCCGCCGGAGTCGCCCTACCATTCGTCGCCGGCCCCGACGGCCAAGCGCAACCGTGGGCTGCTTGGTGGCCTGGGGGCACTGCTCGTGGCTGCGCTTGCCTACGGCAAGTACGCGTTCCTGATCCTGGTCAAGATCCCGTTTCTGCTGACGGCAGGCACGGCACTGGTGAGCGTCGTTGCTTACTCCTTCCTGGGCGGCCCTTGGTTCGCCGTCGGCCTCGTGTTGATGATCTTCGTGCACGAGATGGGGCACGTCATTGAGATCCGCCGCCAGGGCATGGCTGCGACGGCACCGATCTTCATCCCCTTCCTTGGCGCCGCCATCTTCCAGCGCTCTCACGCGCAGAGCCCAATGCGGCAGGCCCAGATCGGGATCGCCGGCCCGATCGCCGGAACCGTCGGGGCGACGGTGGCCCTCATCTTCTACGGGGAGACTCACTGGGTCGTCCTGCTGACGTGGGCGTACTACGGCTTCCTGATCAATCTCTTCAACATGATCCCGTTCGGGATGCTGGACGGCGGCTGGATCCTGGCCCCCACGTCCAAATGGGTGCAGGTCGCCGGTGTGGCCTTCCTCGCTTTCTTGTGGATCACGGGCACTATCAGCCCGCTGGTGATCATCATCCTGATCCTCGGCGTCCCGATGGTGTGGCAGCGGTTCCGCAACCCGGCGCTGGACGCTTACCTAACCTCCGGTCCTGCGGGCCCGCGAATCGCGATGGGTCTGGCATGGCTGGGGCTTGTCGCTTACCTAGCCTTCTTCTTCTTACAGACCGAGCAGATGCTCACCCCGTTCCTTCGGTAAACTCACACACTGACCTGGAGATAAGACCTTGAAAGCACAGATTCATCCCGCCTTTTACGAAGACGCGCTCGTCACGTGCGTGTGCGGCAACACGTTCACGACCGGTTCGACGCGCAAAGAGCTCAAGACCGAGATCTGCTCCGTCTGCCACCCGTTCTTCACGGGCACGCAACGGATCGTGGACACGGGCGGTCAGGTCGAGCGGTTCCGCAAGCGGGCGGCAAAGTCCACCCGTAACTAAGTGGTGGACCCGGTGATCCCGACCGGATCTTTGGCGCCCATGCAGCCCGATCCGGGCGTTATGGGGCCCGTCCCGCCGTCGCTGCCCCCGCGCGCCACGAGCGCGGGGACCCCGATGGAACGCGCTCCCAGTCGGTCCACCCTTGCCTGCGGCTCGGACCACCTGGATCACCAAATCTCTCGGCCGGGCCCCCGGGTCCACCACTGATGACGCTACCGGGAGAGATCGCGGTTGAGGCGAGCTCCCCGGCCAGTCCGGTGAGCGCGCCGCCCTTCCCCGAGCTCCGTCCGGACCTCCCCGCGAAGCGGGGAGGGGACCAGTTCTTCTATGGCGGCCAGGCCGTCATCGAAGGAGTGATGATGCGCGGCAAGCATCACTACGCGGTGGCGATCAGACTGCCCAAGACGAAGGAGATCGTCGTCGACCGAGGCGAGCTCAAGGCGGCGATTTACGTCAACCCGATGTGGAAGCTGCCGATCCTCCGTGGCCTGGCACTGATCGGCGAGCAGCTGCACCTGGGGATGAAGACGCTCATATGGGCCGCGAACATGAATGCCGGCGGCAACGATGTCGTCATCGGCAAGCGTGAGATCACCGGCTCCATCGCGTTCGCGGCCATCTTCGGGCTGGGCCTTTTCTTCGGCCTGCCCCTCGTGCTCGCGGGACTGGCGGTGCACCGCAGCGGCAGCTTCCTCTTCGTGCTGGTCGAGGGCGTCATCCGCGTTGGCCTGGTGCTCGCCTACCTGTCGGCGATCGCCCTGCTGCCCGACGTGCGTCGCGTGTTCCAGTACCACGGCGCGGAGCACAAGACGATCAACGCTTTCGAAGCGGGCTGGCCCCTGGAGGTCTCGTCGGTCCGCCGGGCGAGCCTGCTGCACCCGCGGTGTGGGACCGGCTTCTTGCTGGTGGTGCTGGTCGTCAGCGTTGTCGTCTTCAGCGTGGTCGCGGTCTTTCACCCCAACTGGTTCTGGTTGGTGGCCAGCCGTGTGATCGCCATCCCGCTCATCGCCGGCATCGGCTTCGAGCTGATCCGTTTCATGGCGCGCCACCGGTACAACCCGGTGGTACGCGTGCTGCTGCTGCCGGTGTTGGGGACGCAGAAGTTCACTACCCGCGAACCCACCGACGACATGCTCGAGGTCGCCATCACCGCTTTCAACAGCGCCCGCCAGGGTGAGGAGGAAACGGCCGGAGCCGCAGCTTGATCGACCGGTTAGAGGCCATTGCCCGCCGGTACCACGAGATCGAGGCTGAGATGGCACGTCCCGAGGTCGCCAGCGACCACGCCCAGCTGACCAAGCTGGCGCGCGAGCAGCGGACGCTGCGGGAGACGGTCGACAAGTACGAGGCGTACAAGCGTGCCCGCCACGAGCTCGAGTCGGCGCGCGAGATGCTGAAGCACGAGAAGGACTCGGCCGGGCGCGCGCAGAGCGCAGATTTGGAAATGCAGGAGTACCTCCGCGCGGAGGAGCGGCGTGCCGCCGCCGAAGTCGGCGAGCTCGACGAGCAGCTAAAGGTTCTGCTGCTGCCCAAGGATCCCAACGACGACAGGGACGTGGTCGTGGAGATCCAGGGCGCTGAAGGTGGGGAAGAGGCGGCGCTTTTCGCGGCCGATCTCTTCCGCATGTACTCGAAGTGGGCGGAGCGCAAGGGTTGGAAGGTCGAGGTGGTCGACGTCTCCCACAGCGAGAAGGGCGGCTACGACAAGATCGTGTTCGAGGTGCACGGCCACGGCGCCTACTCGCAGCTGAAGTACGAGGGTGGCGTCCATAGGGTGCAGCGTGTGCCGAAGACCGAGGCGCAGGGGCGCATCCACACCTCCGCGGCGACGGTCTCAGTCATGCCCGAGGCAGACCCCGTCGAGGTGGAGCTGAAGCCGGAGGACCTGGAGATCAAAACCTCGACCTCGCAAGGACCTGGCGGTCAGAGCGTCAACACGACCTATTCGGCGATCCGGCTCACCCACAAGCCGACGGGTTTGGTGGTGAGCATCCAGGACGAGAAGTCGCAGCTGCAGAACAAGGAAAAGGCGATGCGTGTGCTGCGCGCCAGGCTTTACGAGATGAAGCTGGCCGAGCAGCAGGCCACACTCGGCGCACAGCGCCGCAGCATGATCGGGGGAGGGAACAGGTCGGAGAAGATCCGCACCTATAACTTCAAGGCGAACCGCGTGACCGACCATCGCATCAACCTCGACTTGCACAGGTTGGACCAGGTGATGGCGGGTGACCTGGATGAGCTCGTCGAAGCCTTGATCAATGCCGACCGGGCGGCAGGTCTCAACGGCTCCTCGACCTGAAAGTTGACAGTCCTCGAGGTTCTCAAGCTGGCCTCGGAGCATCTCGGCAAGCACGGGTCGGATTCGGCGAGGCTCGATGCAGAGGTGATGCTGGCCGGGGCGCTCGGGCTGCGGCGGCTCGACCTTTATCTGCAGTTCGATCGCGCCCTGTCTGAAGCAGAGCTCAGCATCTTTCGCGCGCAGGTCGCGCGCCGCGCGCATGGAGAGCCTGTCGCATATGTGGTCGGCCACAAGGAATTCATGGCCCTCGACTTCGAGGTGACGCCGGCAGTGCTGGTGCCCAACCCCGACACCGAGCTGCTCGTGCAGCTGGTGGTGGCGCGGGCGCGCGAAGCAGGGCGGCCGCTGCGGGTTGCTGATGTTGGCACAGGGAGCGGATGCATTGCTATCGCCACCGCGCACTACTCGCCGGGCGTCGAGGTGTGGGCGAGCGACATCAGCAGCGACGCGCTCGAGGTGGCGGCGCGCAACGTGGTCAAGAACGCGTTGGAGCCGCGCGTGCACCTCGGCTGCGGCGACCTCATGCAGCCGCTGCCGGGAACGTTCGACCTGGTTTGCGCCAACCTTCCTTACCTGGCCGCCGGCGTCCTTCTGCCTGCGGCGGTGATGGCACAACCCAGCGTCGCGCTGTATGCCGAAGACGGCGGCGCCGGGCTGGTCATCAGGCTCCTGGAGGAGGCGCCCGCCCGACTCAATCCGGGCGGACGCGTGCTGCTCGAGGTGGACCCATCAATCCTGCCATCGGTGCTCGAGGTGGCGGACCGCAACTTCGCCGGACGGCGGGTGCACCAGGACCTGGCCGGACACGAGCGGGTGGTTGAAGCGTGGTCCTGAAGCCGACGCGGTCCGGGCTGACCCGCGCCGCGCAGCTGATCCGCGGCGGCGGGGTGGTGGCGTTTCCCACCGACACTGTGTACGGCCTCGGCGCCGCTGCCGATGACGAGGTCGCGACCAAGCGCGTGTACAGAATCAAGGGCCGGCCGGCTGGTCTGCCCCTGATCCTCATGGTCGCCGCCGAGTCGCAGCTGGAGGGCTGGGTGCACATCGACTCGCGCACCGAGGCGATCATCAGGCGCTGGTGGCCGGGGCCGCTGACGCTCATCCTTCACTCCAAAGGCGGCGGCACGCTTGGCGTGCGAATCCCGAAGCACAAGGTCGCTCTCGATCTGCTGCGCGCGGCCGGACCGCTGCTGACCACCAGCGCAAACCTTCACGGCAAGGACCCGGCGATGACGGCAGCGGAGGCCGGCGCGCTGCCTGGCGTTGCCGCGGTGCTCGATGGGGGGACGGCCCCAGGGGGGACGGCGTCGACGGTGCTCGACCTGACGGGCCCTGAGGCCCATGTGCTGCGCGAAGGCGCGATCTCGAAACCTGAGCTGCTGGGTCCGCCCCCGTCCCACGCCGGCTGACGGAGCTAGCATTCAGCTGATGGCTGCCCCGATTACGACCATGTCCTTCCGGGCCCTGGACAAGGTCGATCCCGATATCGCCAACCTCATCCGCAAGGAGTACAAGCGACAGTCCGAAACCCTCGAGCTGATCGCGTCCGAGAACCTCACGAGCCCCGCGATCCTCGAAGCCCTCGGCACCCTGTTGACCAACAAGTACGCGGAGGGTTACCCCGGGCGGCGCTACTACGGCGGAACCGGCGAGGTCATCGACAAGATCGAGTCGCTGGCGGTCGAGCGCGCGAAGGAGCTGTTCGGGGCCGAGTACGTGAATGTCCAGCCCCACGCAGGTTCGCAAGCGAACATGGCGGTCTACATGGCGGTGTGCCAGCCGGGCGACAGGGTGATGGGCATGGACCTGTCAGCCGGCGGACACCTCACGCACGGCAGCCCGGCGAACTTCAGCGGCAAGCTTTACGAGATCCACTCGTACGGGGTCAACCGCGAGACCGAGCTGATCGATTACGACGCCATGCAAAAGCTGGCCGAACAGGTCAGGCCCAAGATGCTGATCGGCGGCTTTTCGGCCTACTCGCGCGTCGTCGATTGGGCCCGCATGCGCCAGATCGCAGACTCGGTAGGCGCGACCTTCATCGTCGACATGGCGCACGTCGCGGGCCTCGTAGCGGGCGGCCAGTACCCATCGCCCATCCCGCATGCTGCCATCGTGACCACCACCACCCAGAAGACCCTGCGGGGCGCGTGGGGCGCCATCATCCTCTGCCGCAACGAGCATCAGAAGGCGATCGACTCGGCAGTGTTTCCCGGGATCCAGGGCGGCCCGCTCATGCATGCGATCGCGGCAAAGGCAGTGTGCTTCGGAGAGGCCCTCAAGCCAGAGTTCAAGGACTACGCCAGGCAGGTTGTGGTGAACGCTAAAGCGCTCGCGAAGCGGTTGATGGAGCGCGACCTGCGCCTGGTGAGCGGCGGCACCGACAACCACCTGATGCTGGTCGATCTCCGTGCGTACAAGAGGACCGGCAAGCAGGTCCAGGACGTGGCGGACACAGTCGGCATCACCCTCAACCGCAACTCGATTCCCTTCGATGAGGCCTCGAAGTTCAATCCCAGCGGTGTGCGAGTCGGCACTCCCTTGGTGACGACTCGCGGCATGCGCGAAGCGGAGATGGTGGAGATTGCCGATTGCATCGCGGACCTGGTCGAGAGAATCGACGACCGCGCGGTGCTGGATTCGGTGCACGAAAGGGCCCTGGACCTGTGCCGCAGGTTCCCCCTCCCGTACGCCTTCGACTGAGCTGAGCCGATGAGCGACTTCTTCGGCGGCAACGCTCTCCACAACTTGCAGGAGCGGCTGGGGCCCGCTTTGCTACCGCTGATCGTCGCCTTTGTCGTCTGCGCGCTCGCGGTGCCGCTGATGATCTGGCTGTCGCGGCGTACCGGGATGATCGCCCAGCCAGGCGGCCGGCACGATCACCCAAAGCCAACGCCCTTGCTTGGTGGCGTCGCGATGTACCTGGGCTTCGCCGCCACGCTGGTCCTTTTTCTGCCGCACTACAAGGACACGCTCGGCGTGCTCGTGGTCTCGGGGCTGGCAGCGGTCCTCTTGCTGGCCGACGATCGGTGGCATGTGCGAGCCGCTATCAAGCTCGGCCTGCAGCTGGTCGTCGCGCTCGTCGCGATTGGCGTTTTCGGCTTCAAGATCGCGTCTTTCGGCCTGCCGGGCGAGCAGCTCGTGCAGCTCGGATGGCTGGCCATACCGATCACGCTCTTCTGGCTGCTCGGCATGCAGAACACAGTCAACCTGCTGGACGGTGTCGATGGTCTTGCCGCCGGGGTGGTCTTCATCGTGGCGGTCACCCTGCTGCTGGCCGCGGCCGGCCTCAGGCAGGTCGCATACGTGCAATTGGCGGCAGCCCTGGCGGGAACCTGCGCAGGCTTTCTGATCTTCAACTTCCATCCTGCTCGCATCTTCATGGGCGACTCGGGAGCGCACTTTCTGGGCGCCGCGTTGGCCCTCGTTTCCATCGTTGGAGTTGCCAGGGTCGCCGTCGCGTTCGCGCTGGTGGTCCCGGTCCTCGCCCTGGCGCTGCCGATCGGCGACACGGCATGGGCGATCGTCCGGCGCCGGCGGCAGGGCACCTCGGTCGCCCTGCCCGACCTCAGCCACCTCCACCATCGGCTCCAGAGGTTTGGTCTGGACCCGCGCCAGACCTGTTACGTCTTCTACGCGGCAAGCGCGCTGCTGGGCGCCGTCGGCCTGACACTTTTCGGCCACGGCCGCATCCTCGCCGTTGTCGTCGCGACTTCGCTGGCGCTTGCTTCAACCGTCGCGGCGGACCTGCTTCAGAAGACCGGTTGGCGGGTGCGCGTGCCTTACCTCCGCACCCTGCTCGGTTAGAATTCGGCCGGGCATGGCGCCCCCCTCGAATCCACCAACGGGGTCGGACCTGGCCGGAATCGGGTTGTATCTGGCGGGCGCGGTCCTGCTGCCACTGATCGGGGGCGTACTTCTCGACAACGCATTCCATACGGCGCCCGTGTTTGTTCTGATTGGATTGTTCGTGGGCCTGGTTCTAGGCGGAATCGCCATCTGGTTGAAGGTGAGGGAGCTGTCTAAGTGAGGGTGGGTGGGATGCTTCGGGACTCGGTGGTCGCCTCGGCGATCCTCGCCCTTGTTGTCACCACCATCGCGGCCCTTTTCGGTCAGCTGGGCGTCGGCATCGGCGTTGCCGCCGGCCTGCTCCTTGGTTCCGCGAATGGCTATGCAATCCAGACGCTGCTCGGCCGCGCCACGCCGTTTCTGGCTGCGAGCATGCTCCGGCTGGCCACGTTGAGCATTCTCGGTCTGCTCCTCGCGATGGTCTTTGGGATCTCCGCGTGGCCCGTGATGATCGGGGTCGCGGGCGCGCAGCTCGTCATGGTCGGCGCCGGCGTGAAGCATGGGCTGCGGGCATGATGTTCGCGGAGGCCGCGCCCGGCACGCATCCGACCATCGATCTTGGATGCGGCACGCTCTGCACGATCAACTACGACAGCGTGATCTCGTCTCTGATCGCGGTCATCTTGACCATTGCGATCGGGTTCTGGGTGCGCTCAAAGCTCCAGGAGGGAAGACCCGGCAAGGTCCAGGCGATATTCGAATGGGGCTACGACCAGCTTCGCAGCCTGGTCAGGACCAACGTCTCGGACGACGCCCTCTTCATCATCCCGCTGGCGATGACCCTCTTCCTTTACATACTGATCGGCAACTGGATCGAAATCTTCCCGCTGGCCATATTCCCGATCCTGCATGGCGCCAACGCCGACCTCAACCAGACCCTGGCGATGGGCCTCATCGTGATCATCGTGGTGCAGTGGTACAGCATCCGGGTACTGGGCATCGGCGGCTATCTGAAGCGTTTCACGAAGCCCTTCGAGCTGCCTCTGCCGGCCCGAATCGTGTTCATCCCGCTGAACATTCTCGAAGAGGCCGTGAAGCCAGTCACTCTTGCTCTGCGACTTTTCGGCAACATCTTCGCCGGGGCTGTCATGATCGGTCTGATCGCAGGTTTCGCGAGCCTTCAGCTACCAGTCGTGGGTACGGTCGGCGGAACCATCATCGGGTCGATTCTGCTCATCATCTGGAAGGCGTTCGACGTCATCTTCATCGGTTTCATCCAGGCGTTCATCTTCATGCTGCTGACGGTCATCTATTTCGGCGCGGCCCGTGAGGGTCTCGAACACGAACATCATTAGGAGGAACTCATGACAGACCACGGTATTGAGCTCGCAGGGGCACTCATCGCATTCGGCCTGGCCCTCGGGTTGGGCGCCATCGGTGCTGCCGTCGGTGACGGCCTCGCCGGCAACGCCTTCATCAGCGGCGTCGCGCGACAACCGGAAGCGCAGGGAAGGATGATCCCCTGGCTCTTCACGATCGTCGGCCTTGTCGAGGCCATGTACTTCATCAACCTAGCTTTCGGCTTCGTCTTCCTGTCCAACGTCAAGTAGCTCCAAAAGGGGAATCAACCGATGCTGTTTCTGGCGGGCGTAGCAGGTGTCATCGACATCAATGGCACCGTGATCGTCGAGCTCATCACGTTCCTGGTGATGATGGCGGTCCTCGCGCGGTGGGTTTACCCCGAGATCGTCAGGCTGGCCGAAGGCCGGCAGCGCCTGATCGCGGAGCAGCTCGCCGAGGCGGAGAAGTCGCGGGCAGCGGCGGCAGCCGAGCTCAAGGAGGCCGAGGCGAAGCTCGCTGAGGCGCGCAAGACGGCTCAGTCGGTGATCGAGGCCGCCACCAAGTCCGGGGAGCAGCTTCGGCAGGAGCTCAAGCAGAAGGCGGAGGAGGAGGCCAAGCGCCTCGCGGAGACCGCTCGCAAGGAGATCGAGGCCGAGCGGGAACGGGCAATTCAGTCGGTGCGCAATGAGGTCGCCAGCCTCGTCGTGGCCGCCACCGAGAAAGTCATCGGCGAGACCCTCGACGAGGGAAAGCACAAGCTGCTCATCGAACGGGCGATAGCCGAGGTGGCCAGTGGCGACGGCAGCCGCTAAGAGATACGCGCGCGCAGTGTTCGAGCTTGCCACCGAGGAGGGTCAGGTTGAGGAGTGGGGCCGCCGCGTGGCCACGGTCCGCGACCTGCTGTCGGACCCGACGGTGGCCGCGGTGCTGACTAACCCGACGATTCCGGTCAGCCGTCGCATGGAGCTCATCTCCGCCGCGCCGCACGTGCTGGATCCGGAGGCGACCAACCTGGCGCGGCTTCTGATCGAGTCGAGCCGCGTGAAGCAAGTCGCTGGCATCGCCGAGGAGTTCGAGACACTCGCCGATGCTGCCGCGGGGCGCGTTCGCGCCACCGTCACGACGGCTGTGGAGCTTGATCTCGCCGAGCGTGACAAGGTGGCGAAGCAGCTCTCCGAGCGATTGGGCAAAGAGGTCCGCATGACCGTGGTGGTCGACAAGAAAATCCTGGGGGGCCTCACGCTCCAGTACGGCGACCACCTCATCGACGCGAGCGTCGCCACCAAATTGCAGCAGCTGCGCCGCCGCCTGGCGGACGCATCCTAGGGGGAAGAACCAAGTGGGTATCAGCACCAAAGAGATCTCGGAGGTCATCAGGGAACGGCTGAAGGATTTCGATGCCAGCCTGGTCGCCACCGATGTCGGACGGATCGTGGCCACCAGCGACGGCATCGCCCAGATCTACGGCCTCCAGAACGCGATGGCCGGCGAGCTCTTGGAGTTTCCTCACGAGACCTATGGCCTTGCGCTGAACCTCGAGGAAGACCAGGTGCGCGCCGTCATCCTTGGCGATTACGGTCACCTTCACGAGGGGGACGAGGTACGCACGACCGGCCGCCTGCTCGAGGTGCCGGTAGGGGAGGAGCTGATCGGCCGCGTGGTCAACCCGCTCGGCCAGCCGCTTGACGGCAAGGGGCCGATCAAGACCACCAAGACCATGCCGATCGAGAGGATCGCCCCCGGCGTCATCACCCGCAAGCGAGTGGACAGCCCGGTGCAGACCGGCATCAAAGCGATCGACGCGATGATCCCGATCGGGCGCGGTCAGCGCGAGCTGATCATCGGCGACCGCTTCACGGGTAAGACCACAGTTCTTCTCGACACGATCATCAACCAGAAGGGCAAAGACCTCATCTGCGTCTACGTCGCGATCGGACAGAACGCAGCCTCGATCGCGCGGGCGACCGCGACGCTCGAGGAGAACGGCGCGATGGATTTCACGATCATCGTCGCCGCCACGGCTTCCGATGCCGCATCACTGAACTTCATCGCCCCTTACGCCGGCTGCGCGATGGGCGAGTACTTCATGGAGCAGGGCAAGGAAGCCCTTTGCTGCTACGACGACCTCACCAAGCAGGCGTGGGCGTACCGCGAGCTGTCGCTCAACCTGCGCCGCCCGCCGGGCCGCGAGGCGTATCCGGGCGACGTGTTCTACCTGCACTCGAGGCTACTCGAGCGCGCCGCGAAGATGAGCCCGGCCAACGGTGGCGGCTCGCTGACCGCCCTGCCGGTGATCGAGACGCAGGCCAATGACGTGTCGGCCTTCATCCCCACCAACGTGATCTCGATCACCGACGGTCAGATCTATCTGCAGTCCGACCTGTTCAACGCAGGCCAGCGGCCGGCGCTGAACGTGGGTATCAGCGTGTCGCGTGTGGGTGGTGACGCCCAGACCAAGGCGATGCGCCAGGTGGCAGGCCAGCTGCGGCTCGACCTCGCGCAGTACCGCGAGCTGGCCGCGTTCGCCCAGTTCGCTTCCGATCTCGACAGCCAGACGCGCAGCCAGCTGGAGCGCGGCGCGCGCCTCACCGAGCTCCTCAAGCAGGACAAGTACCAACCGGTGCCGCTGGCGGAGCAGGTGGCGGTGATCTACGCCGGCACGCAGGGCTTCCTGGACAAGGTGCCCGTGGCGAGGGTGCGCGAGTGGGAGGCCGGCTTCGTGCGCTTCCTCAAGAGCGAGCAGAAGGATCTGCTGGCAGAGATCGAGAAGCAAAAGGCTTTGGACGATGCCCTGTTCGAGCGGCTGAAGGCTGCGATCTCAACGTTCAATCACCAGTTCGGAGTCGAGGACGCCAAGGCGGCTCCCGACAAGGGCAAGGCAGCCGACGCGGCCAAGCCGGGCGACAAAGCACAACCGAAGGCGCAGGCCCCCGCCGCTAAATCGGAGTCGAAGGCGCAAGCCCCTGCCGCCCCAGGAGAAACGAAAGCAGCAGCTCCTGCCGCTCAAGCAGAAACGAAAGCAGCAGCTCCTGCCGCTCAAGCAGAAACGAAAGCAGCAG
>Ga0208849_1000285_pt1 | contig 49211 bp, 54 predicted proteins | sample NGESurdeep072012_10_FD_184470 | JGI IMG/M metagenome (GOLD analysis project Ga0208849, IMG submission 184470) | Arctic peat soil microbial communities from Barrow, Alaska - NGEE Surface sample 53-3 deep-072012 (SPAdes) | ecosystem: Environmental > Terrestrial > Soil > Wetlands > Peat ... | reverse complement strand
TCCGTCAACTAGGTTCGGAAAGGTGAACCGTGGATCACTAACTTATTCAGGCCCGCTCTCCCGAAAAGAGCGAATCTTGAAGCGACTTCGATACCGATTTTTTCCGCCGAATCACCCGTTTCTGAATCCATTCCAACAGATCATTTGGCGAGGGCAACGTCTTGCGTTATGTGACAATCGCCATCGCAAAGGAAAGTGTCACTAGAGCGGGTGTTGGTCTCGAATTAAACGAGATTCCAAATCCAACTCTGTTCGGCCATTTACCGAGAGGTCAAACCTGGCTGGTGTCGGAGGCCCGACGTCAACATTCTAATGGTGTGCGTCATCGTCTTTTGAGAAGATGACACCGAACCGCTGGTCGGTGAGCACTATCACATTCTCCGACTGGCGCATTGAATTGTGGGCTAACTGAGTTTCAGCAGTTCAACCAAGTGATTATCGACAACTATGGGTTCGTCAGTACCGAGCGCACGTCGAGGTTGCGGAAGCGAGGCGCGCCACTCATTACTCCGGCCAAGCTCGCCGAAAACGCCGAGGTTGCGGGATTGCTCTGCTGTTCCATTGCCTTCTCGTAGGAGGGGAACTCAACTATCGATATGTAAGTTCCTGGACGATCGCGGTCCTCAGTGATCGTCGAAGCCGAAGCTGTCAATGCTCCCGGATTCTCATCTCGAAATCGCTCCAACGTTGCCGCGACCGCATCGATGTCGGTCGCCTCAAACTCGATGAACTGAATAAACCCTGCCATGTCACGCCTCCTCGTCCAATTGGTTACTGGCTGGAATCGTACGACCTCGTCAACATTCCCGCTTGGCGTTCTCGAACATCCGGACCCTCGGTGTCGAAGGCCCGACGTGAACCCACACTCATTTGCAGCGCACCAATTGGCCCGGAGGTTGCCGAAGGCGGCACTTTCAGAAACTGTTGCCTGTCGCGATACGAGGGAATTGATGAATATCCTTATTGACCGCGGAGCGCTTTCTTTATCTTCGTCATCAGGCTGGGCTTCATGTAATACTTCGCGCGCTCTTGTTCGGACATCGCGTCGTAGTGCGCGTCTTGTTTCGAGACAATCTCGTCGACCTTCTCCTGTTGGAGTGCCGCACTGTTCATCTGTTGTTCGGGACGGAGGGTCTCAGGGCCACGCCGGCCGCGTCCTCCAAAAAAGCCCAAGACCCTCAACGTGCTCCCCTACAACTGTCGGTAACGCGGCACGTAGCCGCCGACGCCCAAGGACATCGAGTCTTCGGGGTCGATCGAATCGTCGACGCCACCGATGACGTCAGTGACCCACGCCAGCCGGTCTTTCAAAATCCTCGTGACGCCACCTTGCAGCGTGTCCGAAGAAATGGCACAACTCGAGCACGCGCCCTGAAGTTGCACTTCCACAACCCCGGACTCGACGTCCGCACGAATGAGCACCAGGTCCCCACCGTCAGCCTGAACCGAAGGACGCATCAGGTCGAGCAGCGCGTTCAGCGCCTTGAGTCGCATCGCACGCTCTTGGTCGGTCAGTTCTTCCACGAGTCCAGTCTGCCGTGAATCGAAGGGCGCGTGACGCCAGCCTCGAATCGGTACCATTTGGCCATGGAACCCACTGAGACCTGGACCGTCGATTCGATAAACCTCTCGGACATGGAGTTCTGGCGTCGGCCGTGGGCCGAGCGCGCGAGCGCCTTCGCGACATTGCGACGAGAGAGCCCGATCACCCACTACGACCAACCCGTGATCGAGGGCTCGGCGATCGAATTCCCCGTGGGCAACGGTTACTACGCGCTCACGAAATATCGCGACGTGCAAACAGCGTCACGCCACCCCGAGACGTTCCTCTCGGGACCCGGAGCGGTGTCGGAGATGGACCTTCCGAGCGAGATGGTCGAGTACTTCTCGGGCATGATCTCGACCGACGATCCCAAGCACGCCCGACTGCGCCGAATCGTATCGAACGCGTTCAATCCTCGCAACATCCGCGCGGTGGAGGATTCAATTGATCGAAAGGCCGATGAGATCATCGAACGCGCGCGAACGAGTGGCACGGGCGATTTCATCACTGACGTCGCGGCGCCGTTTCCGCTCGAGATCATTTGCGACATGATGGGCGTGCCTGCGAGTGAGTACGCGACGGTCTTGCATCACTCGAACATCATCCTCTCCAACGGTGACCCCGAGTACATTCCCGAAGGTCAGGACCCGATATTGGCACTCCTCGAATCAGGCGCCGCGCTCACTTCGATCATGGAGGAATTGGGGAAGTACCGAATCGACAATCCCATCGATGACATCACGAGCGCCCTCGTGAACGCCGAGATCGAAACCGAGAGACTCACGCAACAGGAGTTGGCGTCCTTCTTCGTGCTGCTCGTGACGGCGGGCAACGAGACGACGCGAACGGCGATCGCCCACGGACTTCACGCGCTCACCGAACACCCCGATCAGAAGGTCCGACTGCTCACCGACTATGAGGGCCTCGCCAAGACCGCCGCCGATGAAATCGTTCGTTGGGCGTCGCCGGTTACCTGGATGCGCCGCACGCTGGCCGAGGACTACACCCTTTCGAACTTCGAACTTTCCAAGGGCGACAAAGTCCTCTTGTTCTACTGTTCGGCCAATCGCGACGAAGACATCTTTGAGAACGCCGATGTCTTCGACGTCGGGCGCACGCCCAATGACCACTACGGCTTCGGCGCACCGGGCCCGCACTTTTGTCTCGGCGCCCACCTCGCGCGACGCGAAATCACCGTCATTTTTCGAGAGTTATTGCGTCGACACCCTGACATTCTTTCCACCGGGACGCCGTCGCAGTTGGCGTCGCGCTTCATCAACGGCATCAAGCACCTGCAGTACAGCCTCTAATGGCCAACGCTCAGCGCCTCCCTCAACACGTGGGGATAATTCCCGATGGCAATCGACGTTGGGCGCAAGACCAAGGTTTCGAAAAACAGGATGGCTATCACTTCGGACTACAGCCCGGTCTGGAGTTGTACAGCGAGTGCCTGGCGTTAGGTATCCCCGAAATCACGTTCTACGGCTTCACCGTCGACAACACGAAACGTCCCGGAGCTCAGATTGAAGCATTTCGCAAAGCGTGCGTGGAAGCCGTGGCCGAGTTGGAGAATAGGGACGCGGATCTGCTGGTGGTGGGCAATACCCAGTCGGTGTTCTTTCCCAAAGAACTCTTGCGCTACACGCAACGGACCCGAATCGGCGAGGGCCGCATCAAAGTGAACTTCCTCGTGAACTACGGCTGGAATTGGGACCTCAACCACTCGCTCAAGAACGGCGACGCGAGTACGCGTCACAACGTCGCCGACGGCATCGCGTCGGCCGACATTTCAAGGATCGATCTCATCGTGCGCTGGGGCGGCGGTCGGCGACTTAGTGGCTTCTTGCCCATTCAGTCGATCTACGCCGACTTTTACGTGGTCGACGAACTATGGCCGGACTTTTCAATTGAACAGTTTCACCAAGCACTGGCGTGGTACCAAGATCAAGACGTCACGCTCGGTGGTTAGGGAGCGCCGGCTCCCCCGTTAAGCCGTCCGCGCGGCCACCGCCTCGTCGTACGCATGAAGGGCCCGAGGACCCCAGACCGTTCCCGGGCCACCGTTGAGGGCGATCGCGACGCCAATGGCTTCGGCGATCTGCTGACGCGTGGCGCCTTCGCGCAGCGCACCGCGAGTGTGGGCGACGATGCAGCCGTCGCACTCTCGAGTAATTGAGATGACCATGGCCAGCAGCTCCTTGGTCAATCGGGAGAGTTCGCCCTCGCTCTGAGCGGCTTGCGACAGAGCGCCGAAGGCCTTCATCACGTCGGGAATCATCTCTCGTAAATCTTGCGCCGGCTGACGAAGCTCTTCGCGGATCACGTCCATGCTGTCCATAACCACCTCCGACGTCGAGCGTACCGACTTTCGAATTCACTCTTTCGGCGACACGACTCAGCGGCCGACATCGACCGCTCAGTGCGTCAGCGACGCGTGAGCCTCACGAAGGGCGTAGTAGAGAATCACGTAGCCCGTCACGGGATCGGCCCACCACCAACCGACGAAGGTATTCAAGACGAGGCCCGCGAGTGCCGCGGTGGCCAGAATTCCGTCGATCATCGTGACGCGGCCCTCGGCCTTCAGCACCGGATTGTTCAGGGCCGCTCCAACCCGGGCTTTCCCGGACGCGAGCGCGAACATGGCAACGGCGGTCAGCGCGGTCCAGGCAATGCCGAGTGAACTGTGATGCGGACGAAAGCCCACGACGAGGACGATCGTGCTTTGTGCGCCTAAGTAAATTGCCAACGCGACGAAGGCCGAACCGATGATCCGCATCGCCCTGCGTTGTCGGGTTTGGGTCACGTCAGCGAGTTCCCAGAGCACGACGGTGGACGCGCCGATCTCTATCACGCTGTCCAAACCGAAGCCCGCCAGCGCCACCGACCTCGCGGCGACCGCGGCGAAGGCGAGAATGAACACGCCCACCACGTTCCAGCCCAGCGTCATCACCTCAAGCTGGCGTCCCCGCCTCAGGGCACGCACGCCTTGGTCTTGAGAAGGGCCGTGGGACACCGAAACAACTTAGGACACTCGATTTCGAACTCGACGTGACAACGTCGCGACAGTGCGGTTAGCGCTCGCGTTCCTTGCCCTCGCGAGTGTTTCCTACACTTGTCCGATGAGCGTGATCGATGAACTCGTTGCCCACAACCGCGTGTACGTCGGTCGACACGGCCACCGCGAGATGCCGACGGCGCCGCAACTCCACTTGGCGGTGCTGACGTGCATGGACTCGCGCCTCGACCTCTTCGGCGCCCTGGGGCTGAATCTCGGCGAGGCCCACCTCATCCGCAACGCCGGCGGGTTGGCCAGTGACGACGCCATCCGCTCGTTGTTACTCAGTCAACGTCTGCTCGACACGCGCGCCGTGATGGTGATCCATCACACGCGATGCGGATTAGAGGCGTTCGATGAAGATGCCCTCGCGGACGAGGTCGAAGCGAGCTTGGGCGTGCGACCGCCGTTTCGACTGGGTGCCTACGGCGACATCGACGACGACGTCCGCTCCACTGTCGCGACACTTCGTGAGAGTCCCTTCGTCGACTCGACCGAGATCCGAGGCTTCGTGTTCAACGTCGACGACGGTGACCTGCGCGAGGTCGTTTAAAAGAACTTCTTGAAGCCCTGACTGGTCTGGTCGTAGCCGTTGGCGAGGTAGAACCGGTGGGCGTCCTCGCGGACATTGCGACTGGTCAATTGGATCCGGTAGCAGTCGCGCTCGCGCGCGAGATCCTCGGCCGCGAGCAACATCTGTGCGCCGACGCCGCGACTTCGCATGTCACTTCGCACGTAGACGCTTTCAATCTCACAACACCAGCCCCCAACGTGCTGAAAGTGCTGAAAGATGACGACCTGACATACCCCGACGACTTCGCCGCCCGTGTCGGCGACCAACACGTCGCCGCATTGACGTCGGGTCTCTTCGACGGCCGACCAGTAGTCGTCAACTTTCGTGCCGTCCTCGAACTCCGGCGTCAATGAACCGTCCTTGAGCAACTCGATAGCCGACGCGATGTCGTTGTAGTCGATTGGGCGAACCACCGCCATCGTCAGTTACTCCCGAGGATCGATCGGCGTCAGGACGCCGACTGAGTTTTCGATCGCCTCGGCTGCGTCGAGACAGAGGTCCTCGCGAAACAGCGTCCCCATGACCTGGACGCCTGTCGGCAGCCCGTTGGCGACGCCAGTCGGTACGCATGCCGCGGGCAGACCCATCAAGTTGGCCGGCATCACGAAGCGGAAAAGCTCGACGACTTTCATGGCGGTGTCCGCGTCGATGATGTCGTAGCCGTGCGCAAAGGGCGGTTGCGTCCACACCGGACCGACCACGAGCGGATACGCGGTCATGAACTCGCGCCACGCCTTCTCGACCTTGTAACGGCTCTCGTGCATCAGCGCCATTGACTCGGGAGAGGCGGGCGGATACTCGATGTTCGTGAGCTCCAAGAAGCGCTGGCCCTCGGCTCCGAGCAGTGCCACCAGCAGCGGTTGGGCGACCGCGAGACTCGTCATCATCAGCTCGGACCACGCGAGGTAGCTCTCGAAGACCATCGGCGGCTCGATCTCTTCGACCTCGTAGCCGGCCGCTTCGAGGGCGCGTCCCGCCACGCGAACACCTTCGGCGACGTCGGCGTGGGTGTCGCCGCCGAAGGGTTCAGGTACCAACGCCACGCGCTTGACGACGGCCGGTCCAACGAGCGGCGCGTCGATGCTCTGCGGGTCGCGGTGGTGAGCACCCATGACCGCACCCAGTCCGAGGCGCACGTCGCCCATGGTTCGAGCCAACACCCCATTCACCAACATGATCTGAGCGTGGATGGACATGTCGAGCATCGACGAGGGATTGCCCTGGGCCACGCGACCGCGCGACGGCTTGATCGAGGCGATCCCGCAGGCGAATGCCGGGTTGCGCAGCGATCCCCCAATGTCGTTACCGAGACCGATCGGGCTCATGCCCGAGGCGATGGCCGCCGCTTCCCCGCCGGAGGAGCCGCCGGCCGTGCGCCCGCGCTTCCAGGGATTGTGCGTCGCGCCGTAGAGCGAGGACTCGGTGTTGATTCGTAGCCCAAGGTCGGGCATGTTGGTGCGCGCGAGCGCCACGGCCCCGGCCCGGCGCATGAGTTCGACCGGCGGTGAGTCTTCGCTCGCTGTGAAGTCCATCAAGGCCACGCAGCCCTCATTGGTGCTGTAGCCCGCCACATCGAGGTTGATTTGATCGTGAAGGGCACGCCGTGCAACACGCCGATCGGGCCGCCGGCCTTTTGCTGGGCGTCGGCGGCGTCAGCCTCGGCACGCACTTCGTCGGGCCGCACTTCCACGACGGCGTTTAGCGCGCCATTAACCGCGTCGATTCGCTCCAGGTGGGCTTCAATGACCTCGCGCGATGAAGTGGCGCCGTTACGAATCATGTTCGCCAGCGATGACGCCGACTCCTGCCACAGTTCTGTTGCCACGAGACCTCCCGTCGAAAACTCTCTGGGTAGTCTGGCACGCGCGCGAACGGGTGATTCAACCGAAGCGACCCTCGATGTAGTCGAGAGTCCGTTCATCGGACGGATCGGTAAAAATCTTCGCGGTAGGACCGAACTCGATAAGCTCGCCGGCCCGATCTTCGCCCATCAACAAGAACGCGCAGTCGTCGGAGACTCGCAGCGCCTGTTGCATGTTGTGGGTCACGATGATGATCGTCACCCGATTCTTCAGCTCTCCCATGAGCGCTTCGATCGCTTGAGTGGAGATTGGATCGAGCGATGACGTCGGCTCGTCCATCAACAAAATCTCAGGCTCCACGGCCAACGCTCGGGCGATGCACAGGCGTTGTTGCTCGCCTCCCGAAAGGGTGACAGCGTGAGCCTTCATTCGACTCGAGACGCTATCCCACAGCGAGGCCGCCACCAGCGACGACTCCGCGGCTTCGTCGAGTAGCGACTTCTTTCGAATGCCGTTGAAACGAAGCCCCGACACCACGTTGTCGTAGATTGACATCGTCGGGAACGGGTTTGGGCGCTGAAACACCATGCCGATGCGACTGCGCAAGAGCGTGGTCGGGAGATTGCCGTGGTAGACCGAAAGATCCCCCAAACGGATCTCGCCCGTGACGACCGCCCCCTTCGTGAGATCGTGGAGTCGATTGAGCGCTCGCAGCAGCGTTGTCTTGCCCGAGCCCGACGGACCGATCAGCGAGGTCACCCGATTCGCCGTTACGTCAAAGGTCACGTCACGCACCGCCACTCGACCGTTAAACGAGACGGCCACGTCCGTCAGGCTCATCGCCACTCGTTGGTCAAGCGCTGTCGTAGTCGAAACCGATTGCATGACCCTCATATCCTCCGTTGCATCCATCAACTGTGACGCTCCCTTCTCATTCTGGCCGAAATTAGACGGCTCGACGTCGTCAGGATGACGACGAGGGCGACGAGAGTCAGCGCGACGCCCCACGCGGCCGCGCGTTGACTGGGATATTGAGAGTTCGCGTAACCAAAGATCAGCATGGGCATGGGTGTCATCGGCTTGAGTGGATTCCAATTCCAGAGGTTGGAGATCGTGGGACCCACGACCAAGAGGACCGGCGCGGTCTCACCCACCGCGCGAGCCAGGGCCAGCAGGACTCCGGTCAAGACGCCCGGCAGCGCCGAGGGGAAAACGACCTGACGGGCCACGCGCGATTCGCGCGCCCCCAGTGCGAGCGCCGCTTCTCGCAGCGACCGCGGAACCGCCGTAAAGGCGAGTTCCGCGGCCTTGGCGATGACTGGCACCATCAACATGCTGAGTGCGATGACGGCGGCGATACCCGAGTACGACTTCATCGTGACCACGAAGTACTCGTACGCGAAGACGCCAAGAAGGATTGACGGCATGCCCGTCATAATCTCGACCACGGTGCGCAAGAAGTTCGCCGGTCGCGACGACCCTTCAGCCAGATAGAGACCGACCACTACGCCGATCGGCACGGCTACCAATCCGGCCAGGGCGTCGATAACGAGGGTGGCGACCACGGCGTTGCCAATACCTCCGATGTCATTGAGGCTGGCCAAGTTCGGCAACTGCGGAAGGGCGGTTAAGAAACTCCAGCCGAGGAATCGAACGCCTTTGTCAAGCAGCGCGAGAACGACCGAGCCCAACGGGATCAACGCAATGACCAAGCCCACCCAAAGCAGGGCCGTGATCACACGCGAGACCATCGTTCGCCGCGCGATGGTCTGGGACGCCCGTAACTGGATGAGCTCTCGTCGCTCGAGGATGGGGTCCGGAGGGAGTCCGGTGATCGTCGAGGACATCAGCGAATCGCCGCCCGTCGCGTCAGCGCGCGAGCCCCCCAGTTGACGAGCCCGGTGATCACCATCAAGATCAGGGCGAGTGCCGCCAAGGCACTGCCTTCTGACCCCACAGAGTTGCCGAACTCAACGGCGATGATGGACGCGAGCGTCGCGCCCGAAGAGAACAAGGAGTGCGGTAGCTGGGCGTTGGAGCCGATTACCATCGCAACGGCGATAGTCTCACCGAGCGCCCGACCCGTGCCCAGCACGATCGCGCCAAGCAGTCCGGTTCGAGCGGTCGGAATAATTACTTTGGAGAATACCTGTCCGCGCGTCGCGCCCAGCGAGAGGGCACCCTCGACGACTTCGATCGGAACGGTCGCGATGACGTCGCGTGAGACGGCGACGATCGTGGGCAGAATCATGATCGACAACACCATGCCCGCGAGGAGAATGCTGAAGCCATCCTGGGGACCATTGAACGGCCACGAGCTGCCAGTCAAATGGCTGAGGAACGGCTCCAGCGTGTTGATGAAGAATGGCACCATGACCGCAATGCCCCAGAGTCCGTAGACGACCGAAGGCACCGCAGCGAGCAACTCGATGAGCGACGCCAACGGACCCCGCAACCGTTGAGGAACCTGGAACTGCAGCGCCATGGCTGACGCCAAGCCCACGGGTACGGCGAAGATCAACGCGATCGCCGTCGTTGAAAGGGTGTCGAGAATCAGCGGGAGCGCCCCGTAGGGACCCGAACCCGCAATCCACGTCCGCCCCGTGATGAGATGAATGCCGTTCGACGTGATGGCCGGCCACGCCGTCTTGACGATGCTCCATACGAAGAGCACAATGACGGCACCGAAGAGTGCCGCCGTCGTACGCAGGACATACCGGAAAGGACGATCCGACGTCGCGGAGCGGCGAATCCGCTCAGCGACGTCGGACTTCAACGGACGGTCAGAGACGGGTGAAGGAATCGTCATCGCTCCATCACCCGTCCCGTTCCGTCACTGTCTAACTAAGTCCGAGTGACGCCTTGTTGTACGTCATTGATGCAATCTGTTGCTCGGCGAGCGCGATCACGTACGACGGCAGCGGCACGTAGCCGTTGGACTTGGCCACTTGCTGACCGCCCTTCGTCTGAACGCTCCAGTCCAGGAACTTGGCAACCAACTTCTCGGCATTGAGTGACGCGCTGACCGAGCCATTCGTGCCGAGGCCATTCCAGTCCTGGCGCACGATGGCCCAGCTGTAACCCGCGATGGGGTACGAGCCCGACGTGTTGCCGTTGACGATTGAGAAATTCGACACTGTTCCGTCGCTGCCCTCTTTGGGCGGCGTTGCGGAGAATGCGGCGGCGTCAGTTGCGACGCTCGTAGGAGAGATCGCAATGCGCTGACCCTTGGCATTGATTACTAACGCCGAAGACACCGAAGAGCCCGTCGCCTTGGCAATCAGAACGTAGGCGTACTCAACGTAACCGATCGTTCCAGTCTTGGAGGTAACGTCCGACGCGACGCCGGGGTTGCCGTAGCCACCAATAGCGTTCGCGGGAAGCTGGCCCTGGTTGAAGGTCGTGTTCGGGTACACCTCGGTGCCACCGGGGGTCTTGTAGTTGGCGCCCTGGGTCGAGTGAAGGTAGTCCGAGAAGATGTACGACGTTCCCGAGCCATCGGATCGGAATACGGGCGTGATCGAGAGATTCGGCAGTGCGCACTTTCGTGAAATCACGCGATGCTTCTTGTTCTTCTTGATGATCGCGATCGAAGGGTTGAGCTGACAGATCTTCGTGTCGTTCCACTTCGTGACCTTGCCGTCGTAGATGTCGGCGATGAGGGTCGACGAAAGCGTGACCGGAGTCTTGTACTTCTTCAACATTGGAAGGTTGTACATCATGGCTTCGCCACCGAGGACTACGGGGATCTGCACGTACGAATTCAACGTGTGCGCAGCATCCGCCCCCGTCAGCAATGATGAGTCGAGGTTCACTCCGTTACTCACGGTGCCCATGGGCACGTCCGAAGCACCCACGGCGTACGTCTCCGCTATCACGCCCTTCTTACCCGCGGTTGAGCCGACCGCACCGTAACTGGGAACTTGAGTCGGAGCGTTTGCGCCCGATACGTTCGCCGCTTGAGTCTCGAAGGTCTGGATGGCCTGCGAAAAGAACGGGAAGTCAAATGTGGAACCGCCCATCGCCGGAGTCAAGGCCGCCGCGCCGTCAGATGCGGCGAAGGTCAAATCCCCGTTTAGCGACGCCGATGCGCCCGCGGCGCCCGCTAACACGGTAGAGAGGAGTCCCAGCGTGGCTAACGCCACACCGAACTTGCCTCGAAAGGTCTTCGTCATTGTGAGCTTTCCTCCTAAAGAAAGTGGTGCGTATGACGAATGGACTCGAGTTGAGCACGCTTCGCCAAGCAGGACATTAAGAGGAAGAGGTAAACGCACTGTGACGACGTAGGTCGGGTTAAGTGAATTTAAATGAAACTCAAGAAATTGCAAACACGGCGGTCTGTCGCTCCAGCTATGCCTTCATCAGTCACAACAGCTGTCGCGCCAGCCACACGACGTGCACTTGAAGTGGGCGTGCTCGGGGCTCAGCGACCCGCCGCAGTGCGGACATTCTGAGAAAATGGCGAATCGGTTTGCGCATTCCAGTACGGAAACGGATTGATCGATTTGAACGTCACGAGCGCCGGTCATTGCACCATTGTGCCGTGTCGACCTCGGAGGTGCGGTGATGGACAACGGCGTTTAGCCAAGATTGGGCTTCCAGTAGTCGACGGGCACCATTTTGTGAGACTGACGTGCCTCAGTCAAAACTTCGGCTACGAAGGCGGCTTTTAGGGCGACGTAGTGCTCCCCGTCGCCGCCGGAAAGAACCGCGTTCTCGCGTTTGATCGAGGCGTAACGCTCGACCAGCGCTGGATCGTCGATCAACGCGTCGCGTAACAACCAGTGGTCAGCGTGCGCTCGATTGTTCTCCACCACTAGATAGAGGTGATGGTCCGGCAATTGGGTCACGTCCGCTGGTTCGAACGACTCGCGGCCTTTGACGGTCAAGTCCCCCACCCACCGGTAGCCGGCCGATTCGATCAGACCCAGCACAATCGGCACCTGTTCTTCGTTCGCCACCACGACGTCGATGTCGATGATCGGCTTGGCGGCGAGTCCCGGCACCGAAGTCGAACCGACGTGCTCGATTCGCACGATCGAATCAGCAATGAATGGCGAAAGGTACGCGGCGATCTCTTGGAACTGCTTCGGCCATTGCGGATCGGCGTCCCTCACGACGATACGGTCCACTCAGACCTCGTCGCGGAGCTGGCCCGAGCGGTAGTGCGTGCGACACAGGACTTGGTAATGGACGACGCCCTCGTTGACGTCGCCCGTGAAAAACTGATTTCCCTCGCGCGCCACGATCCCGTCCACGACCCTAGCGTTGCACCGTCCCTTTTGCCCGCACCAGCACGTCGAGGTCAGCGGCAGTTCGTGGGCCCAGTCAGAGATCGCGAAGAGCCGCGCCGAACCGGGAAAGAGATTGAGCAAGAAGTCCGCCGACAGGCCGAAGGCGTGCACGTCGATACCGAGATCGTCGACCAATTCGGCCAACGCGTCGATTTGCTCGACACTCGCGAACTGGGCTTCGTCGATCACGAGTATGTTGACGCCGTCGCGACGGAGTCGTTCCACATGCGTCGTGATATCACTGCCTGGAATCACCGCCTCGGCGCTGGCCTCGATTCCGATTCGACTCGTCACCATACCGGCGTCACTGCGATCGCCGAAGGTCCACAAGGCGACGTCGCTTCGACCCTGGCGAAGTTGCCAGCACAACTGCAACGCCAGCGTCGACTTGCCCGCTGCCATGGTTCCGTACGTAAAGGTCAGTTCTGGCATGGGCCTCTCGTGGTTGACTCGAACGTCCAACGTTACCTCCGTGATATGGCAGATATTGAGTTCGACGACGACACAGAGTGCGTTTTCGCGACTCAGTAGATTGTTGACGTGGACTACACCGTTCGACCAATCGCCTACATCCGCAACGAGCGCAGCGAGGCCCTCGACGACAACTGGGACGAGATCATCAGTAACGTCGAACTCGCCCAGGACGTGCCCGGTGAGGCCCTTCGCGGACTCGAAGATTTCTCGCACGTCGAAATCGTCTTCTTCGCCGACTGGGCCGAGGACGTGCCACCGGGACCGTGGCACCGACGTCCGCGCGGCAATGCGAGGTGGCCAGACGTCGGCGTCTTCGCGCAACGCAACAAGGACCGTCCGAATCGATTGTTGCTTTCGACCGTCGAAATCGACGAACTCTCGGAACGCTCCTTCACGGTGCGTGGACTTGACGGCATCGACGGCACGCCGGTGCTCGATATCAAGCCGGTCTTTCGCTGGAGCGTGCCCAAGAGCGAACTACGCGTCGCGTCGTGGAGCGAAGAGCTCGGCGAGAGATACTTTTAGTTCGCGCCAACGAGTCCGTTCAAGACACTCAACGATTAGCGATGAAGACGTAGTACCTTGATACGCATGATTTGTTTCGCCGCCTGCCGCATTCGCTGAGGTTCGAACCGTCGGAGACGGTGCTCGATATTTGGTCACTTGATTGACCAACCACGTTCAACAACCTCACTTTCAAAGGCCCAATCATGAAGATCCGTCTATTTACGGATTCAGATCTCCCCCTACTCGCTGACCTCACTGTCGAAACTTTTCGGCCCTTCTATGAGGATTACGTTCGGTCCCTCCTGGGAGAGGAGATCTTTCAACATCAGCACGGCAATTGGAAACAGGACTATCGCGACCAGTTGCCCACGTTGCATGAACCCGATGCCGGGCGATTCATCGCAGTTTCTGAAATCAACGGGAGGATTGGCGGATTCGTTGCTTGGCAATTATGCGACAAACCGAAGCATGGTGAAATCGTTCTTCTCGCTGTCTCTGCGATACACCGTGGCAATCGATGGGGTCACGAACTGTGCAATTTCGCCATAAATGAAATGAAGGATATGCGCATCGAAGTTGTGGAAATCGGCACGGGCGACGACGACTTCCACGCAGCGGCACGGGCTCTCTATGAGGACCTCGGGTTTACGAAGATCCCAGTGGCGGCTTATCTGAAGAAGATCTGAGACCGTGCCGGGCTTCACACATCACGAGATGGAAGACTTTGACGAGTCCTTGATCATGTCACTGATCACATTGCGTTCGGGACACGACGCTGGTCCGAGCACCGATATCGCCACAGCGGCGCCCGCGTTCGCTCGCAGCGCAGCTTCGATGACGTCGTTTCCCAATGCCAACTCGGCAAGAAAGACACCAGAGTGCGTGTCACCCGCGCCGTTCGTGTCGACGACGGTGACCTTGAAACCGTCCACGTGAATGGGTTCATCGCCCGTCGTCAGCACGGTGCAGCCACTTTCGCCATGGCGCACAACGACGCCGGCGCGACCGGTCTGTTCGGCAAGCGCCACGACGGACTCTTGCAACGTGTCCTTACCCGTCAGTAACGAGGCTTCGGTTTCATTGCAGAGCGTCCAGTCGGCGCGTTCCAGAACCGCACGCAGGTTTGCGTTCGGAATGTCCATCACTCGGTTACTCGGATCGAAGGCGACTGTCACATCCTCGCTCAGGCCCGTCAGCCACTCGAGCACGATCTCGGCCGAACCGGGATACATCACGTTGTAACCAGAGACGAGGACGTAGTCCGCGCTACGCACGTCGAGTGATGACAGATCAGAGGATCGAAGCGAGCCTTCGGCGCCCGGCGACGTGATGAACGTGCGTTCGCCGTCATCGTCGATCAGCGCCACGCAAAATCCGGCGTCGCGCGTCTCGTCAGCTTCAATGGGTTGAGTCACGTTGTGGTGATCCAGCGACGTTCGCGCGATGGATGAAAATGGTCCGCGACCGAATCGTCCGGCGTACACCGCCTCGACGCCCTGTCGGGCGGCGGCGCTCATGGCGTTGTACCCACCACCGGTCGTAATCAGGTGTTCGCTTGCCAGGACGTCAGAGCCACTCTCGGGAACCTGGGCGATTCGAAGGACGATGTCGATCATGACCGTATCGAGACAGAACAGTCGGCTCGAAGAGTTCACTCGTTCACCCTAATGAGCGTCTTCGTCATCATTGAATGCATGTGAATTTTTTGGTTACGGCACCACTCGTGGCGTGCGTAAAATCTTCCAAAGCGACGCGCGGCGTCGGGAAACGGGGCGCAGTGAGCGAATTCTCTGAGGTAGTCGGCACCGGCAGCAACGGTGCGTTACGAATTGAAGAGAACGGCATCAACGTCATCACCGAAGGCGAGCGCAAGGGCAAGCCCCGACAGCTCTTCTGGCCGTGGTTCGGAGCCAACGTGTCGGTCCTGGGACTGAGCTACGGCGCCTACATCTTGGGATTCGGCATCTCCTTCTGGCAGGGGCTCATTGTCGGACTCATCGGCATCATCGTCAGTTTCGTTCTGTGCGGGATCATCGCGACCGCGGGAAAGCGCGGTTCGGCACCCACGATGGTGCTCAGTCGAGCCGCCTACGGCGTGCGAGGAAACCGTCTTCCGTCCTTCATCTCGTGGCTGCTCTGCGTTGGATGGGAGACCGTGCTCACGGTCATCGCGGTGCTCGCGACCTCGACGGTCTTCACGCGCCTCGGTTGGGGAGGCGGCGACGGCGTCAAGGCAGTGGCCATCGTCATCATTGCCGCATTGATCATCGTCGGCGGCGTCATGGGCTTTGACTTGATCATGCGGATGCAGGCCGCGATCACCGTAATCACCGGCGTCCTCTCGGTCTTTTTCATCGTGCTCACGTTCAAACACGTCAGTTGGCACGTCGTGTCGCACGTGCACGGTGGCACGACACAAAGTCTCATCGGTGCCCTCGTCTTCGTGATGACGGGCTTCGGCTTGGGATGGGTCAACGCGGCAGCTGACTATTCGCGCTATTTGCCACGCAAGGCGTCGACCAGCGGCGTTGTCTGGTGGACGACGTTCGGTTCGTCGATTGCGCCGGTCATCCTCGTCTTCTTCGGTCTCCTCTTGGCCGGTTCCTCGTCAACGCTCAGTTCGGCGATTGGCAACGACCCGGTGGGCGCATTGGCCACACTGTTGCCGACCTGGTTCCTCGTGCCCTTCGTCATTGTTGCGGTCCTCGGTCTGGTGGGAGGCGCCGTGCTCGACATCTACTCCTCGGGCCTCTCACTGCTGTCGGCCGGCATCAAGATCCCCCGGTACGCCGCGGCCGGTGTCGACGGCGTCGTGATGGTGATTGGGACGATATATATCGTCTTTTTCGCCCACAACTTTCTCCCGCAGTTCGAAGGATTCTTGATCACGGTGGGAGTCTTGATCGCGGGGTGGTGTGGCGTATTCCTCGGTGACATGGCCTTGCGACGAAAGGATTATTCCGACACCGACCTCTTTCGCAACGCCGGACGCTACGGCGACATTCGACTCATTCCGGTGGTAACGACGATCGTGACCAGCGCCATCGGATGGGGACTCGTCACCAACACCGGCGCCTCGTGGCTGACGTGGCAGGGTTACCTGCTCGGACCGCTGCACCTTGGCGGCAAGAGCGGCAACTGGGCCTACGCGAACCTCGGCGTCTTCGCCGCTCTGGTGTTGAGCTTCCTCGCGACCGTGCTCTTGACGAGCGGCCAGGTTCGCCAGCAAGAAAACGTCGACCCGACTCCAGCAACTATCTCCTGAACTGCGCAAACGCCACTTCGTCGACCCTCTCATTTGCGAGCGTGACGACGACGGACAGAGCGGCTCTGACGAATTGTCGTCGCATGAGAATTCGCTTCGACAGTGCGTCCTGCACCAACCCTGCGTAGAATTGTGACGGTTGGGTTCAGAGGAGTTGCATTGCGTATCGGTGTTCTTACGGCGGGTGGTGACGCGCCCGGCCTCAACGCGGCCATTCGTGCCATTGGCCAGATGGCCCTTCGAGATGGCCACGAAGTCATCGGCATCGCCAACGGTTGGGCCGGGCTCGCGAGCGAATACGCGGGTCGTCCGCTCGTCGCCAGCGACTTACAGGGCGTCATCGCTCAGGGCGGAACGCTGCTCGGCACCGCGCGCTTCAACCTCGATAATCCCGCAGGCGGACGAGAACGAGTGTTGGCTGCTATCGAAGAGCATCTCGACGCGTTGATCTCTATTGGCGGTGACGGCACCCACCGAATTTCGACGTGGCTGGCCGACCATGGAGCGCCCATCGTCGGCGTGCCCAAAACACTTGACAACGATCTGCTCGGCACCGATTACTGCATTGGTTTCGACACCGCCATCAGCATCGTGGCTGAGTCGATTGACCGGCTCTACACGACGGCGGCGTCGCACCACCGAGTCATGGTCGTCGAGACAATGGGACGATTGACCGGTTGGGTCGCCGCGATGGGCGGCCTCGCCGGCGGCGCCGACATGATCGTCATTCCTGAATTTCCCGTCACGATGGACGACATCATGCGACACCTCGGACGCCGGGTCGAGGCCGGTTTGGCATTCTCGATCGTCGTCGTTGCCGAGGGCGTGAATCTCGAAACGCTGGGTGGCATCGAGAAAGACGAACTTTCGACCGAAGGTGTCGGTGGCGTTCGTTTGGCAACTCGCGGTGTCGGTCAGTTCGTCGCCTCCAAGATTGAAGAACTCACCGACATCGAAGTGCGCACCACGGTCCTCGGTCACTTGCAGCGCGGTGGCAGCCCCACGGCGCACGACCGCATTTGGGCAACTCGCGTCGGCGCGGGCGCCTACGAAGCCGTGACCGCGGGCAAATTCGGGACCATCCCGGTCGTGCGCGACAACACCGTCGTGCTCAGTCCCCTTTCGTCGGTCATCGGCGGCCAGCGAAAAGTGCCTCGCGAGATCTACGAGCTCTGCTCGGTCTTCTTCTAGCCGACGAAACTCTGAAGTTCCTCCCACGTAGGTCCCGTCGCGGGACCGTGTTTGGTGATCGACCACGCCGCGGCCGCGTTGGCCCAGCGCGCCGATTCGATTGGGTTACGACCGGTCGCCAACTGGGCCGCGAACGCACCGACGTGACAGTCCCCGGCGCCATTGGTATCGACACTCTCGACGCTGAATCCCGACACGATCTCACTGTGACTCTCCGATTGGGCCACGACGCAACCTCCGGCGCCGATTCGCACTATGGCACCTCCGCGATTCATCCGACCGCGAAGAGTCCGGGCCGCTGTTTCGACGTCCGATGAGTCCGTGAGCAACGCCGCTTCGCGCGCGTTGCACGAGAACCAATCGACCCGTTCGAACACCGCGTCAAGGAGCACGTCGGGGACGTCGCCCACGATCGGTCCGGGGTCGAACAAAAAACACGTTGCGGGAGGAATTCGCTTCAAGAAGGAGAGCAACGAACCAGCGTTGCTCTCGTGCAAGAGCGCGTAACCGGAGAAATAGACGAGGTCACTGTCGGTCACGTCCAATTCGTCGAGTTGACTCGTCGAAAGCGTCGCTTCGGCGCCGACACTGGTCAAGAACGTCCGCTCCCCGTCGTCTTCGATGATGGCGACCACGAATCCCGTGTCGACGTCGTCAATCGGCGCCGTGGCAACGACGATGTTTTCCAGACGCATCGCCTCTTGGGCAATCGTCGCGAACGGTCCGAGACCCACGACCCCGCCGTACACCGAAGGGAGTCCCAGTCTCGAGGCGGCCGCCATGACGTTGAACCCTCCCCCGGCGAATGAGTCACTGCGTCCGACCAATGTGTCCGAACCTCGTTCCGGCAAGGAGTCGACATTCAAAACGACATCCACGACAACGCTGTCGACGAGGATCAGGCGCGGCGCGGGGCTCACGCGGCGCTTTGCTCGGAACCGTTTCGCAGTTGCAATAAGCGTCGCGCCATCTCGTCGAGTTCCAGGCCATTCACTCGCGCCACGGTCTCTCGCGCGGCAGCGGGGAAGACATTGATTCCGCATCGCGATCCGACGATGGCGCCGGTCATCGCGGCGATGGTGTCGCTGTCGCCACCGAGCGACGCCGCGACTCGACAGGCCAACCACGGCTCGTCACTGAAGGCGCTGGCGACGGCGAAGGCCGCGGGCACCGACTCCCAGGTCGCCAAACTCGTTCCGACCAGAATCGGCAGGAGGTCGACGACGCCGTCGGCGTCGAGCCCGTGCACGAGATCAATGGCCCAGCGGATTCGCACCGCGACGTCCGCACCGGCGATCCAGTGTCCCCGCCGAGATCCCCGCACCGCCGCGTCGCACGCGGTGTCGATCATCACTTCGAACGTGAGACCTTCGACGCCGGCACTCACGGCGCCGGCGACCGCGGCGGCGCCCGCGAGCGCCACGCTGGTGTTGTGCGTTAAGCGACTCGCTTGGGCCACGCGCGAGACCAGCTCGTCGAGGTCGAGGGATCGAACCGCGATCGCCACCGGTGTGATACGCATCGCCGCGCCATTGGTGTCGCCTCGGCGTCCAACTTCTTCGGGATCGCCGCCCGCCATGAGCGCATTGATCGCGCGCTTGGTGGATGGTCCGAGGAGATCCAACGAACCCTTGGCCTTCATGGACTCTTCCCACGCGATGAGCGCATCGGCCCAACTTTGAATGTTGACTTCGCCGTGGCCGTCAATGAGTTCTGTCGCCAACAGCACGGCCTGCTCGGTGTCGTCGGTGATTCGTCCCGCGTCCATACCCTCAGCGATTGGGTGGTCGGTCGGCGCCGGCTCGAAGTCCACGAGGACCTTCCCGAAGACGCTGACGACCTCTTCCCTCGACATCATCTGGGTCGGCATTCCCAGTGCGTCGCCAATCGCCAGACCGTACAGGGCGCCCGCGGCTCGCTCGAACTGCGTCACGGGGTCCACCCCTTCAGCCTACGAAGGCTCGCCCGTGCTTGCGTACCATTTCAGCCCTCGACGACCAAGAAAACCACTGCCGTAAGGTGGACTGCGCATGGAACCGTGGACATCTCTTCGTCGTCGCTCGATCGAGACCGACTCGTGATCCCGATACTCGCCACGGCCCAGATGCGCGAGGCCGACGCGCTCGCGGTCAAGGACCGCGGCAGCGACGCCCTGGTCGCCGCGGCCGGCACCGCCGTGGCGCTCGAGGCCCAAGCGATGCTCGGCTCGTGCTACGGATCGCGCGTCGCGGTGCTCGTGGGCCCGGGCCTCAACGGAGCCGACGGACGCGTCGCGGCCGCCTGGCTGCAATCTCGCGGAGCCAGGGTCGACGTCATCGAGGTCGCGTCGCAACCGAAGGAACTACGTGGATTCGCGCTGGTGATTGACGCGGCCTTCGGGCTCGGGTGCTCGCGACCCTACCGGGCCCCACGCGTCGCCAACGAGACTTTGGTACTCGCCGTTGATCTGCCGTCGGGCGTCGACACCGACAGCGGCGCGCTGCTCGGCTCGCCGATGCCGGCCGACGTGACGATGGCCCTCGGCGCGCTGAAACCGGCACACGTCTCGGGTCCGGCGTCCGCGCTCTGCGGTCAACTCCGCTTCGCTGGTTTGAGTATCGTCCAGCACTTCGATGACGGTCTCGTCGAGGACGGCGACCTCGCGACGCTCATTTCGCGCGAACCGAGCGACCATAAATGGACGCACGCGATCCAAGTGCTCGCCGGATCGACATTGATGCCCGGCGCTGCCGACCTGGTTGTTCGTGGCGCGTTAGCGGCCGGCGCCTCGATGATCCGGCTCTCGAGTCGTGGCGACGTCGCGCAACTGGTTGACCTGCCCGCCGAAGTCGTACGGAGCGACGAGGCGACGATCGAAAAACGCAGTCGGTGTGTCGTGGCCGGTCCGGGTCTCGGTATCGACAGCGTCGACTGGTTGCGCGAGCGCCTCGTTGATCTGTCAATGCCGGTCGTACTTGACGCCGACGGACTCCATCGAACGTTGATTGACTCGAAAACGTCGGACGAACAGCGATGGGTCCTGACACCGCACGAGGGTGAATTCGCGCGACTGACCGGTGAGGCGATACCGGACAATCGCCTCGAGGCGGTGCGTTCGCTCGCGCGCGACCTTAACTGCGTCGTACTGCTCAAGGGTGCGACGACGTTGATCGCCGACCGCGACGGCCGAGTGCGCGTCGTGCGCTCGGGGACACCAACGCTCGCCACGGCCGGCAGCGGTGACGTCCTTTCCGGGGTCATCGGCGCGACGATCGCCCGAGGCCATGATCCGCTCGAAGCTGCCGCGCTCGCGGCCCACCTGCACGGTCGCGCCGGCGCGAGGTTGCCGATCTACGCCAGTGCCTCGGATATTCCAGCGGCCGTCGAAGAACTCATCGCCACGCTCTAAGCGCCACGCGGACGAACCGCGACTCCGAGTCCTCGTGACGGGGCCATTGCGACGGCCAACGGCCAAGTGGGCGCGAGTACGGTGGACTGGGAGGTAGTCATGAAGAAGTCGCCGGCGACGGTGCTCGAGGACGAAGAGGAGGGCCGCGGCCTCCTCGCTCCGATGACGGTATCGATTGATGACGACGGTCTCGATGAGAACGATCTCCGTCGCGTTGCGATTCGTGAATGGCTTTCCTTGCACCCCAGCCCAACGGCCGTGCAACTCGCCGAGGCGGGCCTCGTCGCGCCGCACTTGCCCAAGCCCTGGGGACTCGGCGCCGACGCGAACCACCAACTCCTCATCGACGATGAATTGAAACGCGCGAACGTGCGACTACCGATCAATCCGATCGGGATCGGGTGGGCCGGACCGACAATTCTCTACGCCGGCACCGAGGAACAACAGCAGCGCTGGCTGCCCAAACTGTTGAGCGGTGAGGAGTTCTGGTGTCAGCTCTTCAGCGAGCCCAACGCGGGCAGCGATCTCGCCTCGCTGACGACGCGCGCCGAGCGTGACGGTGACGAATGGATCATCACCGGTCAAAAGGTGTGGACGAGTTACGCGCATCTCGCGACGTGGGGCATCTTGCTGGCGCGAACGTCCAACGAGGGCGCGCCGCAAAAGGGAATCAGCTACTTCATCTGTCCGATGAACGCGCCCGGCGTCACGATTCGCGCGATCATCGACATCACGGGCGACCACGCCTTCAACGAGGTCTTCCTCGACGAGGTCCGACTACCGGCCGATTACCTCATTGGCGACGTGAACGACGGATGGCGTCTGGCGAAGGTCACCCTCCGCAACGAGCGAGTCTCGCTCTCCGGCGAGGGCGTCCTCTGGGGACGAGGACCGACGGCCGCGGACTTGGTCGAACTAGTGCGAACGTCCCACATCGCGCACGACGAACTCGAACGCGATGAACTGGTGCGGTGTTGGTCGCACGGGGAGATACTGCGCCTGTTGCGACTCCGACTCGTCGCCGCGGCCCAGGCCGGACGAGAGCCCGGCGCTGAAGCCAGCGTGCGCAAGGCGCTCGCCGACGACCACGGCCAGGAGGTCATGAGCCTCGCCAATCGTCTCGCCGGTTCGGCGGGGATGCTCGAAGGTCGCGGCCCGGGGGGAATTGACGGCGCCGACGGGAGTGCGTGGGCCTTCGGATTCCTCTACTCCCAAGCACTGACGATCGGCGGCGGTACCTCGACCGTGCAGCGCAATATCATCGGCGAGCGCGTGCTCGGCCTCCCCAAGGAGCCGGTGCGCTAGTCACTCGTCAATGATCAATGATGAGAATCAAGGTTTCGCCCGCCAACCGTCGATCCTCGAAACCAGGACTTCGCGTTTGATAAGAATCGTGGCGTGATTCGACTCCGAATTCACTGGGACACGACGAAGGAGAATCTATGAAGGGATTCAAGAATTTCTTGATGCAAGGCGAGTTGATCGTGATCGCCGTGGGCCTGGTGGTCGCCCTGGCGTTCAACACGCTCATCAAGGCATTTTCCGACAACGTCATCACGCCGGTCATCAACTCATTCGCCGGCGGCGGTCCTTCCGGGAAAGGTCTCGGTTGGACGTTGAACGGTCAACGCATCGACATGGGCGCTTTCATCTCGGCGATTGTCTACTTCGTAGTCTTCATGGCCGTCGTCTATTTCGTGATTGTCGTGCCCTATCGAACGTACATGAAACGCCGCGGCACGACGGTCTTCGGATCACCGGCGCCGACCAAGGCCTGTCCGAGCTGCCTGTCGGACGGCCTGCCGATCGCCGCCACGAAGTGCAAGTTCTGCTCGAGCGACGTTTCCGTCGACTAGCGATCGATCTCGCGGTCCTAGTGCTCTCGGACCAATTTCTCCAACGCCGGTAACGCCGACTCCAAGCGGTTCCGCTCGGCCTGCGTGAGTTGTTCGAGACGCGAGCTCAGTCCGATCGTACGTTCACACCAGAGCGCGGCGAGCACGTCGCGACCGTGAACCGAGAGCTCGACCAGCGACGCTCGCTTGTCTTCGGGATCATCGGTGCGCTTCAACAGATTGAGCTCTTCGAGGCTGGCGACGATTCTCGTCGCCACCGGCGCGCCGACCGACTCGAGCGCCGCGAGGGCGCTGATGCGCAGCGGACCGAACTCGTCGACGCTCGCCAGTGCCGAGACCTGCGACGGCGACAGCGCCGTGCTGCCCTGGTGTCGTAGGGATCGGGCCAAGCGAAACATCACGAGTCGTAGTCGCGCAGCGGTTTCGACGGACCGCTCGAATTCGATCATGACGGACTTCATTGCACCACCTCGCTCTCCAAGGCAATCTCTCCCGGCACCGCACTCGACGTCACCGCCGCGTCACCGAGGTGTTCGCGCAGTGACAGGTCTTCACGAACGTAACGCTTCCCACGAAGAGCTGAGGCCAGGGCACCAATGACGGACATCACGACAGCCGCGCCGAAGACAATCTCCAGGCCGTGGTGAAACGAGCTCTCGATGAGGTCGGGGAAGAAATGCTTGCCCGTGAGAATCAACCATTGGGCGTGGCTGACGTGCGTCGTCGCCTGAGAGCCGAGCAGATTCTTCAGAGGGTTCTTGCCCAGGAACGCCGAGAACAAGCTGCCCACGGGCGGCAAGTTCGCGATGGCGTGCGCCTGCGTCGCGGCGACACCGTGGGCGCTCAGCCCCTTGAACATCGCCTTAGGGAGCGTATTCGTGAGACCCACGATCATCAACGAGAAGAACACGCCGATGGAAAGGACGAAGCCGGTGTTCATGAACGCCGCCTGGATTCCGGCCGCTCCCCCGCGCTCTTCAGCGGGCACACTATTCATGATCGCCGCTTGGTTCGGCGCGGAGAACATACCACCGCCGACGCCGTTGAAGAACACCATGATCGCAAAGACCCAGTAGCTGAAATTCGTGGGGACCAGCAGCAACCCGATGAAGCTCACGCCGAACACCAACATGCCCGCCGTCGAGAGGATCCGAGCACCATGGCGATCTGAGAGATAACCCGAGATCGGTCCGGCGAACAAGAACCCTATTGTCAACGGCAAGAGGTAGATGCCAGCCCACAGCGGCGTGGCGGAGTACGCGTACCCGTGGAGCGGCAACCATATTCCCTGGAGCCAGATGATGAGCATGAACTGCAAGCCGCCACGCGAGATCGCTGCCAAGAAGCCGGCCGTACTTCCGGTGGAGAAGGCCCGCATCTTGAAGAGTCGCAGGTTGAACATCGGTGACTCCACGCGGTTCTCGATGATGAAGAAGGCGGCGAGGAAGACGACGCCGATCAGAAAGGCCGTGAGCACGCGCGGCGAGGTCCACCCCATGGAATCGTGCATATACGGCTGGATCCCGTAGACGATGCCGACGAGGATCGTCGTGAGACCGACCGCGAAGGTGAGGTTGCCCCACCAGTCGATTTTGGCGGCCGCGCGCTTCCCGTTATCGCGAAGGCTGTGATAGCCCCAGATCGTCCCAATGATGCCGAAGGGTACCGAGACCCAAAAGACGAGACGCCAGTCGACGACCGATAAGAGTCCGCCGGCGATCAGACCAATGAAGGATCCGCCGATCGCGGCGACTTGGTTGATGCCCATCGCCATTCCTCGTTGGTCCGACGGAAAGGCGTCGACGAGAATCGCGCTCGAGTTCGCGAAGAGCATCGCCCCGCCAACCCCCTGCACGAGCCGCCAGAGCACGAGCCACATCGCGCCGGTGCCACCGTGATAAGGATCCAACGCGAGCAACACCGAGGCGAAGGAGAAGACCGCGAAGCCGAGGTTGTAGATACGAACGCGTCCCATGATGTCGCCGAGACGGCCGAGACTGATCACGAGCACCGCGGTCACCAAGAGGTATCCCTGCAAGAGCCACAGGAGGTAGCCGACGTTGCCCGCCGACAGAGGATTGATGCCGATGCCACGAAAAATCGCCGGCAGCGAGATCAGGATGATCGACGAGTTGATCGTCGCCATGAAGACGCCGAGCGTCGTATTGGTGAGGGCGATCCATTTGTAGCGGTCGCCGTGCACTGCATCGAGGGTTTTGGCTGCCATTCGTCCACTTCTATATTTAGTTGCTTGACTGCAAGCAAGTATAACGGCGCCCTCCCGCGCCGGTGACGCCCCCTTCCGATTCCCGTGACCGGGCACGACACGAGGCCGAACGACGTAAGTTGGCTGTCAGAACCTGAACGAGAAGGGCATCGAATGGCACACGCCAAACTGACCGGACACCACCTGGTGACCGCCGAGAAGATCCTCAATCATCCCGCGAGCCACAACATCGAGTGGCACGACGCGGCCGCTCTCATAGTGGAGATTGGCTCAATCACCGAAGGGAGTAACGGTCGCTACACCGTGACGCTCGGCGACGAGACTCAGATATTCGACCGTCCCCGCGGCAAGGACCTCGACACCCAGCAGATCGTCGACCTTCGAAAAATGCTCAAGGCCGCCGGCTTCTCCCTCGAGAGCATCCACGAATAATCGTTGCCTCAACGCATTCGCCGTGGTTCACGATCCATCTTCGCCGCAGAGGCGCACAATCGCGTCGCGCACCTCATCGCGCATCGACACGCGGTCGCTGAATTCACTGCCCGTGGGCATCATTGGTTCACCAATGACGACACGTACGGTACCGCGGTGGGGCCGAAAGCTTCCGGGACGCAGCACGTCGCGCGATCCGCGAATGCCCACGGGAACGACGGGGCAGTTCGACGCGGCCGCCGTTTCGAACGCTCCCAGATGAAAGACACGTAGTCCCGGGCGCGCGCTAATCGAACCCTCGGGGAAGATGAGTACGTGGTGCCCACTTCGAATCGTGCTCTTCAATATCTCAACCGCCGCGGCACTTCGCTCGGCTCGACCGCGATCGACGAACACACAGCCGAATCCCCTCATGACGCGGCCCAACACAAATTGGTGTTCCATGTCGGTGCTGGCAACGAAGGTCAGCGGTTGATCCAGGAACACGTAGAGCACGAGACCGTCAACGAAACTCGAATGGTTCGCCGCAATCACGCACGGGTGCTGGGTGTCCGGCAACTCACCTTCGACCTCGACCGAAAGTCCCAAGGCGCGACACGTGCAACGAGCGAGCGCACGGCCGGCGTCGCGACGACGGGCCCGCGACAGTGGAAGCACCGCGAGCAGCCAGAGGGACACGGTGAACGGAACGAGGAGCCACCACGCGTAAACGGCATAGAGCGTTGAGCCGACGCGGTCCGACGATTGCGCTGGCGCGCCCTGAACTGCTCGTGGGCGACGCGCGCGTCGCGAAGCGCGAAGGAACGACTGAACCCGCGTCGAAGCCGCGACTGAACGCGCGCTCACCGAATGCGCAGTAGGGGTTGGCGGCTTTTCAGTTCGGTCGGCGTCGTGCGGCGCCGATGAACCGGCTCGAGCGATGAGGACGGCATCTAACCACTGTTGTGGTGTCGACGCGGTGAGAAAGACTTCGTCCGGAAGCGCCACGTCGAATGTTCGCTCCAATTGGTCGCACAGTTCGACCAAGGCGAGGCTGTCGACGCCGAGGTCGTCGGTGAGCTTGCTTTGCAACGTCAACGAGTGATCTCGGTCCAACTGGAGTTGATCCAAGAGCGCCCGAACGTCGAGAAGTAGGAGTTGTTCGTCACTGAACATCGTCGAATCGTTCGTCATCGTGATCCTCTCTGACAGTGCCACTTCCCATGATGCAACCAGGCTTTCACGAATGTCGAGCGGGACCTCGCGCTCTGCGTGATCGTGGGAAAGAATCGCACAGGTCTTCGAGGCCGCGGACATCCCTGCTAGACCCGTCTGGGATGGGAGTTTTCGACGCGACGATCTCCACGGGTCCGTATTGGGTGTGCGTCGCCGCACTGGCGATCGGCTGCGTGGTGATCAGCACCTGGGCCCGACTTCGTCCGGGGCGATGGAGCCCGCGAGCGGCCAAGGTGATTGGCGCCGTGCTGTTGTCGGACTGCGTCGTCGATACGGTGCGCCAACTCGTGGACGGCACGTGGTCGCTGCGCACGTCGCTGCCGCTCGCGCTTTGTAACTTCGCTCTCCTCGTCGCCGCCGCCGCGTGCTGGTGGCGGATCCGACTGTTCGTCGAAGTGACGTATTTCTTGGCGCTCGCTGGAACGCTCCAGGGACTGGTCACGCCCGATCTCAACGCGCCCTTTCCCCACGTCGAATTCTTCGAGTACGTCATTGGTCATACGCTCATCATCGTGGCGGCCCTCTTTCTCGTAGTCGGGATGCGAATCGAACCTCGAAAGGGTTCAGTGCTGCGTGCGACGATGATCACGTATATATACGTCACGATCGTGGGTCTGGTCGACGCCGTGATCAACGCCAATTACATGTTCCTTCGCCATTCGCCGCATCAGTGGACGCTCCTTCGACTGATGGGCCCGTACCCGTGGTACTTGGTCACGGGCGTCGTCATCGTTCCCCTTTTCTTTTCGCTCCTGTACAGCCCGTTCTGGTTCGCTCGTCGTCGAGACGACGCCGGAGTTCGCCCGATGAGTGCGTCGCTTCGAAGCCATCGATGACGTCAACTCCCGATCCAGCGTCGCTGCGCGCGCCGCGACTGCACAAGTGGAACGACCGGGTCGTACTCGGCGCCGTCCTCGCCTCCTTCGCCTCGGGATTCGGTCAATTCGGCGTCGTCACGGCGTTGGGTTCGGTCGCGCGCACCTTCGGTCACCTCGTACACGGCGCAACGCTCGCCGACCAGGCCGGGCTCTCGGGCACGAAACTCGGCGTGGGGCTCGCAATTATCCGACTGGCGTCCATCGGTGGACTCCCCCTCACGGCGCTGGCCGATCGATTCGGTCGCCACCGGATGCTCGTCACGACCGTGGGGCTCGGACTCGCCGCCACGGTGCTCGCGGCGGCGAGTCCCGGCTACTGGTGGTTCGTCGTGATCTTCGCCTGTGGCCGACCGCTGCTGAGTGCCACCAACGTCCTCTCTGAAGTCATCGCCGCCGAGCAGACCGATACCCAGAGCCGAGCCAAGGCCCTCGCACTCGTCGCCGCCGGGTACGGGCTCGGCGCGGGATTCAACGCCATCATCCACAGCCTGGCCTCCAAGACGTTGGGATTTCGTGGACTGTTTCTGTTGGCGATCGTTCCCCTGGCGTTGTTGCCGCTCATCAGTCGCTGGGCCACTGAACCGGACCGATTCGCAATCGCCGAAGTTGCCTCAGACCACGTCGTGCCGGTTCTGGGCGCGGTGGGACCGGCGTTTCGAAGGCGGCTGATCCTGCTCTCGATCCTGGCCTTCGCTCTCTCGTTCATCACCGGCCCGGCGAACAGCTTCATTTTCCTCTTCGCCCAGAACATCGATCATCTCTCCGGAGTCGCAACGGCGATCATGGTCGTGGGAGCCGGCGCGACCGGTCTCGCGGGACTTTTGATCGGTCGATGGACGGCCGATCGCTACGGACGACGCATCACCGGTGTCCTCGGTATGGTCGGTCTCGCGCTCTCCGGCGCCCTCTCGTACGCCGGACCTCGCGATGACCTCATCATCGGCTACGTGCTCGGTGTCACGTTCGGATCGATCTTCGCTCCGGCGGTCGGCGCGCTCGTCAATGAGCTCTTTCCCACCTCAGTGCGTGCGTCGGCGGCCGGTTGGTTCCTCGCCGCCGGCGTGCTGGGCGCGGTCACCGGACTCGTCGTGTTCGGCGCCATCGCCGATATTGGCAACCATTTCTCGTTGGCGGCGGACGTGACATTCCTGCCCGCGATGCTGGCGAGCGCCCTCTTCTGGACGCTGCCGGAAACCAAGGGGCGCGAACTCGAGGATCTCTCGTTCGACTGAATCTCCGCCGCTCAGTTGAGCGCCGTGATGACGCTCGTTCCACTGACGATCTGTTCGCGACCAACGTCGCTGAGCCGCCAGGCCGACGAACGACCCTTCACGGTCCAGAAACTTGGGCCGCCGACGATCGCGGTCTCTTCGTCAATGCCCAACACGGTGACCGAGGGATCGTGCGGTAATAAAAATCGCGTGACCATGTCCGGGATGCGCGCGGCGAAGGCGTCGAAGTGCGGAATGACGCGCAAGTGTGGCAAGAGTCCGAGTCCTTCGGTGCCGCCCTCTCGTGGGTGGCGCAGCGACGGCACCCACGACGAGAACGCCATGGCCCCCGCGCTGCACCCGGCCAGCGCGGAACCACCGCGCCAGGCGCTCACGATGGCTTCCCACACCAATGTGCCGCGTAAGGTCTCGGCTAAATACGCGGGGTGACCACCGGAGAGGTACACCAAACCCGCACCTTGCACCTGGGCGGCGATGGCCGCGTCGTCCGCGTCGCGGCGGTCGTTGACCTCGAGTATCACGGCTTCGACGCCGAGCCGCTCGGCCTGCGCTCGTCCTAAGTTGTGCCACCGTTCAACGACCGGCGGGCCGTCGGGCACCGCCGCTGTCGCCAGCTGCACGTAACGCGCGGGGCGACCGGCAATCAGTCCGCCTTCGATCTCGGCCATCTGGGGAAGGTACTCACCCGAGCCGACCAGGGCCAACGGTCCAGGACTCTGATTGTCGCTCATTGCATCCCCACTGCTTCACGAATCGCGGATTTCCCAGTCTCGAATCGACTCGTCGTCAATCCAATGCTTGATTTGTTTCACAATAATGGCGAGCCCTGCGAAGGCCGCGCATGGGTGCTGTACGGACGGACGTCGCGAGCGCGCAGAGACCAGTCGGCGCTCGACCTCTGCGCGAACTGGTCAGGAACCAAACACGGGCACGATCTGAGCGCGGGCGATCGCGTGGAATCGCAGATTGAAGCCGACGATCGCCGCCGATGAATTCACCGCGACATCGAGGCTCTCGATGTCAAGTGCGTGCACCGTATGCACGTAGCGATGCGGTGTGTCGCCGGACGGTGGCGCGGCGCCGACGTAGCCCCGGATACCGGCATCATTGCGCAGTTGCAGGACTCCGTCGGGCACAGCGTCGGAACCCTCGGAACCGGCGCCGGTCGCGAGCTCGTTCACGTCAGCCGGAATGTTCACCGCGAGCCAGTGCCAGAATCCACTGCCCGTGGGCGCGTCCGGGTCGTGCACGGTGACGGCGAAGCTTTTCGTCTCGGCGGGAAAGTCGCTCCACGAAAGCTGGGGCGAACGGTTCTCTCCGCTGTAGCCCATGATGTTCGCCACTTGAGCGTTCGCCAACATTTCTCCATCGGCGACGTCGCCGCTGGACAGGTCGAAGGCAGCGACATCGGGGAAGAAGGCGAAGGTGAGCGGCGGTCGATTGGAATCAGTCATGGTGTCCTCCTGAACGAATGGATCAATGCCCTTCGACTGTAGTCATCTTGTTCGAATCGTTCAATTGGTCGCGCGCGGCGAGCGCCGCGCGACGAGCGCTGATTCGAAGAACGGGGCGCCCACGCGGTGATCAACTTCCAAAGCGGAAACCGATATGTTGTGACGTGTGGCCCACGATGAGTGAATACTGGGCAGTCCGACCCGTGCACCCGCTGCGCGCCACAGGTTTCATGGAGAATCACTGCCGACGGGCGCCAACGAATGACATTTGAATCGCCGCCCAATCCTGACCTAAGTGAATACTTTCGGAACTCCGTCGACCTGCTTTCGGTCTTCAAGATTGGTGGGAATTTCGGTATTACGAATCCGGCGTGGCAGAGAGTTCTCGGCTGGAGTCCTGAGGATCTCGCGCAGAGGGCCTTCATTGATTTCGTTCACCCCGACGACGTCGAACGTACTCGCGCCGAAAGTGCCGCGGAGTGGAGCGAAGAATCCACAACTCGAACGGGCTTCGAGAACCGACTCCGGTGTCGTGACGGAACGTATCGCTGGATTGAATGGGCGGCGCAGCGACGCGGCGACCTGATCTATTCGACCGGTCGAGACGTCACCGCTCGAAACGCGAACATCGCAGAGTTCTCCGCGAACGTCGAGATGACGAGGGCCATCTTCGAGGCGGCGGCGGACCTCATCGTGATCGTCGATCGCGACCTAGTAATCGCTCAAAACAGTCCCCGCGGACAGAACTTCTTCGGCTACGACGACGACGTCGCGATGGGGGCCAGCGTCTTTCAATTGATGCATCCCGACGATCGACCGGCGGTGGAACTGGCCTTGCAACGAATGTTCGACGAGAGCACGGACGAGGTGGTGACGCTCCGATATCGAGCACAGCACGCGGACGGACACTGGATGGTGGTCGAGGCCCGAGGTTCTCCATTCCACGTTGACGGTGCTGCGGCGACCCAGGCGGTCTTCATCGCTCGTGACCTCACCGAGAGCGTCGCCGCCCAAGCCCAACTGGCCGAGAGTCGTGAAACGACTCGCGCAATTCTCGACGCCGCTATTGATTCGATCATCGTGATCGATCGAGACCTCACGATCCTCGAGGCGAGTCCCGGGACCCAGAGCCTTCACGGTGTCGCCGCCGACGCCCGCGTCGGTCGACGAGTGGATGAACGACTGATTGCCGAGGATCGCCAAATGGTGAACGACGCGTATCTCACGGCATTCGAGAACGACAGCGCGGTGAGCTTTCGCGCCCGGATGAACCACCTCGACGGTCATCTCGTCACCATCGAGGTCCGGGGACGTACGTTGCGCGACTCCGAGGGACCAGCGACGAGGATGGTCTTAATCTCTCGCGACATTTCCGACGGCGTGGCGTTGGAGGCCAACCTCGCGAGGAGTTTCGCGAAGACCCAGGCGATCCTCGACGCGGCGCCCGACTCGATCATCGTGATTGATCGAGACCTCACGATCCTCGAGGCGAGTCCCGGGACGGAGCGAATGTACGGATTCTCCAAGGCCGAACGGATGGGTCAAGGTGCCTTAGCCATCGTTCACCCCGACGATGGACCTATCGTCGCCGCCGAACTGGAGCGGATGTTCGATGAAGCGAGTGACGAGTTGTTGAACTATCGCTTTCGGGCCCGTCACGCCCAGGGACATTGGATGATCATCGAGACCCGCGGGCGACTGCTGGACGACGAAGACGGACAGCCGGCGCGCGCCGTACTGGTCTCACGAGACGTGACCGAGGCCGTTGCCTTTGAAGAGGCGCTCGCCGCCGCCAAAGAAGAAGCCGAACGCGCCAACGCCGCCAAGAGCGAGTTCATGTCGCGCATGAGCCACGAACTGCGAACGCCGCTCAACTCGGTGCTCGGCTTCGCACAGATTCTTCAGATGGAGCTCGAGTCCAAAGAGGACCTCGAGTTGGTCGATCACGTGTACAAATCGGGACAGCATCTTCTCACGTTGATCAACGAGGTCCTCGACATCTCGCGCGTCGAATCGGGGAACATCGGTTTGACGACCGAATCGCTCCCGCTCCAGGACCTCGTGCTCGAATGTCTCGACATCATCGGTCCCCAGGCGCGCGAACGAGACGTCGCGGTCGGCTACACCGATTCCTTCGACTATCCAGTGCTCGCCGATCACCTCCGACTCACGCAGGTGATCTTGAACCTGTTGTCCAATGCGATCAAGTACAACCGAAGCCACGGCAGCGTGACACTTCACTGCATGGTGAAGGAGAACCACGTACGATTCTCCGTCTCGGACACCGGCCTCGGCATCGCTCCGGAGTTGCGCGAACGGCTCTTTACCGCCTTCGACCGCCTCGACGCCGAAACGCGTGGAATCGAGGGCACCGGCCTTGGTCTGACGCTTTCCAAGACCCTCGTCGAGGCCATGGGCGGGACGTTGGGATTTGAGACCGTGGTCGATGAGGGTTCAACGTTTTGGATCGAATTGCCTCTTTCCACGATTTCACCAGGGGCGTCACTAGTATGACGCCAGAAGACTGAGACGGGGGCGAACGACTCATCATGGCGACCATCCTTTACATCGAAGACAACCTTTACAACGTGCAGCTCGTCGAACGTCTCTTGCTGCAACGGCCCAATATTCAACTCCTCACGTCCGTCCAGGGAAATCCGGGTATCGGCATCGCCCAAGTGCGTCACCCGGACCTCATACTTCTCGACGTGCACCTGCCCGACATCAACGGTTTTGACGTCCTGGATCGACTTCGCCACGATGCGACGACCGCCAACATCCCGATCGTCGTCCTCTCGGCCGACGCGACCCCGGGCCAAATTCGACGTTTCCGCGATGCGGGCGCCAATGAGTACCTCACCAAACCGCTCGACCTGAAACTCCTCCTTACCCTCATCGACAACTATTTGGCGCTGGGCGACACGACCGAAGAGCCCGCGGCCGACTCCTAGAGCCTCGTTGACGGAGAACCGGGATTGATTCGGTGGCTACCGCCGCCACCTGATCTTTCGATGAATTGACCGAATTAGGCTCAGGCTTGATGGCGTGAAGGGATACACGTGCCAGAGTCTCTGCAATTCATTCTCAGTGAGCGTCAGCGCGACACCATCACGATCTGGCTGAACCGCCCCGAGCGACTCAACGTCCTCTCACTCGCGTTGATGGAAGAACTCACGCAGGCGTTCCTCGATGCCGGCGAAAGTGACGCCACGGGAGTGATTCTCGCGGCCAAGGGACGACTCTTCAGTGCGGGACACGACTTCGCCGAGATGGCCCACCAGGATCTGAAGTCCGTGCGCAACCTCTTCGGGGTGTGCACGACAATGATGCAGACCATTCAATCGATCCCCCAGCCCGTCGTCGCCCGGGTTCACGCTCTCGCCACGGGCGGCGGTTGTCAGTTAGTCGCCACCGCCGATTTGGCCGTCGCCTCACACGACGCGACCTTTTGCACTCCTGGTGGGAAGGGTGGTCTCTTTTGCACGACGCCCATGGTCGCGGTGGGCCGTTCGATCGGACGAAAGCGAGCGCTCGAGATGGCCATGACTGGTGACGCCATTGACGCCCGCACCGCCGAGTCGTGGGGATTGATCAACCTCGCGGTGCCCACCAGCGAACTCGAGGGCGCCAGCACTCGGTTGCTCCGTCGCGCCACACGGGGGAGTTCGAGTTCGAAGGGGATCGGAAAGCGTGCGTTCTACGAACAGATCGATATGGACCAAACCGACGCCTACACCTACGCCACTGACGTGATGGCCGCCGCGAGCCTCACCCCGGACGCGCAGGAGTCGATCACCGCATTCATCGAGAAGCGCCAGCCAAAATTCGGCGCACGTCGTCGACGTAGAGACCGTTGACTTCGGCAATGTCCACGGGTTGCGGGACAGAGAAGCCGTCCCGATCACCAATGCAACGCTGCGACGTACGCGCGGGCTACGGCTAGATCTCGGGCGCCGACGGGGGTTGCGCATTCTCATTCTTCAGATATTTGAGGACAATGAACGCTGAACGCCCGATCGGTTCAAAGATGGCGAGCGAGATCAGCGCCGTAAGAACCAGCGACTCGATTCCGACGCGATCGTGCTTGACCGATCCTTCGACGAGCCGAAGCACGATGAGGAGTCCCAGCAACGCGTACTCGGCTCCGCTTCGACGTAGAACCACGCTCTTGGTTTCGTGCACGGCACGCACGAACATGACGCGCGCTCGCGCCCAGGCGATGCCCACGCCGAGCACGCCACCAACGCAGGCGATGACCACGTGCTCGACGTTGGTCGTCGTCAGGTGCCAAAAAATCGGTCCGATGATGACGAGACTCAACACTGGATCCAGCAAAGTAATCAGAAGTGGACGAATCCGCTCTCCCTTTCCGAGAGGAACGTTCGAGGCGTTCGTCCGACCCCGGCGAACGAGCACCATGATCACCACGAGCACGACCAGGACCAGTAGGGAACCCGCACCGGAGCCGTTCGATGACGAATTCACTGAACGACCCTAACCTTTGGGTCCGAGCCCGCGGCACCGGTATGGGACAGTAACCTCACCATCACTGTGGATACGACGACGAGCCCCTCGCTTCGCGGTCCCGATGCCCGAAGCATCAATGGCCGCTTTTGGTTCGTGACCGGCGCTCTCCTACCCGCCCTCTTCGCCCTCATCATCACCGTAAGTTTCATCTCCGCGACCAACGACAACGCGCGCATTGACCGATTGAAGGATCACGGTGTCGCGGTGGCGGTGACCGTGACCAGTTGCGTCGGCAACATTGGGGGCAGTGGAAGTAACGCCGCGGGCTACACCTGCCACGGCTCCTACCGACTCAACGGTATTCACTACCGCGAAATTATCGGATCGAAGACGGCGTCGTCGAGCGCGGGAACCAAAGTACGCGCCGTCGCTGATCCGTCGCGACCAAGCACGATCGAAGTGGTGTCCGCCGTCCACGCATCATCGTCATCGGCCTCGGTCTACCTCGTCCCGAGTCTGCTCGCTCTTTGCTTCGTCGTCCTGACGTTCCTCTTTCTTCGTCGCCGGCGCGTCTCTCGCTCGCGAGCGACCGTCGCGTGCTCGCCGTAGCCCCTTCGAAGGTGACGAACTGGATTCGCTCCTCTGGCAATCTTCCAAAAGTCTTCAAGCTGACCGTGCCATAGCTGATCTGAACCACGAGTATTGGCTAACGTCATCGCCGCACTCTCGGCCCGACTCGCGGCGAGAACCTCGCCGGACATTCTCTTGCAAACTGAGTAGGCGTCGGTCTTCGTTCCAGTGCACCTTGAATTGGCACCCAGCTACAACCCGTCGGACTCTTGACGAGTGAGACGTTCCACGTCAGCAATGTCTTGGGGTCGACCAGCGACGCGTGTGTTGGTCAGTAGATCGGCATGGCCGATGAAAGGAACCTCGATGCCATCGAGATCAAGGACGACTCGACGCTCCCACGCGTCATTAAATTCGACGCCCTCGATCGAAGTCAGAATGTCGATTCGATAGGGCGCATAACCGAGTTGGACGACCCGGTCCGGTTGGTTAAAATCCTCTTCGGAAAGACCAAGATTCGTAAACCCAAACGCTTCGAGCGACCGTACAATTCGCGAGGCATTCTCGGCACTTATCCAGATCGAAGCATCGAGGTCACCGGTGTAACGAGGCAGCCCGTGAGCGGCAACGGCGTATCCACCGACGATGAGAAAGTGAACATCGTTAGCGGTGAAGAGTTCTACAAAGTCTCTGAAGTCCGGGTCGAGTTGCATTGCCTCCCCCATTCAAGCGTCGACGAAGAATCTCAACATCCGCGACGCGCTCGACATGCGAGACGGTCCGCCAATATATAACCTCGTCGGGCTCGTCGCCGAGAGCCCATTTCTCCACATTTAGGGCAATGGAACCCGTGGAGTGCGTCGGGATTTTCACAAGCCAATTCTCCCGTGGTGATATCGCGGGCCGTCGGTGATCATCGTGGTCATTAACCTTGGTATCCCGTGACCATCCTCGTCGATCTCCAAGAGGTCACCCTCGAAGGCGCCGACCGAACTCTGTTAGAGAATCTGTCGTTGACCATCTCCTCAGGAGATCGAATCGGTGTGGTGGGCATTAACGGCGTTGGCAAGACGACGTTGCTCAGGATTATCGCCGGGACGCTGAGTCCGGACTCAGGCACCCTTCGTCGTGGTCGTGACGTGCGCGTCGGTTTCTTGGAACAGATTCCTACGCTGCCCACCGGCACGGTTCGACAAACTCTGGGCAGCGGATGGAAAGTCGACGCCGCGCTCGACCGACTCGGGATGCTCGGCGACGCCGACGTCGACACGAAGAGCCTTTCAGGTGGTCAACTCAAGCGCGTCGCGCTCGCTCGCGTCTTCAGCGAGGACCTCGACGTGCTCATCCTCGACGAGCCAACGAACCACTTGGATCTCAACGCCATCCAGTGGCTGGAACAACAGATCAAGAGTTTCAAGGGCGCCGTGGTCTTAGTAAGCCACGATCGTTTCCTCCTCGATCAGATCACGACGCGGATGGTCGAAATCGACCGAGGTAAAACGTACGTTCACGCGGGTGGCTATTCCAAACTGCTCGAGGCCCAAGCAGAGCGCGAGGAGCACGCGGCCACGGCCGAACAGATTCGTCGCAACCTCGCAAGAACTGAGTTGGCGTGGCTTCGCCGAGGTGTCAAAGCTCGCGCCACTAAGCCCCAGGCCCGACTCGACGCCGCGAAACGCCTCTTGGCGTCTCGACCGGAAGGCGCCGCGCGAGTCGGAACACTCGACCTCGTCACCAACGTCCCTCGGCTCGGCAACACGGTGATCAAGGCTCATCAAGTCTCCTTCGCCTACGAAGGTGAAAAGCCAATCCTTCACGACGTCACCTTGGACCTCGGCCCCGGCGAGCGCGTCGGCGTCGTCGGTCCCAACGGTGCAGGTAAGTCGACGTTCATCCACCTGCTCGCCCAACTCCTCGCACCCTCGAAGGGCACGGTGAAACGCGGACCCACGGTCGTGGCTTCGCACCTCGAACAGAGTGGTGGTGGTTTCGATCTGGAAGCGACGGTCCAAGAACTCGTGGCCGGGCCACGGGGCATTCCTGGTTCACCCGACGACGTCGCACTCATGAAGCGGTTCTGGTTCACTGGGGCCCTGCCGATGACGAAAGCGGAGGACCTCTCGGGCGGCGAGCGGAGGCGACTGCAATTGCTTTTGGCCCTCTCAGTGCGCCCGAACGTCCTGTTCCTCGACGAACCAACCAACGATCTCGACCTCGAGACCATTCGACTTGTTGAGGAGTTCTTAAGTCAGTGGCCCGGAACACTGGTGGTTGTCTCACACGATCGCACGTTCCTCAGTCGTACGACCGACCGCCTGGTCGAAGTTCGAAGTGACGGAACGATCGTCGAAGTTCCTGGCGGTATCGACGCGTGGATCGAGCGAACGACCAATGGCCTCACAAGGGCGCCATCATCCGCAGGAATTGAGGCGTCCGCCGCGACGTCAAACCTTCCGAACGGACGTCGGATTCGAGACGCCGAAAAAGACATGACACGTCTCGAGCGACGTCGAACGATGATCACGCAGAAAATACTGGCATCGAACGACCACGCCGAGCAGGCCAGACTGGGTTCGGAGTTGGCCCAACTGTTAACAGAGTTGAGCGCCGCCGAAGAACGCTGGCTGGCCCTGGTGGAATGACCAAGGCCTCAAATCTTCAACATGTCTCAGTGAGTGCCCCCGGCAGGATTCGAACCTGCGCACACGGTTTAGGAAACCGATGCTCTATCCCCTGAGCTACGGGAGCATTACTGGCTTTTCGTGACACTTGCGAAGGTAGTGCTATTTCCAGCACCCATCCAGCACCCATCCAGCACCCAAGCCACAGAAAGCCTCACCACTATTACCTACTACACACCACCATTCAAACATGATTCGCGAGTATCCACGATGCGGAGAATCGGACGGTTCCAGATCGAATTCAATTCACATCCAGCAATATCGGCGAACGTTGTGCGGTAATCAAAGTCGTTCCCAAGAAAATCGAACCCTTGTCGAGATACGCCCGACGCCTTCTGTACGGAATATAGAGCCAACAATCAATCCTCCATTCGGAGATCGAGTGAATCCCTGTGTAATTAGATCGAGGGGGCTGATCGCCAATGCCAGGTCTGAGACAGGGTAGGTGTCAATCCCCAACGGTAGTTTTCTTGGCCACGAAAGAACCGGAATTCCTTGCCTCTGTCTTCAAGCCAATCATGGAGCTGTTTCCAGTTCTCCACTTCGATTTCAAAGGTTCTAGGGGTGATTGGTTTTAGTTCATTCACGCTGCACGCATTTGTAGTCCTTCGACGGCAAAATCGTACCGGGTGCGTCATGCGTGTATCACAACACCCGCGAACTGCAAACCGAATACTAAAACTGGAATTCACTGCAACGTCACGCGATTGAATGAGTCTCAGATTGTTGGTGTCGGAGGTCCGACGCAATAGTTCTGCGACTCAGAGACGAACACCGCAGACTCAATGCATGATGTGCGGCACTCGCAATGGACTCTGAGTTCGGAGACTCGATATGAGTCTTGAAGAGACACTTCAAGGGTGGATGGGTCCATCAAGTGATTCGGAACAGGAGATGCAAGAGCACCGAACGCATGGTGCGTGAGGCCGTAAGTGCCCATCAAGGCTTCAAAGATTGCGACGTTCGCGTGTACACGAAGGGCAGCCGGGACCAAAGAGACGCAATCGAGTGGACCGAACCGTCGACTTAGACCGTATTCATCAATACACCATTTGAAATCGGCGTGCGGTTTCGTGGCTTAATGCTACTATGTTCGCTTTACGAACTATATGTGCGTACATCGAACAATAAAGAGGTAAATGATCTCCAAGGTGAAAGCGTCAGCGATAAGCGCGCTTTCTGATATCCAAGACGGTGCGACCGTCATGATCAGCGGATTCGGTCACGTCGGTCAGCCAGTTCAATTAATCGATGCCCTAACAGAGTTTGGGCCATCGGAGTTGACAATTGTAAGCAACAACGCTGGCAATGGCGTAAGTGGACTTGCAGCACTACTTTCCACGGGAAAGGTCCGCAAGGTTATTTGTTCATTTCCTCGTCAGGTTGATTCGCAAGTCTTCGACTCGTTATATAGATCGGGTGTCATTGAGTTAGAACTCGTGCCACAGGGGAATCTCAGCGAACGGATTCGTGCAGCGGCGTCAGGAATAGGAGCCTTCTATACTCCTACTGGCTTTGGAACTCAACTCGCTGAAGGCAAGGAAGTCCGCGAGATCGATGGTCGAAACTACGTTCTCGAGTTCCCCATCCGCGCGGACTATGCGCTGATCAGCGCCTTGCATGGAGACCGAATAGGCAATCTGGTTTACCGAAAGACTGCGCGTAATTTCGCTCCGATGATGGCAGCGGCCGCATCAGTGACCGTTGCGCAGATTGATGGGCTTGTCGATATTGGTGCTCTAGATCCGGAATCGATCGTCACCCCGGGTATTTATGTCGATCGAATTGTTGTGGTGGGTGAGCGCACCTGGCTCCATAACGGTCAGTTCATCGGAAGTACCTCGTGAGTGGCCTTAGTCGAGACGAACTAGCTGCGCGCGTTGCAAGCGATCTCTGGGAGGGGGCATACGTCAATCTCGGAATTGGCGCGCCAACGCGGGTCGCCAAGTTCATCTCGGATGAAGTAGAAATTATCCTTCATACAGAAAATGGGATGCTTGGCATGGGACCACCACCAGCGCCGGAGTGCGTCGACCCCGACTTGGTCGACGCGGGTAAATCTCCGGTAACCGAGCTATCGGGTGCCTCATATTTCAGTCAGGCCGAGTCATTCGCGATGATTCGCGGCGGTCACCTCGACGTGTGCATCATGGGAGCATTTCAAGTATCGATGCAGGGTGACCTTGCTAATTGGAGCACCGGCGAGGTAGACGCAATTCCTGCAGTCGGAGGTGCAATGGATCTCGCTGTTGGTGCGAAGGTGGTCTGGGTAATGACTGACCTACTTGATCACCAAGATCAACCGAAACTTGTTGCGCGTTGTTCGTACCCAATCACGGCACCCGCGTGCGTCACTCGCATCTACAGTGATCTTGCGATATTCGAAATCACTTCGAATGGACTATTCGTGCGAGAACGTTTTGCGGATACGACGACTGAAGACTTGCGAGCACTACTCGGTATCCCATTGGAAGAACTCCAATGAATTCAAGCTTTGTGTTCGACGCCGTCCGCACCCCATTCGGAAGAATCGGCAAGTCTCTTGCGAATGTGCGCCCAGACGATTTGGCCGCACACAGTATCCGAATGCTCCTCAATCGACATCCTGATATTGATCCAAGTCAGGTTGATGACGTCTTCATTGGTGATGCGAATCAATCCGGCGAGGACAATCGTAACGTGGCGCGGATGGCTGTACTTTTAGCCGGTCTACCAACCTCAGTGCCCGGTACCACCGTTAACCGTTTATGCGGCTCGAGTGTCGAATCTGTGATTCAGGCTAGCCGCGCGATTGAAGTCGGCGACGCTTCGCTCGTCTTCGCTGGAGGCGTCGAGTCGATGAGTCGCGCACCCTGGGTGATGCTCAAGCCTGACAGGGCTTACCCCACTAAGTCGGAAATAATGCATTCAACGACTCTTGGATGGCGAACGATCAATCCAGCCATGTCGACAAATTGGACAGTTTCACTCGGTGAGACGGCCGAGGTGCTCGCCGACCGCTTTGAGATAAGTCGCTGGGAGCAAGATGCGTTTGCAGTTCGTAGCCACCAACTTGCGGCCGCCGCTTGGAATGCCGGACGCTATAGCGAGGTGGTCCCCGTGCCCGACACTGGACTTTCGCGAGATGAAGGCATTAGGGCAAACGCCTCGATCGAGACGTTGGCGTCACTTCAATCCGCGTTCCGCGCGAAAGGCACGGTTACCGCTGGGAATTCCAGTCCGTTGAGCGATGGGGCGTCAATGCTGCTCATCGCGGCTGAAGGTTTCCTAGACCTCGAGCCGCTCGCTCGAATCAGCGCTCGTGCGGTCGCTGGAAACGACCCCGACATGTTTGGCATAGCGCCTGTCGAGGCCGCCAATCGCGCTCTCGCACGCGCGGGCAGAACTTGGCAAGATGTTGACTTACTTGAGCTCAACGAAGCATTTGCGGCCCAGACGATCGCGTGTCTCCGTCACTGGCCGGAGTTAGACCCGGAACGAGTCAACGTGGACGGCGGCGCGATTGCCATCGGTCACCCGCTTGGCGCGTCCGGTGGACGCATCCTCGGGCACCTCGCGCACGAACTCAATCGCAGGGGCGGACACGTAGGAGTAGCAGCAATTTGCATTGGCGTTGGGCAGGCTCTAGCCGTTGTTCTGGAACGTTAAGGCTAATTCACGAGCCGACGTGAGCCGATGTGATCATTCTGCCAAAAGAGTTTTGAGCTCCTCGCGAATGGGACCATAACTCCGAGGGGAGTCGAGATTAAGTTGGCCACGGGGCTGCATGTCCTGCTTCTCTGCAGTCCCGTGGCCAACTCCATTCAAGTAATCAGGCGTTAGATGTTTCGGTGCCATGGAGATAATCCACCGTCATTGTGGAGGGTTCGATTGGAATCGCCTCTTGACGGCGGACATGACCGCGACCGAACACCAAGTTGCCGGCGAAACCTATTACGAGAGATATTGGCACGCCGACGTAAGCGTAGGCCCACGGCCCAGCCTTGCCTCCGAGTCCAGTGACACCAAGCAGATAGCCCTGCCAATTCAGGAATGCGGGGACGCCATACGAGTTGGTTACCATGCCCCACCCGACGATCGTTCCGACAACGAGTAATGCAATTGCGTGCCAACGGACGCTGCCGTAGCGCCCGCTGGCATCATAGAGGTCCGCTTCCGCATAGTCTTTCTTCCTCAGTAACAGATCGGCGATGAAGATTCCTGCCCACGCGGCAGTTGGAATACCGACGGTTACAAGAAACGCTTCGAATGGCGCGACGAAGGAGGGTGCGAAAAACGCAATGTAGGTTACCCCAGCGATCATTACGACCCCATCGATGAGAGCGGTGATTGGACGCGGTAGACGAATCCCCACGGCCAAGAGCGAGAGTCCCGAGGAGTAAATCTCGAGAATGGCCGCCGATATGAGTGCGAGAATCGATGCCACCGCGTACGGTACAAGGAACCAAACCGGCAAGATTGTCGTTAATGCTCCAATTGGATTTGCTCCAATCAATCCACTGAGTTTGACCGATGAGCCAGCCAGCAAGAGCCCAAAGACGACGAGAACAATCGGAGCGATTGCTCCTCCAAACGTCGTCCAACCGATGACCGAGCGGCTCTTTGTCTGCCGAGGCAAGTAGCGAGAATAGTCAGCTGCAATATTTGTATAGCCGAGTCCGAACCCGGCGACACACAAGCAGAATCCTCCAATGGCAGCGTGGGTTGGGCCACTCGGCATTGCCATGACTTTTGCCCAGTGGATGTGCGGAATCGTAAGAATCAAGAAGATGATCGTGAGAACCCCAGCGATCCAAGTGATCCAAACTTGGCTTCTCATGAGTAGATCGAAGCCCATCACGCCCGCCGCAATGGTGAGGGCAATTACCACAATCATTGCAACGACCTTCGTGGCGTCGCCGTTGAGCCACCCCAATCGATTAAAGACAGCGGCCGCAGCCAATACCGCGAGCGATGCGTTTACGGTTTCCCACCCGACTGCGAGAACCCATGAAATAACTCCGGGCAAGCGATTGCCGTTCACCCCAAATGCCGCGCGACTGAGGGTCAAGGTCGGCGCTGAACCTCGCTTGCCGGCGATCGCGATGGCGCCACACAACCCATATGAGATCACCACTCCCAAGAGACCAACAACCGTTGCCTGCCAGAACGAAATTCCGAAACCGAAGAGAAATGAGCCGTAGGCCATCCCGAGCACGGTGACGTTTCCGGCAAACCACGGCCAGAACAAGTCGGACGCCTTTCCCTTGCGTTCACTTTCTTGAATGGTATTAATGCCGTTCATTTCAGCGCCGTAGCGTTTCGCGGTATTAACTACCTCGGTTTCTAATTTCTCAATGGTCATGGTGGTCCCCCCTTATTGCGTTAGTACAGCTCTTTCGGTTCATTTTGAAGAAATTGCTCCGCCCAGGTATTTCGGTGCTGTCCGCATTGCGTGAGTTTTCAAACGCGTTCGTCGTGGAGGGTCTTGAGGAACCCGAGGGCTCGTCGCAATCCGATTCTCACGCTCGCTCATTGCTTGAAGCGAGTACGTCTCAAACACCGTCAGTCCTTGCGCCCGCGGCCTTAGAGATACTTTTGAATCGCTCTTCGAGTTCGTCTATCGTGCTGGTGTCCATCGCGGTAGATATCGACATAAGCCCATTCCCGCAAATCAATACGCCCGCTTCGTACGCCGCCCACCAGACACGTTCTGGGTCCGCGGAGTGGAGCCGGACCAACGATCCGCACCCTGCTGTGACGAAACCCATTTCGGACAGGTCACTGCGAAGCCTTTCGCCAAGCGCATTAATGCGCGACACCTCATGCGAATCGAATAGGTCTAATGCGACCATTCCTGCTGACGTGGTCACAGGGTTTGCCGTGAACGTGCCTCCATGACTGAGTTTGGGCGACCATTCGTCTTCAAACACGCGCATGACCTCGGCGCGTCCTCCAAACGCCCCGACTGGAAAACCCCCTCCAATCATCTTTCCGAAAGTTGCCAGATCAGCCTTAAGGCCCCGCTCCGCGGCCAGGCCGCGGAACGAGAGGCGTCCAGAGATCACCTCATCGACGATGATGAGCGCCCCAGTGCGTTTCGAAATGTGGTTAATTTCGCCAACTAGTTCGTTGCTTGCGGGGTGCAGACCAGCTCGGTTCGGCATCAGATCGACAAGAATGGCCGCGAGACCCAAGCCTGCGCCCTTAGCAGCAGATTGCAAGGCTTTGACATCATTGAACGGCACAACCAACACATTGACTCCGTCGCTTGTGTCGCCCATTACATCGTCATACGTACCGTGGTACGCCCCCTGGAATCGAATTATGGTCTTGCGAGCAGTAAAGGTGCGCGCAGTTCGGATTGCCATCATTACGGCTTCGGTGCCCGAATTTGTGAAACGCAGACGTTCGAGTGGTACAAAGCGATTCACTAGGCACTCCGCCAGGAGTACTTCATGCTCAGAGGGAAGCCCGAACGATGCGCCGTCACGAAGAGCATCGATCGCGGCGTCGCATATCTCCCGACGAGCGTGTCCGTGAACGAGAGCCGTGTAATTGTTTTGGAGGTCGATCAGTTCACGACCATCGACATCTCTTACAAGAAACCCCGATCCAGAGTCAATATAAGGCGGAGATGGCTTTATATCGAGCGTCGAGCGAGTCGTTCCACCAGGCATCACCTTGCGGGCGCGTCGTGCTAAATCAGCGCTTCGTTCCCCGATAAGTGTGCGGTATGCGCACGCTGATGTCATGAATTCGTACAGTAACAGTTGATATGCTAGTTGTCAAGTACTAATTGGGAAATCATGATGACTCTAATTTTGAGCAGTAGTCATAGAAGTTTTCGACGATTTGGCATAAACTTGACATCGCCTGCCGATGAGGCAATACTAACAAATTCGCACGTAATGTGCGCATAGCGACCACTAAGACGAGGTATCAATACATGAGTTCGAAAAGCGTAGCGATAGTTGGAGCCGGAATAGCAGGTTTGTCGGCGGCGGCGACCTTCGCAAAGGCCGGCTTCAATGTTCGGGTCTACGAACAAGCGGAGGAGGCGCGTGAATTCGGTGCCGCTCTGTTGATTAAGCACAACGCCTATACCGCACTCAAGTCATTAGGCATCACAGAGAAGATGGAATTGGACGGTGTCCGCTTGCAGACTGCTTCGATCGTCGACGACTTTAGTCAGCAAATCCTCCAGCGCGATCTTCGTTCAGAATGGGCGGTAATGATACGGCGTCAATCCTTGCACTCGTTGCTCCTTCAAGCCGCTCTTGACAATGGCGTCGAGGTCGTCGTGAGCGCCCGGGTTGTGCAAGTGCGAGCCGAAGGTGTGTTGACCTTTGCAAACGGATCCGAAGTCAGTGCAGACCTAGTAATCGGTGCTGACGGACGTAACTCAGTAGTGCGAGACGCTCTTGGACTTACGGCAACTGCAATGGACCTGCCCACTGGAGCTACTCGTGCGGCGTTCCCGCGAAAAGAAATCCCGGTCGCGATGGAATATTGGTCGGGCTCTCGTCGAGTCGGCTTTGCGCCATGCAGCGAAGATCTCACTTACGCATTCATTATGGGTCCTGAGAGCGACCGCTCGGCTTCTCAGGTTCCACTCGACCGCGAGTATTGGTCGGATGCCATTCCTGCTCTATCGGATCTCTTCGAACGCGTGGCGTCGAGTCCGACGGTATTCCATCACCCTGTGAGCGTCGTTTCCTGCACGAGTTGGAGTGCCGGCCGCGTCGCATTGCTGGGTGATGCTGCGCACGCCATGCCGCCCGACTTTGGTCAGGGCGCCAATCTCGCAATCGATATCGGTTATGACCTGGTCTCCAAAATTGATGGAGGCGGTGAACTTGAGACCGGATTACTTGAGTGGGAACGCATGACGAGACCGCGCGCAGACATGGTGCAGATGCTGTCCGCTGCGTACAACTTCATTGGCTACCAGTGCCCTCCGTCGCTGGTAAGGCTGCGAACTTTGGGAATATCGGCGATTGCGCGCATGCCAATGGGCAAGTCTCGTTGGGACTTCTATTGGCGGGGTGGCCATCCCAAACCTGGATCCAATTGGATGCAGCCTTCGGATAACAAGTAAAGGGACGCGTAGAAGCATGAGCGAACTGACAGCGAACGCAGTCCTTCTCCGCGGCGGTCCCATCATCACGATGAATAGAACTCGTGACGTATTGCCCGCAGGTACCGGAATCTTGTGTATTGATGGACGAATTGATCGATTCATCCTTCCTGAATCCGACGGTATTCCATTAGGGACGCGGCATATTGAAATGGGCAGTCACCCAATTCTTCCAGCATTCCTTGACGTCCACGCGCACTTTGGTATGACAAACGACTCGCTCGCCCAAACTGTGGATTGTCACACCCCGCCTCGTGACTCAATTGAGGATATCTTAGACGCACTTCGGGATGGACTTCACTTAGCCGAAGCCCGTGAAGGTTGGTTGCTGGGTCAAGGAAGCCTCATGCAAGACAAGAAGCTCAGGGACGCGCGGCTGCCAACCCGGTACGACCTCGATCGAGTGAGCACCACAATTCCGATCGTCGTCCGATGCGGGGGGCACGTCACTGTCCTTAACTCCCTAGCGCTGGAGCGATCCGGGTTGCTCAATCATGATTCTCTTGATGGATCTGCCGAACTTGTTTCCGACGCCGAGGGGCCAAACGGAATACTTGTAGAAGGATTCGTGCTCGTGCCTATTCCCAGCCTCGATGCAGAAGAGCGTCGGCGGGGGCTTCGCGAGACTTTAGATTCGGTTTTCACGCGAAACGGCGTGACGTACTTGGGCGAAATTTCGAATTCGTTGGAGAGTCTTGATGACCTCGCCATCTTGACCGAAGGCGGCCCGATAACAATTGACGCATACGCCTGGATGCCTGATACCGCTCGAAACGTGTTTGAAGCAGCGCAATTAAGGGACCGGTTCTCCCGGAGCAATATGAAGATCCGTGGAGCAAAAATATTTGTCGATGGCGGATTCTCCGCAATGACCGCAGCCACAAAAGTTCCGTACCTAGATACGAAGATCAACTATGGAGAGCTCTATTACGACCTCGATGAGTTGAGCACAATCATCAGAGGCTGTTATGACGAAGGGCTGCAACTTATAGCCCATGCGAACGGCGAACGAGCGCAGGAACTCGTTTGTGAGGCGAACAAGGTTGCCTTGGGTCACGATCGCTTCACCGCGAATACGCGGCTCGAGCACGCGGGCAATCTACTTCCTGACATCGCAATCGTGGACGAATGGATCGACGCTGGAGTCTCAATAGTTTCGCAGCCTGGCTTCCTCTATACCATGGGGGACTACTTCCCAGGACTCTTCGGACCATACGGCTCAAGGGGGCGATTCCCTTACCGCACGCTGCTTGAAAGAGGCTTCCCAGTCGCAGCATCTTCTGACGTAAGCGGGTCAGAACTCCGACACGCCAATCCTATGTTTAACGCCTGGTGCGCGGTCGAACGCATTGGGTTTAACGGTTCAGTCATCGATGCCGAAGAGTCAATAGACCAAGTCGCAGCACTCGAAATGCAAACGGTTTACGCCGCTCATGCAGCGGGAGTCGAAGCGGTACGCGGGTCGCTGGAGGTGGGCAAGGTGGCCGACATAGTCGCCTTGAGTTCCGATCCCCGTAGCGCACGGAGCACTGATCTCCTCGACATCTCCGTCGTCGTCGTCGTGAAGGAAGCTGAAGTCGTCCTCGAAACACGAGTTCTCCGATAATGTCGAGGTCGCCGAACAACGGAACCGCTGCGCCTTGGCAACAAACTCCCGCTTTCGACAACGAAGGGGCGGTTGGAGCATTGATGAAAGAAGCCGAGCCGGCAAACGAGTCTCTCCCTGCCGGTTCATTCGTACGATCACTGAAACGTGGCCTGGACGTGCTCGCAAGTTTCGGGACCGATGCGCCGAGCATGACGATTGCGGTCGCGGCTCGACGCTCTGGATTAACCCGTGCAGCCGCTCGTCGCTCGTTGTTTACCCTGGCGGATCTGGGATATCTCACATTCAATGACGGTCAGTTTGCGATGACTCCGAAAGTGCTGGATCTGGCCCAGGCTTATCTCGAGTCGACGAATCTCGATAGAGTTTCCCGCCCGCACATTGAAGAACTTGTTCACAACACGCGTGAATCTTCATCACTTGCGGTACTTGACTTCCCAGACGTGGTCTACGTCGTTCACGTTCCCGCATATCGCATTGAATCATTTGTCCCCGTCATTGGTTCAAGGATGCCCGCATTCGTAAACTCCATGGGACGCGTGTTGCTCGCAAATGTTCCGTCAGATACTCGCGGAGCAATGTTGCGAACCCTCGAACTCCGAGCGTTCACAGCAAAAACGATCACGGACCATACTTCACTCGAGACAGAATTGGCCGTTGTGCGAGCGCAGGGATGGGCTCTAGTTGATCAAGAATTCTCGGAAGGGGTGAGATCGATTGCCGCACCGGTCTTCGACCGTAACCACAACGTGGTGGGCGCCGTCAACATAACGACAAACGCAGTGCTTGTATCGACGACGGAAATACTGGATGTGTATCTTCCTCCGCTGCTCGCAACCACTGCGGCTATTGGTGCCGAGTATCAGGGCCTCGCCTAGAACTCTCCGAGAATTCGAGCCTCTGATAGATAATGCCCATAGTGTGCCCAAAACCGAATTCGATCGGAGCTGCAAACTTAGGAACGACCGTTGATCAGTACTTTCACCAATGTCTGTTTCCAACGCCGTCCATCCTTTCAAGGTAGCGGCAACTGTTCTTGATTCCTCAGGCTTGATAAGGAGTCTCGACCAGATCATATTTGGACGACGAGTTTCGAGTCGACAGACGTCACCCCCAGCGACCAAAAGGAACCGCGAGGTGCCCGTGTTACAAGCCCAACTAATGCCCAGTCTGGAATAGTTCGCGTTCGGCTTGATTGGCCTCGATGCCATCAAGATCATTTGCTTCAACTTTCAAACGTTGATCAACCAACCGCGATGAACTCAGCACCCATTCAGCACCCTGAAGTGGACCCCATCCCTTGGACAGCCTGACCGTCTTCTTAAGAGTTGAGCAGTTGGTTGTTGTCATCGAGCTCAGGCAGCCCGTTGGTTGAGACGTG
>Ga0208849_1000284_pt1 | contig 49225 bp, 52 predicted proteins | sample NGESurdeep072012_10_FD_184470 | JGI IMG/M metagenome (GOLD analysis project Ga0208849, IMG submission 184470) | Arctic peat soil microbial communities from Barrow, Alaska - NGEE Surface sample 53-3 deep-072012 (SPAdes) | ecosystem: Environmental > Terrestrial > Soil > Wetlands > Peat ... | reverse complement strand
CGCTTGAGCGCCCCTTACGGACTACCCGGACGGCACTCGAACGAGCGCCCGCCGCCCCTTCGGCCTTTTGCTGGAGGGAAGACTTGGAAGGAGACGAAGATTCGGAGCGCAAGCGCCCGCGAGAACGAGAACGCATGTCCATCATTCCCGCGAAAGCGGGCACCCAAGTGTAGAGGCGAACCGCACCCAAGCGAACACTCGCAACTGTCGTCCCCGCGCAGGCGGGGACCCAGTAATCATCGGCGGTGCAAATGATGCTCGGACGGTGCCCGCTGGATTCCCGCCTTCGCGGGAATGACGACAAGAGTGTGCGGAGAGGAGGCGTGGCCGGAGTCGGATGGCATCCCCTCCCCCGACCCGCTACATCGGTCACCATGACCCGCGACCAGATGATCGCCCACCTGCGCACCGCCGATGCGGTCGCCCGCGAAGCCGCTGCGCATGGCCATCACCCTTTCGGCGCGGTGCTGGTCGGGCCGGACGATCGCGTTCTCATGCGGCAGGGCAATCTTGATGTCGTGCGCCACGCCGAGACGGAACTCGCGCGGCGCGCGGCCGCTGCCTACCCGGAGGACTTTCGCTGGCGCTGCACGCTGGTGACCACCTTCGAGCCCTGCGCCATGTGCGCCGGCACGCTCTACTGGGCGAACATCGGCCGCCTCGTCTATGGCGTCGAGGAAACCGGGCTTCTCGCCCTCGCCGGCGCCAGCCAGGAGAACCCGACGATGAGTCTGCCGTCACGCACCGTGCTGGGCTCCGGGCAGAAGAAGATCGAGATCCACGGCCCCTTCCCCGAGGTCGAGGACGAGCTCATCGCCCCGCACCGCAATTTCTGGGGACGGTAGCCGAAACCTCTGGCAATTTTGCGTGATAGCCCCATATCCGCGGAGTCCCACATTTCCCAAGTTGACGCGATTTCGGCTATAAGCGCCGCGCGGCGGTCGGCGGGACCGTTCGGCGTGTAATCTCAGAGGATGCTTCTAATGGCTACCGGTACGGTCAAGTTCTTCAATACTTCCAAAGGGTTCGGCTTCATCGAGCCGAGCGATGGCGGCAAGGACGTATTCGTCCACATTTCGGCGGTTGAACGCGCCGGGATGTCGTCGCTCAACGAAGGCGACAAGGTGAACTACGAAGTCGTCACCGAGCGCGGCAAGCTTGCCGCTTCGAACATTTCCAAGGCCTGACCGGAAAATTTCCGGTTTTACGGCCCGGCGCTCGCAAAAGTGCCGGGCTCATTTTTTCTGGCGGACGGTGAAACCATGGCGTTCAAGCCCAACTATCAGCAGCAGCGCGGCGATCGTAACCGCGCCAAGGAGCAAAAGAAGCTCGAGAAGCTGCAGAAGCGCGAGGAAGAAGCCAATCGCCGCAAGGCCGAGCGCGGGGAGCTGCCAGAGACGGGGGCAAGCGAAGAAACCCCTAAGGAAACAAGCTGATGTCCCGCAAGAAAGAAAAAGTCGATTCCAGCACGGTCCTCTTCGATGTCTTCTACGAAGACGGCGGCCGCGCTTCCAACCGCAAGGTTCCGGGCGCCGATCTTGGTGGCCTCGACGGCGACGCGCCGGCGCTGACCTTCATCGTCGACCAGGACCGGAAGATCGCCGACCTGTCCGGCAAGGCCGCCCGCCCGATCAAGCAGATCGTCCGCTCCGACCGCTAGATCTTCGGGCTTTCGCATGGCCGCCGTAGTTCGCGACAACACCTCCCGGCATCGCTTCGAGCTTGAGATCGACGATCAGGTCGCCAAGGCGTCCTATCGCCTGCAGGGCAATGTCATCACCTTCACCCACACCGAGGTCCCGGACAGCTTGGAAGGCGGCGGCGTCGGCTCCCGGCTGGCGCGCGGGGCGCTGGAAATGGTTCGGGCCGCGGGGCTGAAGGTGGTCGCCAAGTGCCCGTTCATCGCCGGCTGGATCGAGCGTCATCCCGACTTCAAGGACCTGCTGGCGAAGGACGACCACAGCTAGCGGCGACCGTGGTTTGAATTGGTTAACCTCCAGCCTGGGGCCGCGACCACCCCGGCGGAGGCAGCCCCTGTCGCCGCAAAGCCTTAGACTTTAGCCGGCTTCAGGACTCATATACCGCATCGCAACATGTATGGCTGAATTGTGCTGCTCTGCAGTAAGTGCAGGACGGGTATGCGATATTTTCCCTGCACAGGCCGGTCAGCGAGGCTTACCTTCCTCATCGAAGCAGACGGAACCGACAAGCGATTCCCCACACACCGGTGCGGTTCATTTGAAAGGGCACTATCATGGCCAACAGACTGGTTTCCACGTATCGGGCTTGGCGGAAGTACCGCGAGACCTACAATGAGCTGATGCAGCTTTCGAACCGCGATCTGGCGGACGTCGGCATCCGTCGCTCGGAAATCCCGGCGATCGCCCGCCAATCGGCCGCCCAGCTCTAAGAATTCTTATTCGCCCGGGGTCTTTCCTCCCAAGGTGCCCCGGAGCGACGCGAGACCGGATCGTTCCTCCCAGATCACCGGTCTCCTGAGAGAAACGCCCGCCAATATTCCTCCCTGGCGGGCGTTTTTCTATTTTGGGGCAAGGTTTGGTCTCTGATCGAAGTCCCCGCTGCGATGCGCTAGGTTCGCGGCCATGATTTCAGCCATCCACGTCATCGGCGGCGGCCTCGCGGGCTCCGAGGCCACCTGGCAGATCGTCCGGCGCGGCATTCCGGTGGTCCTCCACGAGATGCGTCCCGCTCGCCAGACCGAGGCGCACCAGACCGACCGGCTGGCCGAACTGGTCTGCTCCAATTCGTTCCGCTCCGACGACAAGGAGCAAAACGCCGTCGGCCTGCTGCACGAGGAGCTGCGCCGGGCGCACTCACTCATCATGCGATCGGGTGACGCCCATCAGGTTCCGGCCGGCGGGGCACTGGCGGTCGACCGCAACGGCTTTGCCAATGCTGTCACAGAAGCACTCGCGTCCCACCCACTTGTGACGATCGTGCGCGACGAAGTCGCCGGTCTGCCGCCGCAGGATTGGGACAGCGTGATCATTGCGACCGGTCCCCTCACCTCGCCGGCGCTTGCCGCTGCGATCCGCGAAATTACCGGCGAGGACGCGCTCGCCTTCTTCGACGCCATCGCGCCGATCGTTCATTTCGATACCATCGACATGGATGTTGCGTGGTTCCAGTCCCGCTACGACAAGGCCGGCCCCGGCGGCAGCGGCGCGGACTACATCAATTGCCCACTGACCAAGGCCGAGTACGACGCTTTCATCGACACGCTCTTGGCCGGCGAGCAGCACAAATCGCATGAGTGGGAAAAGGTGCCCTACTTCGACGGCTGCCTGCCGATTGAGGTGATGGCCGAACGCGGACGGGAGACGCTTCGTCACGGACCGATGAAGCCGTTCGGCCTCACCAACCGCCACAAGCCGACCGAGAAAGCTTACGCGGTGGCGCAGCTTCGCCAGGACAATGCGCTGGGCTCGCTGTTCAATATGGTGGGCTTCCAGACGCGCCTCCGGTATGCGATCCAGGCCGATATCTTCCGCACGATCCCCGGCCTCGCGAACGCGCAGTTCGCCCGGCTCGGAGGCCTGCATCGCAACACGTTCCTGAACTCGCCCAAGCTCCTCGACCGCGCCCTGAGGCTGAAGGCGATGCCACGCCTGCGCTTCGCCGGACAAATCACCGGCTGCGAAGGCTACGTGGAGTCGGCTGCAATCGGCTTACTCGCCGGGCGCTTCGCGGCGGCGGAACGGCTCGGCGAAACAGCAATGCCACCGCCGGCGACGACGGCGTTCGGCGCGATCCTCAGCCATATCACCGGCGGTCACCTCGTCAGCGACGCGGAGCCCGGCAAGCGATCGTTCCAGCCGATGAACGTCAATTTTGGCCTCTTTCCACCGGCGGCAGCACCGCTGCGCGTTGCCGGCCAACGGTTATCGACGACCGAGAAAGGCATCGCGAAAAGGCGTGCCATCACGACGCGGGCGCTGGCCGACCTTGATGGGTGGCTCGCGGCTCCGGCAGCGGAAGCCGCCGAGTAGGCCTACAGCCGACGCGCGGCTCTCCAGAGTAGCCATTGGCGTCGCCACGGCGGCAGCTCAACTGCCCCGGAAAACGGATCGTAGCCGGCGCGATCCATGCTTTCGAGATAGGGTTGCACAAGCGTGAGCGGCAGGAACGCGGCGTTCATCGGGGCGCCAAGGTGGACAATGCCGCGTTTCGCTTCGGCCTCATGCTCGAGCGCGATGACGCGCAGATCGGCGAGTACCGCCAGAAGTTCCGGAGTTTTCTCGCCCGAGAACACGACGCTCGTGTCTACGCCGCGAGACACAAGCATCGCTTGCGGCAGATAGAGCTGCCCGCGGCGCGCATGGATCGGCAGCGCCCGCATGATGCCGGTGAGCGCATAGGCGACTCCCGCATGGCCGGCCGCTTCAGCAGTTCCGGGATCGCGGCCGCCGGCAAGGACGATCGCCGCAAGCTGGATCAACGAGGATGATGTTTCGCCGGCATACCCCTCGAGGTCGTTGAGGGTCGGCATCGGATCGTCGTAGAGGTCGAAGACGCGGGCGTCGATCAAGCGAACGAGCGCATCCACAGGGAGCGAGAACTCCGCGATTGTCTGGTTAAGCGCCGTTGCGACAGGATGGCCCGCGGCCGCGCCGCTGGTAACGGCGTCGCGCCACCACTGCAGGCGGATTTCGCCCAATCGCGGGTCGCTGACCGCCTCGCGGACGCGAGCAACCTCGGCGTTGAAGGCATGGAGCGCGAAAAGGTGACGCCGAAACGGCTCTGGCGCGAACAGGTCAGCGACGTAGCGGTCGCGGTCGGCGGCGCGCACGGTCTCGGCCGCCCGTTCGAACGGTTCGGTCGGCAGCGCGGCGTGACCTGGTTGGCGCATCAGTCAACGGCGATCAATGCGGCTGCAACAGCCCGTGCCTCAGCGAGCAGCACGTTGAACGTGCGCACTGCGGCGCCCGTTGCCATGGGTTCGGCAACTATTCCCAAAGCGCGACAGTGCGCCCGCATGGCCGGCTTCAGCGGAACCAGCTCCCTGCCCGTGCCAACCAGAAGGATTTCTATCTCGGCGGCCTCGATGAATACCGGCTCCAGATTTGCCTCGTCGAGCGCGTCGGGTGCCGGTGCATCCCAGCCGTGAATCCCGCTGGGCAAGCACAGGAGCGACCCGCGGTGAGACATCCCGGCAAAGCGGAAGCCGCCGTTGCCATAAGCCTCGATCGCTGCGCGGCCGGGATAGTGAGCGGCGCGGACGACGGGAGCCATGGCGGCCCCGTCAGGCTCCCGCGGCCGTGGTGTCGGCCGTGTCGGCGGCGGACTTTTCGGGCTTCGCCTTCTCCGGCCGTGGACGAATGTTGAAGTAAACCAGGATCGGGCCGCCGATGAAGATCGACGATGCGGTGGCGACGAAGATGCCCCAGATCATCGCGGCGGTGAACGAACGCACGACCGGCCCGCCAAAGAAATAGAGCGAGACCAGCGCCAGCTCCAGCGTCAGCGAAGTCATGATCGTGCGCGCCAGCGTCTGGTTGGTGGCGAGATCGATGATGTCGCGGACCGGCATCTGCTTGTAGCGCCGCAGAATCTCGCGAATGCGATCGAAGATGACGACCGTGTCGTTAAGCGAATAGCCGATGATGGTCAGGATCGCGGCAAGGCTGGTCAGGTTGAAGTCGATCTGGGTCGCGGCGAAGAAGCCGACCGTCAGGATGGCATCGTGGACGAGCGTGGCAACGGCCGCGACGCCGAACTGCCACTCGAACCGGAACCAGATGTAAATCATGATCCCGGCCATCGTGAAGATTACCGCCAGCGTGCCGGTGCGCGCCAGTTCGCCGGAAACCCGCGGACCGACCACCTCGACGCTGCGGAATTCATAATCGCCGCCGCCAAGTGCCGCGCGAACCTTGGTGACCACCGCCTGTTGGGCGTCCTCGCCGCCGGGCTGCGTGGCAACGCGGATCAGCACGTCGTTCTCATTGCCGATGTTCTGGATCTGGACGTCGCCGAGCCCGAGGCCATCGACGATCGAGCGCAGCTTACCCATGTCGGCGGGGCCGTTGACGCTGTGCACCTCAATCGACGAGCCACCTTTGAAGTCGATGCCCTCGTTGACCCCGACGGTGAAGAACAGGACGAAGGAGATGACGATCAGGACGAGCGAGATCGGCGTCCGGATACGCGCCCAGTCCATGAAGGGCAGAGTGGTGTTGTCGGGAACGATGCGGAGCGGAATCTTGAAGTAGCTCACAGCGGCACCACTTTCGGTCGGGCCCAGCGCACCCACCCGGAGACAATCAAACGGGTCACCAGATAGGCCGTGAACAATGTCGAGATAATGCCGATCGCGAGCGTCACCGCGAAGCCGCGGATGGGACCGCTGCCCAGCTCGAAAAGCGCGATTGCCGCAATCAATGCGGTCAGGTGCGAGTCGATAATGGTGGCGAAGGCGCGGCGGAAGCCGGTATCGAGCGCCGCGATGGTCGAGCGGCCGGCATGGGCTTCCTCGCGCATGCGCTCGTAGATCAGGACGTTGGCGTCCACCGCCATGCCCATCGTCAACACGATGCCGGCGATGCCGGGCAGCGTCAGCGTGGCGCCCAGCGTGGTCAGGATGCCGATCATTAGGAAGTTGTTGGCGACCAGTGCGAGATCGGCGAAGAAACCAAGCAGCCCGTAGCAGACGATCATGAAGATGGCGATGCCGGCGGTGGCTACGATCGACGCCATGATGCCGGCGTGGATGGAGTCGGCGCCGAGGCTGGCGCCCACGGTGCGCTCCTCGACGATGGTCAGCTTCGCCGGCAGCGATCCGGCACGCAGAAGGATCGCGAGATTGTTGGCGCTCTCGACCGTGAAGCTGCCGCTGATCTGGCCGGAGCCGCCGAGGATCGCCTGGCGGATGACCGGCGCCGAGATCACGACGTTGTCGAGGACGATGGCGAACGGCCGGCCGACGTTCTTGGCCGTGACCTCGCCGAACTTCCTGCCGCCGCCGGTGGTGAGGCGGAAGTTGACTACCGGCTCGCTGGTTTGCTGGTCGAAGCCGGTCTGCGCATCGGCAAGATCCTCGCCCGTCATCAGGGCCGACTCGTCGACTTCATAGATGATGTTGGGATTGGTCTGGTCGGGGATGCGGGTGGTTCCGGGCTTGGGCGGCGAGGCCTTGGCCTGGTCGGCCGTGATCTCATCCTGGACCATGTGGAACTCAAGCTGCGCGGTCTGGCCGACCAGATCCTTCAGCCTCTGCGGGTCGCCGAGGCCCGGCGCCTCGACCAGGATGCGATTGTCGCCCTGCTGCTGGATCGACGGCTCGGTGGTGCCGAGGTCGTTGATGCGCCGGTCGATGACATGGATCGACTGCGTCACGATCTGGCGCATGCGTTGGGTCAGGCCGGCCGAGTTGTATGCGTAGCGAACGAGGCCATCGTCGCCGACGGTCAGATCGAACTCATAGACCGAGCCCGCGGAAAGCAGGCTGGCGTTGAGCGGGTTGCGCAACTTTTCGAGGCGCGCGCGGGCGTCGGCGATCTGGCTCAGGTCGCGCAGGCGGAGCTGCACCGTCTCTCCCTGGACGCCAAGACCGGTGTAGCCTATGCGCGGATTGTCGAGCAGGGTCTTGCGAACGTCGCTGGTGAGGTCACGCAGCCGCTTCTGCACATACTCGTTGCGATCGACCTCGTAGAGCAGATAGGCGCCGCCCTGCAGATCGAGGCCAAGCACCATCTGGTTCTTGGGCAGGAAGCTCGGCCAACGGGCGAGCATATCCTTGGACAGGAAATTCGGGATCACCGCCAAGAAGCCGGCAAAGACGACAAGAAGGATCAGGACGACCTGCCAGCGCGGGAAATAAAGCATCGTGATAGGTCCACCAAAACCCTGAATACGCGACCGCGCCTTAGCTCTCGGCGCCGTCCTTGACCGGCTCGCCCTTCGTGCGCACCTCGGCGATGGTGGCGCGCACGACCTTGACCCTGATCCCCTCGGCCAACTCCACCTGCACCTCGTTCTCATCCACCTTGGCGACCTTGCCGATGAAGCCGCCGCCGGTGACGACCGTATCGCCGCGGCGCAGGTTGGCGAGCATTTCGCGAAGTAGTTTTGACTTCGTCTGCTGCGGACGAAGCACCAGGAAGTACATGATGACGAAGATCAGCAGAATCGGAGCAAACTGGATAAGCATGTTCGGTCCGCTTTCGGCGGCGCCGGACTGCGCAAAAGCCTCGGTAACGAACATCCAGACGACTCCTTCAAGCGGTTAACAGACCGCCGACCCCAAAAGTGGCGGGACTATAGCGGGGCAAGCCCCCATTGCAACCGATATAGGCAGCCCCGACCGGCTCTACATCAGGCGTTTTGCACGCCGGCGGCTTGGCTGGCGAGAAGCCTCCGTGCTACCCCATCCCCGCAACCCAAACAGCTTTCGATCCACGGAATCCCTTGTGTCTGAAAAGGACCTCACCGCAATCGCGGAGCGCCTGGACAAGCTCGTCCGGTTGATTGAGCGCGCGGTACCGCCGGCTCACACCAAGGCCGATTTCGGAAGCGTGGACGCCTTCGTCTGGCACCCGGCTACGGCAGCGGTGCAGCCGATTGCACATGTCAACCGTGTCGACCTTTCCCTGCTCAAGGGCATCGACCGGGTGCGCGATATCCTGTTCGACAACACCGAGCGGTTTGCGCGCGGCTTACCCGCCAACAACGTGCTCCTCTGGGGCGCGCGTGGCATGGGCAAGAGTTCGCTGGTCAAGGCGGTGCACGCCGCCGTCAACAACGAGCACAAGGTGAAGCTCGTCGAGATTCACCGCGAGGATATCGAGAGCCTGCCCGACCTGATGGCGCTCGTCCGCGAGGCGCACTGGCGCTTCATCCTCTTTTGCGACGATCTTTCCTTCGACGGGGACGATACCTCGTACAAGTCGCTGAAGGCGGCGCTTGAGGGCGGCATCGAGGGCCGGCCGGCGAACGTGGTGCTCTACGCCACCTCCAACCGGCGCCATCTGCTGCCGCGCGACATGGCGGAAAACGAAGCGTCGACCGCGATCAACCCGCATGAAGCGGTGGAGGAGAAGGTATCACTCTCCGATCGTTTCGGCCTGTGGCTCGGCTTCCACAAGTGCAGCCAGGACGAATATCTGGAGATGGTGCGGGGCTACGTCGCGCATTTCCGGCTGCAGGTGGACGCGAAAAAGCTGACCGCTGAAGCGCTGGAGTGGGCGACCACCCGCGGGGCGCGTTCCGGCCGGGTCGCATGGCAGTTTGTGCAGGATCTGGCGGGACGGCTTGGGGTCGTCCTCGACGGACTGTAGCCGCCCCGCCAGGCCTGTATGATCAGCTTCCCTTCCGGAGGTCAGGACATCTGATCACGTTCGGCCCGTCGGCGGGATGTTTACGCGCCGGCGAGATAGTCGAGCGGATTTACCGGCTTGGCGCCCATGCGCAGTTCGAAGTGAACCTGCGGCGAGGTGACGGAACCCGTCATGCCGGCGTGGGCGACGATCTGGCCGCGGCGGACGGTGTCGCCGCGCTTGACCTGGAGATCCTCGTTGTGGGCATAGGCGGAGACCCAGCCGCCGGCGTGGCGGATGAGCACGAGGTTGCCGTAGCCCTCGAGTTCGTTGCCGGCGTAGATGACCGTGCCCGCTTCGATCGATTTGACCGAGGTGCCTTCCGGAACCGCGAGATTGATGCCGTCGTTCTTCTCGCCGTTCGGCTTGGTGCCGAAGCCGGAGATGATGCGACCGCGCACCGGCCAGCGGAACTGCTTGCCGTCGGTCGAGGCGGCGTCAGCGGCATCGTCAATCGCGTTGGCGGAGGCGTTGGTCGCGCTGGCCACATCAGAGGCGTGCGGCGCGACCGGGATTGAGGGCATTGCCGGAGCCTGCGGCGCGTTATCGGCAATCTGGTTGCCGGTCTCGGCGGTATCGGCCGGGGAAGCAAGCCGGATCTTCGGCGCAGCGGCGGGCGCCGCCTGGTCAGACTGCCCATTCTCGCCGGCCTTCATCGTCAGCGTGCCGAGCGGATGCGGCGGCGTGCCGAGTTGCGTGGCCACCTTCACCGGCGCCGGCGTGGCAACAGCGGCGACCTTAGCGGGGGCGCCGGAAACGCGGAGCTTTTCGCCAGTCTCCAGAGCGGAGGTCGGCGACAAACCATTGAGCGTGGCAAGCGCGGCGACGGTGGTGCCGTTCTTGCGGGCGACGCCAAACAGCGTCTCGCCCGGCTGAACGATATAGGTGGACCCGCCCGAGGCGAGGATCGTCGGCTTGACGGCGGGCGCCGATATCGGCTTGGGGGCGGGGGGATTGTAGGCCACCAGCGGCGCCGGCGCGGCGCCCGGCGCCATCGCGACACGGCGCGGGATTACCAGGATCTTGCCCGGACGCACCTGCGCGGCGCCGTTCAGCTGATTGGCGGTAAGGATCTGTTCCTGCGGCACGCCGTACTTCGCGGTCAGCGTATCGAGATTGTCGTTGGAGCCAACCGTGACCACGCGGCCACCGACGGCGGTCCAGCCGAGGCTGGCACCTGACTGCGCGCTTTCGGTGTCGGGAGCATACGCGGGCACCGGATCGGCCGAAGCGTAGTTATTGACCGGCGGCGGCAGATCGGAGCGGGTGACGGTGTTGTTGGCGACCGGCGCGGGCATGGACTGATAGGCGCTGGCGTCGCCGTTTCCGGCGCCGGCGTAGTTGTTCTGGCTAAGAATCTGTCGCTGATTGTCGGTGGAGCTGGTGAAGAAGGGCTCCTGAAGCCGCAGCGAGTTGCTGCAGGAGGCACTGGCACCGGCGAGCAGGACGACCAGGCTCGCTTGATAGACGAAACGGGAACGGGACGCCGATACGGGGCTACGCATTGCTCAACTCGCGCCACAACACACACGGGAAACTGACGCGAGTTAACACTGGTAACGTTGACAAACGTTTAAGCGGCAGAGCGATTTAGAGGTGGGCGGCCTTGCCCGGAATGAGCGGCACGAAGCGCACGTCCGCCAGCGCTTTTTCGTCAAAGCCGGCCTCGGTGCGCTGCAGGCGCATCAGCTTCTGGACGCCTTCGATCGGGCCGACCGGCATTACGATCACCCCGCCGACGCGGACCTGTTTCTTCAGCGCCTCCGGCACTGCATCGCTCGCTGCCGTCACCACGATCCGATCGAACGGCGCCTGCTCCGGCCAGCCGTTGGTGCCGTCGCCGATCATGGTGGTGACGTTCGACAGGCGCAGCGTCTTGAAGCGCGACTCCGCCGCCACGACCAGCGTGCGGAAGCGATCCATCGTGTAAACACGGCGCGCCAGTTTCGCCAGGATCGCCGTCTGGTAGCCGGTGCCGGTGCCGATTTCCAGCACGCGGTCGCGATCGCCAATGTCCAGCGCGGCGGTCATCATCCCGACGATGACCGGGGCGCTGATGGTCTGGCCGCAGTCAACCGGCAGCGCCCGCTCGGTATAAGCCTCGGCCCGGCTCTCGGGTGGCACGAAAATCTCGCGCGGCACGGACTCGATGGCAGAGACGACGCGCTGGTCGGTGATGCCGACACGGCGGAGGCGCAGGATCAGATCGGCGATGCGAACCCGCTTCTCATCGTTGTCGGGATCGCGCGAGCTCATCGCCACCTATGCCTTGCCCGTGATGTGCCGGCGCAGCGGATCAGTCAGGTCGTGCGCGGTCATGTCGAGACGGAGCGGCGTCACCGAGATCAGACCGCGCTCGACCGCCTCGTCGTCGCTGCCGGCTGCCAGCGGAATCGACTTGTCGCGCCGATAGGTTACCCAGAAATACGGCAGATTGCGGCCGTCGCGGCGCTCGTCGATGTGAAGCGCATGGATAAGGTTGCCCTGCACCGTAACCACAGTCTCGCCGACCCGGTCTGGCGGGAGATTGGGGAAATTCAGGTTGTAGAGAATGCCCGGTGGAAAGCCGAAGCCGATCAGCTTGCGGATGATCGCCGGTGCGTGCGCCTCGGTGGTCTCCCACGGCACGACCCGTTCGCCGGCGTCGTAGGTGTAGGCCTGGCTCAGCGCGATCGACGGGATACCGAGCAGCGTCCCCTCCATCGCGCCGGCGATAGTGCCGGAATAGGTGACGTCGTCGGCCACGTTCGAACCGGAGTTCACGCCGGAAAGGATCAGGTCGGGGCGCTCGCCGAGCAACTCGCGCACGCCCATGATGACGCAGTCGCTGGGCGTGCCGCGCAAGGCGAAATGGCGCGGACCGATCTTGCGCAGTCGTAACGGATCGCTCAACGACAGCGAATGCGACAAGCCGCTCTGGTCGAGTTCGGGCGCTACGACCCAGACGTCTTCGGAGATCGTGGCGGCGATGCGCTCCAGCGCGGTCAGCCCCGGCGAGTGAATGCCGTCGTCGTTGGTGATCAGGATGCGCATTACGCGCCAATCTTTTCGACGCCGCCCATGTAGCGGCGCAGTACGTCAGGCACGGTGATCGAGCCGTCCGGGTTCTGGTAGTTTTCCATCACCGCGATCAGGGCACGACCGACAGCGACGCCGGAGCCGTTCAGCGTGTGGACGAGGCGATTGCCCTTGCCTTCCTTCGGCCTGTAGCGCGCCTGCATGCGCCGCGCCTGGAAGTCGCCGCACACCGAGCAGGACGAAATCTCGCGGAAGGTCCCCTGCCCCGGCAACCAGACCTCGATGTCGTAGGTCTTCTGCGCGGCAAAGCCCATGTCGCCGGTGGACAGCGTCATCACGCGATAGCGCAGATCAAGACGCTTCAGCACTTCCTCGGCGCAGGAGAGCATGCGCTCGTGCTCGTCGTGCGATTGCTCCGGCGTCGTGATCGAAACCAGCTCGACCTTGTCGAACTGATGCTGCCGCAACATGCCGCGCGTATCTTTGCCCGCTGCACCTGCCTCCGAGCGAAAGCACGGTGTCAGCGCGGTGAAACGCAGCGGCAGTTCTTCTTCGGATAGGATGGACTCGCGGACGAGATTGGTTAGCGGAACTTCGGCGGTGGGGATCAGCCAGAGGCGTTCGCTGTCAGGAATGCTGAGTTTGACCTCTTCAAGAACCGCACTCAGCCACCCCATACGTTGTTCTCTGTTCGGAAAATCCCGTTGATCTGCGAGGTCTGATGCTTGGACCGCCGCCATGATCGACTTTCGAACGTCGCTGAGCCGCCGCGATGTCGAAAACATATCTTCAGCGGATTTCGGCAGTTGGGCCGTCCCGAAAGGAGCTTCATCCCTAACCAGCAGCGGCGGCTGCACCTCGGTGTAGCCGTGCTCCTCGGTGTGAAGGTCGAGCATGAACTGGCCGAGTGCCCGCTCCAGCCGCGCGATCCCTTTCTTCAGCACAACGAAACGCGAACCCGAGAGTTTGGCGGCGGCCTCAAAGTCCATGCCGCCGAGCGCCTCGCCCAGCTCATAGTGCTCCTTAGGGTTGGCAATATTGGGCGGCGCACCGAAACGTCGATATTCGACATTGGTGTGCTCGTCGTGACCGACCGGCACATCCGGCAGCGGCACGTTCGGGATGATGGCCAGCGCGCCTTCAAGCGCTTTCTCAGCCGCCTTCGACTGCGCCTCGAACTCTCCCATCGTCTCCTTGAGCGTGGCGACCTCGGCCATCAGCTTCGATGCCGTCGCTTCGTCCTTTGCTGCCTTGGCCTTGCCGATTTCCTTCGACGCAGCGTTGCGGCGGGCCTGCGCTTCCTCCAGCTTCACGATCGCGGCGCGGCGCGCCTCGTCGAGCCCGATCAGCCGCGCCGACTGCGGCTCCGCCCGGCGGTTCGCCAGCGCAGCGTCCAGCGCCTCAGGGTTCTCGCGGATCCATTTGATGTCGAGCATGGGGAAGGGTCTCGGCTCAGGCCTGGTGCGGCCTTGTAGCGAAAATCGCCGGATTCGTCATTCCGGCGAAGGCCGGAATCCATTGCCGTCGTTAAAAGATGGACCGCGACCTTCGCCGGCGCGACGAAAAAGGGGCTAGGTCGTGGTCCCGGCCGCCTGCTTGGCTGCCTCATCGGCCGCTTTGCGCTTCTCGACCAGACGCACCGAGATGAGCGATGCCTCGTAGAGCAGCACTGTCGGAAGCGCCAGGCTGCATTGCGAGATGACGTCAGGCGGGGTCAGCACCGCGGCGGCGACGAAGGCCAGCACGATGGCGTAGCGGCGGCCTTTTTTCAGCATGCCGGAGTTGACGATGCCGACGCGGGCGAGAAGCGTCAGCACCACCGGCAGCTGGAAAACGACGCCAAAAGCCAGCACCAATCCCATGATGAGCGAGAGGTAGTCGCTCACCTTGAACAGCGCCTCGATGCTGGCGCCGCCGTTGCTGCCGGTCTGCTGCAGCGACAGGAAGAAGCGCAGCGCCAGCGGCATCAGAATGAAGAACACGACGGCCGCGCCCAGCACGAACAGCAGCGGCGTGGCGATAAGATACGGCAAGAAAGCGTGGCGCTCGTTCTTGTAGAGGCCGGGCGCGACGAACTTGTAGATCTGCTGCGCGATCACCGGGAAGGCGATGAACACGGCGCCGAACAACGCCACCTTCATCTGGACGATGAAATATTCCTGCGGGGCGGTGTAGATCAGCTTGGCCACGTCGCCGTGGTTGGCGGCCGCCCAGACATAGGGGATGAGCAGGAAGTTGTAGATGTATTTGGCGCCGGCGAAGCAGACGACGAACGCCACGAGGATCGCCAGCAGCGCGCGGATCAGCCGCCCACGCAGTTCGATCAGGTGGGAGAGCAGCGGCGCGCGGCTGGCCTCGACTTCGTCCTCTGCCGGTTCGCTCACGTCTCGGCCTTAACCTCGGCCGGCGCAATGGCGGGCGCGTTCTCCACCGCTGCGACCGGCACGGGAGCGGCCGTCGCTTCCGCCCCGACAACCGGTGCCGCGATTGCGTCAGCCGTAACGGCAGGCGTAGCCGGCTTGGCGAGGTCAGTCCTTAAGCCGGCATCGAGCTTCGTCATCTCATTGCGGACGCCGGCGAGCGGATCGCTCTTGGCGATCTCCTCGATATCCTTGCGCATGCCGTCGAGCTCGGCCTCGGCAAGCGCCTCGTTGAACTGATTCTGGAATTCGCGACCCATGCGCTTGGCCTTGCCGGCCCACTGGCCGACGACGCGCATGGCGCGCGGAAGGTCCTTCGGACCGATGACGACGATCGCCACAACGGCAATCACCAGGATTTCGGACCAACCGATTTCAAACATGTCGGGTCAATGCTCTCGCCGGCCGGCCGCGCGGACGCGCTGGCGCGGCGACAGGCTACGCGGCGCTAGCCGACGTTGGTCTTTTCTGGCGAAGTGGCCTTGCTTTCGATCGGCTTCGGCGGCTGCTCGTCGTCATCGGCGAGCCCCTTCTTGAAGCTTTTCACGCCCTTGGCGACATCGCCCATCAGGTCGGAAATCTTCCCGCGCCCGCCGAACAGGAGTGCGACAACCGCGATCACGATCAACCAATGCCAGATACTGAGCGAACCCATTGGCTCTTCTCCACTAATTCACTTCATCCCGGACGGCACCACATGGCGCGTCCCGCAGGAATGCTGGCATTCAAATAGGCGCTAACGGCCTCGATGGCAAATAATACGGCCGTGGACGGGAAATGGTTTCGCCTACTTGCCGCCACCGAGAAGATCAGCCTCGTCGAGGGCATCCTCGTCAGGGGCGAGTTCCTCGCTGGCGAGGGGCTCGGGGACCGAGAAACCGGAGGGAATACGAGCATCCAGCAAACCGGCCGCCTTGAGTTCGTCGACACCGGGCAGGTCGTCAACAGATTCCAGCCCGAAGTGCGACAGGAAGGCCTCCGTCGTGCCGTAGGTGATGGGGCGCCCCGGCGTCTTCCGCCTTCCGCGCATCCTCAGCCAGCCGCACTCGAGAAGAACGTCGAGAGTTCCGCTTGAGGTTGCGACACCTCGAATTTCCTCGATGTCAGCACGGGTCACCGGCTGGTGGTAGGCGACGATCGCGAGCGTCTCGAGCGCCGCTCGCGATAGCCGCCGCTGCTCGACAGCGTCGCGCGCCAGCAGGAAGGAAAGGTCGCCCGCGGTGCGGAACGACCACTTGCCGGCGACCTGCACCAGATGGACGCCACGATCGGCATAGGTTGCTTGCAATTCGTGCAGCAGCCCGGCGATATCGACTCCTTCCGGCAGGCGACCCGCGATCTCCTCGGATGCCAGAGGCTCGGCGGAGGCGAAGAGCACTGCCTCGACCATGCGCAGGTTCTGCCGCCAATCCTCCGGCGACTGACCGGCTGCGGCGGCATCGTTGTCAACGGCGATCATGACGGCGGCACTCGCATTACCCATTTGCAGTCTCCGGAGAAACAAGGGCGACCGGGGAGCGATCGCGAAGATAGACGGGGGCGAACGGCTCCATCTGGCGCAGCTCCAGCTTGCCTTCGCGCACCAGCTCCAGCGACGCGCCGAAAGAACTTGCCGTGACGCTGCGCCGCATCCCGAGGGAGGAAAGATAAGGGGACATCAGCACATCGAGCGGCGTCCACTCTGCGACCCGGCCGACAAGCCGCACAAGCGCATCGCGCGCATCCTGCAGCGACCACACAGCGCGGGCCCGCACCTGGTGCGCCGTCGAGATGGCGGTGAGCTGGCGCTGGTTGGCGTAGGCGGTAAGCAGATCGTAGAGGGTCGCCGAATACTCGTTGCGCGTGGTGACCACCAGCGGCTCGGGGGCACCACGGGCGAAGACGTCGCGGCCGAGGCGATCGCGATTGGCGAGAGTCGCGGCGGCGTCGCGCATGGCTTCGAGGCGGCGCAGGCGGAAAGCCAGCGCTTCCGCCAGTTCGTCGCCGGTTGGCTCCTCGCCATCCTGGATTTCGGGCAACAGGAGGCGGGATTTCAGGTAGGCAAGCCAGGCCGCCATGACCAGGTAATCGGCGGCCAGCTCCAGCCGCAGGCTGCGGATTTTCTCGATGTAGGCGAGGTATTGATCGGCCAGCGCCAGGATCGAAATGCGCGTGATGTCCACTTTTTGGGTGCGGGCCAAGTCGAGGAGCAGGTCGAGCGGTCCCTCAAAGCCGTCGACGTCGACGAGAAGCGTCGCTTCCTCGGCACTGCGATCGAGGACCGCGTAAGCCTCCCAGATTTTTTCCTGATCCTGCTCGCTGGTCGTGGTCATGAAGGACGTCCCGGCCAATCGACGCGAGCTAGCAAAGCCGCAAATTCTGCTCGTGCCGCCTCGATGTCCAATGGCTTAGGTTTTTGCCTGGCGTCGAGCGCGCGTAGCGCCCGCTCTCGTGTTTTGCCTCCGAGAGCGGGCGCCGCACCACCGATTTCGCGCATCTCCTCGGTCCGGCCATTGCAGTGAAGCACGAGATCGCATCCGGCGGCATAGATAGATGCGGCGCGCGCCGAGTAATCCCCAGAAAGTGCATTCATCGACACGTCATCGCTCACCAGCAGGCCGTCGAAACCGATTCGCTTACGGATGATATCGCGGATTACCGTCGCAGAGGCCGTTGCCGGATGATCGCGATCGACGGCGCTGAGAACCACATGAGCAGTCATCGCGATCGGCAAATCCGACAATGCCGCGAAAGGAACGAAATCGGACGCCGCAAGAGTGGCCAGATCGGCGTCGATCACTGGCAAACTCTTATGGCTGTCGCTGAGTGCCCGCCCGTGTCCCGGCATGTGCTTCACGACCGGCAGGACGTCTCCCGCCATGACGCCGTCGGCCACGGACCGGCCAAGGGTAGCAACCAGCTGCGGATCGCGACCGAAGGAACGATTGCCGATCGCTTCGGTGACACCTGGCGCAATGACGTCAAGGACCGGAATGCAATCGACGTCGATGCCGAGGTCGACGAGATCGGCGGCAATCAGGCGGCCGTGCAGCCATGCAGCTCTTCGGCCGGCCTCCATGTCCATTTCGGCGAGTTCTCCGAGGGTGCGGCCCGCTGGATAAGCCGGCCAGTATGGCGGCTGGAGGCGTTGCACGCGGCCCCCCTCCTGGTCGATGAAAACCAGGGCATCCGCCCGGCCAGTCGCGGCCCGGAAGGCGGCGGTCAGATCGCGGATTTCCGCCGGTTCGCGGCAGTTGCGCTTGAACAGGATCAAGGCGAACGGCTGCTCTCCGGCGAAAAAAACCTTCTCCTCCGCGGAAAGCTGCGGCCCGGCGCAACCGGAAATGAACGCCTTCACCGCAACCATGCTCGCAGCTGCGTCACCGCTTGGCGAGCACGCAGTCGCCGCCAGCCGACTTCAGGTCGTCGCAGAGGCGCTGGGCGTCCGCCGCCGAAAACGGTCCGACGCGCACACGATAGAACGTGCCCCGAACCGGCACATCGGCGCGCTGCAGGTTCACATCGTATTTGCCGAGAATGTTCGGGTAACGGGTCTGCAAGTCGCGGTATGTGGCGCGTGCAGCGTCCTCGCTGCGCTGGGAGGATATCTGCACGAGTACCCCGTCGGCGGCCGCCGGCGTTTCCGCCGGCGAAACCCCGGGAGTAAGGTCGATGGGGCCGTTCTTGTCCGCGGTCGCCACCACCGTGGGCGCGGGAGCCGGCTTGGGCTTTACCGGCTTTGTTGGACCTGGCGCAATCGGCGTGACGGCGACCGGAGCCGGTGCGGGAGCCGGGCTAGTGGCGGCCGCCGGCGTCACCACTTCAACTGGCGCCCGCGCAGTGCCGGCCGGCGGTGCGGAGCCGTCTGAATTCGGCGTGATGGCGAGCGCATTGCTGCCCGCGATTGCCGCGGTGTCGTCTGTGACAGGCGGCGTGGCGGGAGCGGGCGACGGTGCCGCCGGCTGCGGCACGGTCGACGGGCCTGGCGCGTTCGCACTTGCCGTTTCGTTCGACAGGATTGTGCCATCCGGCTTGACCACGACCGTGCGCACCTTGCGCGGACCGATCTGCTCGCCGGAGTCGGGCGCGTCGCCGACGGCAACGCTGGTGTCCCCGTCCGAGGGCGCAGCGGACGATGTCACCGGGGCCGCAGTCGGGGCATTGTCTGTCGCGGGCGTATCGAAGCCGGGTCCTCCCGGCAGGATGACACGTGAGATTGCGTTGTCGCCGGAGCCACCGGAGCCGGCGTCCTTGATGGGGCCGGAGTCGGGCGTCAGCAGCGTCGTGTTGGTGTTCGCTTCGGCGGCATTGACGCGATCGTAAACCAGCTTGTTCTGCGCGTCGGCGTCGGAAGCTGCGGCAGAGGGCGTGTCGTCCGGCGTGATCTTCGTCGGGGCGCCGTCGGCGACAATCGTAGGCGGGGGCCCCGAACTGGCCCCACCCGAGCGGAACATGGCGACTGCCACTCCACCGAGGAGGGCCACGGCCACGACCGCCCCGACAACAATAAGGCTTCGGCGCGGTCGGCGCAGACCTTCCACCGGGGCCACGTCCTCGTCGCCATAAGGCGCCTGGTTTTCGTCTTCGCCATAACCGGGCACCATTCCGAATCCGTCGAGCGGCGGAAACGGATCGTCGTTTTCGGCCGTTTCCTGCGACTCCTGGAACAGGCCGCCTTCTGCGAAGGGATCGAGTTCCTCGTCGTCGAAGGCATCCTCGGCAGGCGATACCGCCTGCGGCGGAGCAAAACGGCTGGGCGCAGCGATCTGTTGCGGTGCTGGTTCCGGTTTTTCCCACCGTGAGTGTGGTTGGCGCACGGGTGCCGGCTGAGCTGCAACCGCCACCGTGGTGGGACGCAGTTGAAAGCCGCCCGTGGCAGGTACGTTCTCGGCAGCCGGTGGCAGCGGCGCGCGGGCCGGCCGAAGTACGCGATCCGGCGGCGGCAACGCCGGTGCCGCCTCCGCGACTGCGCGCCGCTCGGCCATTGCGGGCGTGATCGACGGCTGCAGAACCGGGGCTGACGGAATGGCAACGAGGCGGCTCTCATCGAGCGGCTCAGGGCGAAACTCCGGACGCAATTCCATGCGCGCATCATCACGCAACGCCGACTGCGCCGGCGGCGCCGTCCAGGAATCAGACATCCCGGCCGCGGCGATCGGTTCCGGCTCCGTGGAATAAGCGTTCGGCGGCAAGGGAGATTGGGGCTGTTGAACGTCGCGCACTACCGGCGACGGTGTCGCCGCCTCACGCACCGCGGCGAAGGAGGCCTGCAAATCATTCAATAGTTCGGCCTCCAGGTCGCTGGTGCCGTTTGATTCGTTGAGGGGACGCGCGGTCATCTTGGCCGCCGGTGAGGTCGCCGAACCCGGGCGACCCTGAACAATCTTGGCTAGCTCCGCCAGCGGATCTTCCTGCCTCACCGTCGCGGCGCGCGGCTCCGGCCTGCGTTCAAACGGTGAACGCGACAACTGTCTCGGATCATATTGCTCCGCCATCGCGACCACTTTCCCTCATGCCTGGCTGAGGTGGCCCTTCACCGCATTTCCTCGGGTGCACTCACCCCGAGAATAGCCAATCCCGCCGCTAAAACCAGTTTGATACCGCGGACTAGGGCAAGCCGCGCCAAAGTCGAATCTGGTTTCGTCGCGTTGATAAAACGCAATTGCGGCAACTCCTTGCCACGATTCCAGTGGGCGTGAAATTCCGAAGCAAGATCGTGCACATAAAACGCGATTCGGTGCGGTTCATGGGCCTCCGCCGCCGCCTCCACTATACGTGGATATTCCGCCAGCCGGCGTACCAAAGCCAGTTCTCCCACATCTTCGAGTCGAGCGAGCGGCGCATTCACCAGCGCGGCGTCATCTTTTGACAATGTCGGCATTTCGGATTCGGCCTGCCTGAAGATCGACGCTGTACGGGCGTGCGCGTACTGGACATAGAATACGGGATTGTCCTTCGACTGCTCGGTGACCTTGGCGAAATCGAAATCAAGCGGCGCGTCGTTCTTCCGGTACAGCATCATGAAGCGGACCGCGTCGCGGCCGACTTCTTCCACGACCTCGCGGAGCGTGACGAAATCGCCGGCGCGCTTTGACATCTTGATAGGCTCGCCGGCGCGAAACAGGCGCACGAGCTGGGTCAACTTGATGTCGATCGACCCCTCCCCGCCTGTGATCGCCTTCACCGCGGCCTCCACGCGCTTGACGTAGCCACCATGATCGGCGCCCAGCACGTCGATCATGTTGCGAAATCCGCGCAGGTATTTGTCGTAGTGGTAGGCGATGTCCGAGGCAAAGTAGGTGTAGCTGCCGTCGGACTTCTTCAGCGGGCGATCGACATCGTCGCCATACGCGGTCGAACGGAAGAGCGTCTGTTCCCGATCCTCCCAATCTTCGGGCAGCTGTCCCTTGGGCGGTGGCAACGTACCTTCGTAAATCAGCCCCTTCCCTGACAGCCAGGCTATCGCCTCGGCGACACGATCGACTCCGCCCGAGACAAGCGCGCGCTCCGACGAGAAGAGATCGTGACGCACGCCAAGCAGCGCGAGATCGTCCCGGATCATCGTCATCATGGCGTCGACCGCCGTCTGTCGTACCAACGGCAGCCACTGCTGTTCCGTCTGCGCGAGCAGCGCAGCGCCGTGATCGGTCGCGAGTTTCTCGCCGACGGGCTTCAAATAATCGCCAGGGTACAATCCTTCGGGGATCGTCCCCATTTGCTCGCCCAGCGCCTCGCGATAGCGGAGGAAGGCGGAGCGCGCGAGCACGTCGACCTGCGCGCCGGCGTCGTTGATGTAGTACTCGCGAAACACAGCGTATCCGGCTGCCGCCAGCAGGCTGGCGAGCGCATCGCCGAAGACGGCGCCGCGCGCATGACCAACATGCATGGGGCCGGTCGGGTTGGCAGAGACAAACTCGACATTGATCTTCTCGCCGGCGCCGACATTGCTTCTGCCGAACTGCGGGCCCGCCGCCAAGAGGGCCTTCAGCGCCTCCTGCCAGGTCGTCTTTTTCAAACGCAGATTGATGAAGCCGGGGCCGGCGACGTCGGCGGTCTCGACGTCGGGGTCTTCGGCAATCGCAGCCGCGATGCGCACGGCCAGCGCCCGCGGATTCTCGCCGAGCGGCTTGGCGAGCAGCATTGCTGCATTGGTGGCGAGGTCGCCGTGGCTCGGGTCACGCGGCGGCTCGACAACGATGCGGCCAAGGTCGATGCCGGCGATCCGGGATTCTCCCAGGACACGGGTGGCCGCCGCCCGCACACGGCTCACGAAGTCATTGAAAATATTCATGGGATTCAAAAAAACATTGCCTCCGCGAAGGCGAGCGGCGTAACCCAGTTCGCCATAGGGGTCAAATCGCTGGTGGCCGCGCAGCCGGCGACACGACGGCCTCAGCGAAGCTCCGCCGTCCCCCCGAAAAAGCGCTGATGCTCAATCAGCGCATAGCGGTCGGTCATGCCAGCCAGGAAGTCGGCAGCCACGCGCGCCGTATCTCCGCCTACGGTTGGTCGCCATTGGTCAGGCAATGCCGTGGGGTCGTCCGAGTAACGCCGGAAGAGATGCTTCACGACGGACTCTGCCCTGTTCATCACCGCCATCACGTCGGGATGGCGATAGACGTCACGCTTCAGTCTTGCCTTGATGGCGCGGTCGCTCTCCGTCATCTGCGGCGAAAAGGCGACGGTGGCGCTATCGGCGCTACGCACGTCATCGGCGGTTGCAGGATTGAGCGCCGCGAGTCGTTGCCGGCTCTCGGCCACGACATCTTCAATCATCGCCTTGATCGTGCGACGGACGAGCGCCGCTTGCGCACGCTCGGCGGCCAGCCCCGGATACTCTGTGTGGATACCGGCGAGAAGCGTTCCAAAGAGCGGCACCTCCGCCAACCCGTCCAGCGTCAGCAGCCCGGCACGCAGGCCGTCGTCGGCGTCATGGGCGTTGTAGGCAATATCGTCGGCAATCGCAGCGGCCTGCGCCTCCGCGCCAGCGAAGGTCGTCGGCGCCAGATTCTGCTCGCGGGCATATGCGGCAATGGCAAAGGGCAGCGGTCCGTGCAGCGGGCCATTGTGCTTGACCAGCCCTTCCAGCGTCTCCCAGGAAAGGTTCAGGCCGTCAAAGCGGGGATAGCGCCTCTCCAGAAGCGTCACGACGCGGAGGCTTTGTGCGTTGTGGTCGAAGCCCCCGTAGTTTGCCATGACGGCGGCCAGCGCGCGCTCGCCGGCATGCCCAAATGGCGGATGCCCGAGGTCGTGCGCCAGCGCCAGCGCCTCGGCGAGATCCTCGTTCAGATCGAGGGCTCGCGCCAAGGCGCGGGCGATTTGCGCGACCTCGATCGTATGCGTAAGCCGCGTCCGGTAGTGGTCGCCCTCGTCGAACAGGAAGACCTGGGTCTTGTCCTTCAGACGGCGGAAGGCCGTGGAGTGGATGATCCGGTCGCGATCCCGCTGGAAATCGTCGCGGTCGGGATTTCCCGGCTCACTGTGGAGGCGACCGCGACTGCGAGTCGGGTCTGCCGCAAAAGACGCCCGCGCCATCAGCAATACAATCCGAGATTGCGGCTCCGCGCATCGTGACCGATTCGCGACCCGACCTGTCCTTCGGTTGAGAATGATGGCAATCCGGCCCGCCGACAATTCGAATAGCGAGCAAATCCGCAGCAAAGGACCAGATCAGAGCCCTTCCAGCATTGACTCCCGATAGGCCGCCTCCTAACTATCGAGGTAGTAAGTCCTAGGTAAAACAACGATTTTCGGCCGACTATACCGATGACCGTACTTGAAACACCCAGCGTAACGCTGTCCGAACGGGCCGCCAGGCAGATCTCCAAGATCCTCTCCAGGGAACCCGGTGGCACAGCTTTGCGCATCAGCGTATCGGGCGGCGGCTGCTCCGGTTTCCAGTACGGCTTCGATCTCGACACAACCCGCACGCCGGACGACATGGTCGTGGAACGCGATGGCGCAATCGTCCTGATCGACTCGGTTTCCCTTCCTTACATCGGCGGTGCGGAAGTCGATTTCGTCGACGACCTGATCGGACAGTCCTTCCAGATTCACAATCCCAATGCCACTGCGTCGTGCGGGTGTGGAACGAGTTTTTCTATCTGAGGGCAGGAACACCATGGCGGGAATAAAGGGCAAGACAAAAAAGAAGCCGCCGCCCAAGATTACAGCGAAAAAGGCATCGCCCACCAAGCCATTGGTTCGGGCCGCCTCGGCTCCTTCAAAGGCACCCGCGGTCAAGCCGGCGCCGCTTGCAAAAGCGACGCCTCCCGCAAAGGCAGCGGCCCCCGCGCTTGCCTCGAGCATCGTCTTCGCGACGACGCCGAAGTCGCATGTGCCGCCGAAGCCCCTCGTCTCCGGCGCGTTCACGCTCGACAAGCTGCTTCAGATTTCGCTGACAGCGACCAATCTCGATCTGGCGATTGAGTTCTATCGCGATGTGCTCGGGTTGAAGTTCATTGCGCGCGTGGACCCGCCGGGCCTTGCGTTCTTCGCGCTGGGCGGCGGAGCGCGGCTGCGGCTTTCCGTGGCCTCCTCGCAGGCAACGCTCGATTTCCATGTGGACAGCCTCGATACGGCAGTCCGAGAACTCAAGAAGCGCGGCGTATCGTTCCTTCAACCCAACCCGATGATCTACCGCGACGACGCAGGAGACCTCGGCAAGAAGGGCAACGAAGAGCGGACCATGTTCTTCAGGGATCCGAGCGGCAACCTGCTGGGCCTCGTCGAGAGACGATAACCAGTTCCTTTACTGGAATGCTGATTCCTGGAATGAGCGCAACTTGCGCGAATGCAGGCGCTCTGGCGCCATCGCGCGCAGCTTTTCCATGGCGCAGATACCGATCTCAAGGTGCTGATCGACCTGGCGACGGTAGAAATCCGATGCCATGCCCGGCAGCTTCAACTCGCCATGCAGCGGCTTGTCCGAGACGCAGAGCAGAGTGCCGTAGGGCACGCGGAAGCGGAAGCCGTTGCCGGCGATCGCCGCCGATTCCATGTCGAGCGCGACGGCGCGCGACTGCGAGAAGCGCTGGACCGGCTCGCGCTGGTCGCGGAGTTCCCAGTTGCGATCATCGACGCTCGCCACGGTTCCGGTGCGCATGATCGACTTCAGCTCGAAACCCTCCAGTCCGGTCACCTCGGCGACCGCCTCCTCCAACGCGACCTGCACCTCCGCCAAAGGCGGAATAGGGATCCATGTCGGCAGGTCCGCGTCGAGGACGTGGTCCTCGCGGACGTAGCCGTGCGCCAGCACGTAGTCGCCAAGTGCCTGCGTGTTGCGCAACCCCGCGCAGTGGCCGAGCATCAGCCAGGCATGCGGCCGCAGTACCGCGATGTGATCGGTGATGGTCTTGGCGTTGGATGGACCGATGCCGATGTTGACCATGGTCAGGCCGCCATGACCGGGGAGCGTGAGGTGATACGCCGGCATCTGCGGAAGGCGTGCCGGCGAGGTGCCCGACGACGGCTCGGTGGCGCCGGCAAGGGTGACGACGTTGCCGGGCTCGACGAAACTGGTGTAGCCGCCCTCGGCTGCAGCGATCATTCGCCGGGCCTTTTCGACGAAGCCGTCGATGTAGAACTGATAGTTGGTGAAGATCACGTAGTTCTGGAAATGTTCGGGTCGTGTTGCCGTGTAGTGCGGCAAGCGATGGAGCGAGTAGTCGATGCGCGGCGCCGTGAACGGCGCCAGCGGAAGCGGCTCGCCGGGCGGGCCGACGTAGGTGCCGTTGACGATCGCGTCGTCCATTACCGCGAGATCGGGAACGTCGAACATGTCACGGAGCGGCCGGTCGATCTTGTCGGCGACCTCGCCCTCGACGTGAACGCCGTCGGGAAAAGCGAAGTGCAGCGGAATGGGCAGCTGCGATGGGCCGACTTCGACGGGGCGGCTGTGGTTGCGTATCAGCAGGCGCATCTGCTCGGCGAGGTACGAGTGAAAGAGGCGCGGTTGGGTGACCGTCGCGGAGTAAACACCGGGACCGGCGACATGACCGTAGGAGAGGCGCGAGTCGACCTTGGCGTAGGAGGAAATCTCGAAGCGGATTTCCGGGTAGGTGGCGCGCACGTGGCCGGTCAGCCGGTTCGTCTTCAGCAATTCGGCGAAGCGCCCTCGGATAAACGCCGTATGCAGGTCGTAGATTAGCTCCAGTCGGGTGACCGCTGCATCGGCGTCGTCGAATGCTTCGAAAGCGATCGGCTGCGGCCGGTCGAACTGGCTGTTGTCGGATTGCATGGATTCGCACCTTTCAGGGTGCGCCGGAATGTCTGCCGGCTGCCCGCCCCGGTCAAGGTGGGTAGCCGGCCTGTTTGAAAATGGCGTGAACGGAAAAAGCGGCGGAAATTCGGGGATTTTAGCCCTTCAGCGTCGCATCGAGAGTGATCTTCACGGCCCCAAGCGCGCGCGATACCGGACAGTTCGCCTTGGCGTCCTCGGCGATCTTGGCAAAGGCGGCCTGGTCAATGCCCGGCACGTCGGCGCCGGTGGTCAGTTCGATCAGCGTGATCGTAGGAGCGCCGTTGACCGGATCGAAGTGGACCGAGGCCGTGGTGCGGATGTCGACCGGCTTGAACCCCGCCTTGGTCAGACCGACCGCCAAAGCCATAGAGAAGCAGCCTGCATGGGCCGCGCCGAGCAGCTCCTCTGGATTGGCTCCGCCACCGTCGCCAAAACGCGAATTGTAAGAGTACGCGCCATCATAGGCGCCACTGCCCAATCGCATATGGCCGTGGCCTTCATGGATTGTACCCTGCCACTCGGCGGACGACTTTCTGATAGTCATGCGTTCCCTCTCTTCTGGTGAACCGACGAACCGAACCCGGCCGAGTATCTAGGACTTACCTTGACTGCGGGCTAGGCTGCCACAGACGCGAGGCACCATGAAAATCGCTACCTGGAACATCAACGGCGTGCGCGCACGCATCGAGGGCGCCGTCGCCTGGGTGAAGGATGCCCAGCCGGACGTGCTTTGCCTTCAGGAGATCAAGTCTGAGGACAGCGCCTTTCCCCGGGAGCCGTTCGAGGACCTTGGCTACAACATCGCCCTCCACGGCCAGAAAGGCTTCAATGGTGTCGCCATCCTGTCGAAGCAGCCGCTGGAGGACGTCTCGACCGGTCTGGCTGGCGACGATGACGACGCGCATTCCCGCTTCATCGAGGCGGTGGTGTCGGTGCCCTCCGGGGTGCTGCGCGTGGTTTCCCTCTACTTGCCGAACGGCAACCCGATCGGCACCGAGAAGTTCGGATACAAGCTGGCTTGGATGGCGCGGCTTGAAGCTAATGCCAGGCGGCGCCTTGCCGACGAGGAAGCGTTCGTGCTGGCCGGTGATTTCAACGTGATCCCCGAGCCAGACGATGCACGCTTTCCCGACAACTGGCGCAGTGACGCCCTCTTCCAGCCGGAGACTCGGGCGGCTTACCGGAAGCTGCTCAACCTTGGGCTGACGGACGCCTTTCGGGCCTGCGAAGCCGGGCCCGGGCACTACACATTCTGGGACTACCAGGCGGGTTCATGGCAGAAGAACAACGGCATCCGCATCGACCACATGCTGCTCTCGCCGCAAGCAGCCGACCGTCTTACCTCCGCCTCGATCGACAAACGTACACGCGGCTGGGAAAAACCGTCAGACCACGTACCGGTGGTCGTCGAACTGGACTTCTAGCAATGTCAGTTGGTCGGCACGTTGATCGGCGGCAGCAGCTGCGGAAGGCTCGGCGCAATTTCTCCGGAACCGACGACCGCGGCCGGGGTCATTGGCGCGGTAGGGGCCCGTGGAGCGGCATTCGCCGCTGACGCGTTGCTGGCCATGGCGCCATCGCTGACGGGCGGTGGATTCCCAGTAACCGTCATTGCTGCCGGGTTGGCGGCAAACCATTGATCGGCACGCTGCCTTGCGGCGTTCCACTCTGCCGCGGTGGCAATCGAGCGTGCTTCCTCGTGCATATCGAGAATCCACTGGACGCCGCCGCGAGACCGGGCGAGCGCAATCTGCAGGTACATCAGCCCATCCACCGGCTGGCGGAAACTATCGTCGCCTTCGAACAGAATATGGCCCAGAAGCGCCTCGCCATCGATGCTGCCGTAGTCGGCGGCCTGCCGCGCCCAGCGGGCTGCCTCACGCACACTCTGGTTCGTATCCTTGCCGTCTAGGTGGTTCTGCGCCAATTCAAGCGAAATCTGGATGGCGAGATCCTTCGCCGCCGGATTGCCTTTGCCGGCCGAGAGATTGGCCCACTTGGCCGCCTGCACCAGATCGCGATCGCCGCCTTCGCCGCTGTAGAACATGCGGGCGAGGTTGAGCTGGGCGTCGGCATTGCCGAAGAATGAAGCAGCGTAGGAGAACGCCTGACGGGCACGGCTGAAGTCCGGCTTCAGCTTGCTGTTGGGAATGCCCTGCCGGTAGTAGGTCCCGAGGCGAACGTACGCGTTGGAAACGTAGGGCGCGGACTCGGCCGCCGCGGAATCATCATCACCGCCGTTGGCGGCAAGCTCGCTGAACAGCTGAAAAGCCTTCATGTCGTCGCGGCTGACGCCGTCGCCGTCGGCGTACATGCGGGCGAGCTTCCACTGGGCCCCGGCGACGCCCTTCTGGGCGGCAAAATCAAGTGCTTCCGCCGCCGTCGCCTTGTCGCCGCTCCGGTACTGGTCGAGGCCATAACTGAAAGCCTGCGCCGGCGGCGTCTGCGCATTGAGATCCTTGATCTCGAATGCCGCCACCGGGACGACGCCAAGCGCCGTCACCACCATCGCTGAACTCAAAACGCTAGATATCCGCATAGGTCGTCGTTTCCGCCGCGCCGCCCGGATGGGTCACCGCGCCCTTCCGGGCCGGCCCCACGCCTTGGGCGTACTTCCAAATGGCCCCACTCGTGTAGGTACTGGGGCGCGGCTTCCAGTCCTTCTTACGCGCCGCCAATGTGGCATCGTCGAGGCGAACCGAGATGGTTCCGGCTGTCGCGTCGATGTCGATGATGTCTCCGTCCCGAAGCAGGCCAATCGGTCCGCCGTCCGCAGCTTCCGGGCCAACATGGCCGACACAGAAGCCGCGCGTGCCGCCCGAAAAGCGCCCGTCGGTGATGAGCGCGACCTTGTCGCCGGCGCCCTGGCCGTAAAGCGCCGCCGTGGTCGAAAGCATCTCCGGCATCCCGGGGCCGCCTTTCGGCCCGACGTACCGGATGACCAGAACCTCACCGTCCTTATACGTGCGGTTGGTGACCGCCTCGAAACATTCGTGTTCCGAATCGAAACAGTGTGCCGGACCCGAGAACGTCAGGTTCTTCATGCCGGCGACCTTCACGATGGCCCCTTCCGGCGCGAGATTGCCCCGCAGCCCGACGACGCCTCCCGTCGGCTTGATCGGCTTCGTCGCCGGATAGACGACATTCTGATCCGGATTCCACTGCACGTTCTTGAGGTTCTCGGCGATCGTGCGGCCGGTGACGGTCAGGCAGTCGCCGTGCAGATAGCCGGCGTCGAGCAGCGTCTTCATCACCAGCGGCACGCCGCCCGCCTCAAACAGGTCCTTGGCGACGTATTTTCCGCCCGGCTTCATGTCGACGATGTACGGCGTGCGCTTGAAAATCTCGGCGACGTCGAAAAGGTCGAATTCAATGCCGCATTCGTGGGCAATCGCCGGCAGATGCAGGCCGGCATTGGTCGAGCCGCCAGAAGCCGCAACCACGGTGGCAGCGTTCTCCAGCGCCTTGCGGGTGACGATGTCGCGCGGACGAATGTTGCGCGCGATCAGTTCCATCACCTGCTCGCCAGCGGCGAAGCAAAAGCGGTCGCGCAGCTCGTAAGGCGCCGGGGCGCCGGCCGAATACGGCAGCGCCAGGCCGATGGCCTCGGACACCATCGCCATGGTGTTGGCCGTGAACTGGCCGCCGCAGGCGCCGGCCGAGGGGCAAGCGACCTGCTCTAGCGCGAGCAGGTCCTCGTCGCTCATCTTGCCAACGGAGTGCAGGCCAACCGCTTCGAAGACATCGACGACGGTCACGTCCTTGCCCTTGAAAGTACCGGGAAGGATCGAGCCGCCGTAGATAAATACCGAAGGCACGTTGAGGCGAACCATCGCCATCATCATGCCGGGCAGCGACTTATCGCAGCCGGCCAACCCGACCAACGCGTCGTAGCCGTGGCCCCGAATGGTGAGCTCGACCGAGTCCGCGATGACTTCGCGCGACGGCAGCGAAGACTTCATGCCTTCGTGGCCCATGGCAATTCCGTCGGTGACGGTGATCGTGCAGAATTCGCGCGGCGTGCCGTTGGCGGCGGAGACGCCTTTCTTCACCGCCTGCGCCTGGCGCATCAGCGAGATGTTGCAGGGCGCCGCCTCGTTCCAGCAGCTCGCCACGCCCACGAAGGGCTGGTGAATCTGCTCGGCGGATAGACCCATGGCATAGTAATAGGAGCGGTGCGGCGCGTGCTCCGGGCCCTCGGTCACATGCCGGCTGGGCAACTTCCGCTTATCGATAACGCGCGCTTCCATGCTTTCCTCGTCAGGCCCTGCTCAAGGCTCAGCCCGGCAAACGGCAGCGGGCACACAGAGTGCACTGGCATCGACGTGGGCCATCGTTCGCCGCCAAGGCGCTCCAATCAACCCCGTCAGTACCAGGCTGCTTGCCCCCCTTCGGCAGGTCGCCTGATCGCAGAAACTTTCAGGCTCAGTTTATGGCTGAAAGGCGGCAGCAGCCCCTTGATACCGTTGAGAGGTTAACTTCTCGCAACACTGTGGCGGCGACGCAACAATCTGCCCGGAGCTTTAGCTAGAATGGCTCCTCGATTCTGTCGGCGAACCGGCCCGCCACCGCATCTCTCTTACAAAGCGGCCGCCAAGGAGGTTGTCGTGATCACTCTTCCCTATCGCTTCATGCTGACCGGTATCGTATTTGCGGTCATCGGCATGGCCTTCGGCATCTGGATCGGCACGACCGGGCCTTCGGCGTTCAACTACGCCCCGGCTCACGCCCACATCAACCTCGTCGGATGGGTGACAATGTTCCTTTTCGGCCTCTGGTACCGCAGCACCCCTTCGCTGGCGGGAACCACGCTGGCCGCCGTCCACTACTGGGTCGCGCTGGTTGGCGCCATCTGCCTGGTGCTCGGAATCATAGGATCCGTCGCGCCTTACCCGCCGCTGGACCCGGTCGTCATCCCTGGGGCGCTTCTCACGCTCATTTCCATGTTGATCTTCCTGTGGACCGTCTGGCAGGGCGCCCAGCGGAGCGTCTGACCAAGCAAAAGCTGGGTCATGCCCGCAGCGGGCATGACCCAGTCCGACTATCGCTGGCCGTACAGGACCCTGGCCTGTTCCTCTTTCGAAATCTCCGGCGCGGGAGGCGCTTTCAAAGCTAGCCCGCGCTGCACCGGCGGTCGGGCTTCGAGCCGATCGATCCAGGTGCCGACGTTCGGGAATTCGGCGATGTCGATGTCACGGTTCTTCCAGCTGCGCACCCAACCGAGAAGCGACATATCGGCGATCGAGTAGTCGTCGGCCACGTAGTCCCTGCCCTCGAGACGGGTGTTCATGACGCGGTAGAGGCGATGCACTTCGTTGCCATATCGCGTTAGCGCGTAGGGAATCTTCTCCGGGGCGGAGTTCCTGAAATGGCCCTGTTGGCCAAACATCGGGCCGACGCCGCCCATCTGCCACATCAGCCTTCGTTGACGGCGACGCGCTCGCGTGCGTTGCGTCCGTAGAAGCGGCCAAACTTGTCCGCCAGGTAGATCAGGATGGCCGCGGACTCGAAAATCGAGATCGGCTTTCCGTCCGGGCCCTCCGGATCGACGATCGCCGGCATGCGATTGTTCGGCGCAATCTTCAGAAAGTCGGGCGCGAACTGCTCGCCCTTACCGATGTTTACGAAGGTTGTCGTGTAGGGAATGCCGAACTCTTCCAGAGCGATGGAAATCTTATGACCGTTCGGCGTGGGCCAATAAAACAATTGGATAGGCTTGGTCTGGGTGGCCGGCATGGGTCTCTCTCGACGGTGAGGTGATGGCAATCGCTGGCGCAGCCGCAATCCATATTTGGCGCTGCGATGTCGTCCGGCAAGAGACACGGCGATCACTCGCGCTAGGCAAAGGGCGCGTCAGCCGCTACCTGAAACGCGAGCGGCTATGCCAAACTGGCTGCGATTCGATCTGGCTGAGGCATGATGCCCAAAAAGACCCTTAAATCCCGGGCTGCAGCGAGACAGCATCCCAAAAAGACCGGCCGCGCGACACACGATCTGTTCGAAGCGGTCGAGAAGAACATAGGCAAACTGAAAGTCGTCGCCGAGGCCGCCAAACGCGAGAAGACCGCGCCGATGAAGCGCGCCGTCGGCGACGACAGCTATTCCGCCGCCGACATCGAGGTACTGGAAGGACTCGAGCCCGTCCGCCGCCGCCCCGGCATGTACATCGGCGGCACCGACGAGAAGGGCCTGCATCATCTCTTCGCCGAGGTCATCGACAATTCGATGGACGAGGCCGTTGCCGGCCACGCCACCTGGATCGAGGTCGAGATGGAGCCGGGCGGATTTCTCACCGTCACCGACAACGGCCGCGGCATCCCGGTCGATCCGCATCCCAAATTCAAGCCGAAGTCGGCGCTCGAAGTGATCATGACGATGCTGCACTCGGGCGGCAAATTCGATTCCAAGGTTTACGACACGTCGGGCGGATTGCATGGCGTCGGCGTGTCGGTGGTCAACGCGCTATCCGAGGTGCTGGAAGTCGAAGTCGCGCTCCGGCGGCGGCTCTACAGGCAGACTTTCGCGCGCGGCGTCCCCACCGGGAAACTCAAGGACCTCGGCGAGGTCCACAACCGGCGTGGCACGCGCATTCGCTTCAAGCCGGACGCGCAGATTTTCAAGGGAGGTTTGGCGTTCCAACCGGAGCGCCTCTTCAAGATGGCGCGTGCCAAGGCCTATCTCTTCGGCGGCGTCGAAATTCGCTGGTCCGCCGCTCCCGAACTGGTCAAGGGCACCGACGTCCCGGAGAAGGCCAGTTTCCACTTCCCTGGCGGGCTTTCCGAATATCTCGCCGCCGAGCTCGGCGCCGAAAAGACCATTGCGCCGATCTTCGCCGGCCGCACCGAGAAGGCATCGGGCCATGGCGCCGTGGAATGGGCCGTTGCCTGGTATCCTGGCGATGGGTTCCTACGCTCCTACGCCAACACTATTCCGACCGGCGAAGGCGGGACTCACGAGACCGGCCTGCGCAACGCCCTCACCCGCGGCCTGAAGGCCTATGCCGAGCTTTCCGGCAACAAGCAGGGCAGCATCATCACGGCAGAAGACGTGATGACCTCGGCCGCCGCCATGCTTTCCGTCTTCATCCGCGAGCCGGAATTCGTCGGCCAGACCAAGGACCGCCTGTCGACCACCGAAGCGACGCGGGTGGTGGAGAACGCCGTACGCGATCCCTTCGACCATTGGCTCGCCGCCTCCCCCGGCGACGCCACCGGGCTGCTTGAATGGGTGGTCGAGCGCGCCGACGAGCGTCTCCGTCGCCGGCAGGAAAAGGAAATCGGGCGCCAGAATGCATCGCGGAAGCTTCGCCTGCCCGGCAAGCTCGCCGACTGTTCGTCGAACACCAAGCTCGACACGGAGATATTCATCGTCGAGGGAGACTCGGCAGGCGGTTCGGCCAAACAGGCGCGCAACCGCGCGACGCAGGCGATCCTGCCGTTGCGCGGGAAGATCCTGAACGTCGCCAGCGCCGGTCGCGAGAAGCTGACCCAAAACCAACAGCTCGCCGATCTGCTGCAGGCGCTGGGCGTCTCACCGCGCGCCGCCTATTGTGCCGACGACCTCCGTTACGACCGGGTCATCATCATGACCGACGCCGATGTGGACGGCGCGCACATCGCCTCCCTCCTCATCACGTTCTTCTACCAGGAGCTGCCCGAACTCATCCGCGGCGGTCATCTCTTCCTGGCGGTGCCGCCACTCTACCGCATGACCCAGGGCTCGAAGACTCTCTACGCCCGCGACGATGCCGACCGCGAGCGGTTGCTGAAAAGCGAGTTCAAGGGCAACAGCAAGGTCGAGGTCGGCCGTTTCAAGGGCCTCGGCGAAATGATGCCGGCGCAGCTCAAGGAAACGACGATGGATCCGGCGAAGCGCACGCTGCTGCGCGTCGAGATCGCCGAAGGCAAGGAGACGCCGGACGCCGTCGACCGCCTGATGGGCAACAAGCCCGACGCCCGCTTCCGCTTCATTCAGGAACGGGCCGAGTTCGCGCACGATCTGGACATCTGACGGCGCGCGGACCAATCTCTTCTGCCGGGCTGGAGAAATGCGGATGCTGGCGAAACCGATCGTGGCGATGGCGGTGCTTGCGCTGGTCGCAGGTCTTGCCGTGGCCCGCCCCGCCCTCGCCGACTCGCTCCTCGACGGGCTGAAGGCGCTGCCGGGCAACGTCGAGGATGTGCGGATCGGCGGATCGTGGGACCGTGACGGCAAAAGCGGCGTCTACCGCATTCTCGTAACGCGCAGCGGCGGCGACCTGGTGACAGCTCGCCTTTTCGTCCAGTGGATCGCCTACGACGACAACGGTGGCAGCGTGGTGCAGGATACTGTGGAAATCCAGGAACTCGCCGCCCTCACCGTCGACATCGTCGACTTCACGTCCGAGTCGGACGGTGACGGCCTAACGGTCACCATCCAGACGCTCGACCCCAACGGAAGTGCCGACAAGACCTACGTCCTGAAGGTCACTTCGCCGACCCATCATACGTTTGTTCCGGCGTCTAACTAAGGCTCACGGCGAGCCGGCAGGCATTTATCCCTGTCGGAATAGCCATTCACCGCAACGCGTGGCTGTCATTGACATGCCACCCTGAGCGCCTATGTTCGCCTCGTTAATTCATCGGCGCAGCACGCTTGCGTGCCCCGCCTTGGCCGCGCGCATGGACTTGCAGCGCCCGGCGATCGGTTGCCAAAACCTCGCATGAGCTTTCAAGATCTCGGACTAAGCCCGAAAGTGCTCGCCGCCGTCGAGGCGAGCGGCTACACGACGCCAACACCGATCCAGGCGCAAGCTATCCCGCATGTGCTGACGCGCCGCGACGTAGTCGGCATCGCGCAGACCGGCACGGGCAAGACGGCGTCGTTCGTCCTGCCCATGCTGACGCTGCTGGAGAAGGGTCGGGCGCGGGCGCGCATGCCGCGCACCCTGATCCTCGAGCCGACGCGCGAACTCGCGGCGCAGGTCGAGGAGAACTTTGCGCGCTACGGCCGCAACCACAAGCTCACCGTCGCGCTCATCATCGGCGGCGTCTCCTTCGATGACCAGATCAAGAAGCTCGATCGCGGCGTCGACATTCTCATCGCCACTCCCGGCCGGCTGCTCGACCTCTTTGAGCGCGGCAAGATTTTGATGAACGGCGTCGAGATTCTGGTCATCGACGAGGCCGACCGCATGCTCGACATGGGCTTCATCCCGGACATCGAGCGCATCTGCAAGCTGTTGCCGCCGACGCGACAGACCCTGTTCTTCTCGGCCACGATGCCGCCGGAGATCAAACGCCTCGCCGACGCGTTCCTTCAGGATCCGATCCGCGTGGAGGCGTCGAAGCCGGCGACCGCGGCCACCACCATCAGTCAGTACGTCGTCGACGCGGGCCGCGAGCCCGCCGACAAGCGCGCGGTGCTACGCGCCGTCATTCGCGGGGCGACCGACTTCAAGAACGCCATCATCTTCTGCAATCGCAAGCGTGACGTCGCCACGCTGGAACGTTCGCTGTCCAAGCACGGCTTCAACGCCGGCGCCTTGCACGGCGACATGGACCAGCGCTCGCGCACCCAAACTCTTGACGATTTCCGCAAAGACAAGCTCAAGCTACTGGTGGCCAGCGACGTCGCCGCGCGCGGTCTCGACATTCCGGCGGTCAGCCACGTCTTCAATTTCGATGTGCCGACGCATTCGGAAGACTACATCCACCGGATCGGACGCACCGGCCGCGCTGGACTGACGGGCACTGCCATCACGATCGCGACGTCGCTCGATCGTAAATATATCGCCGGCATCGAGCGCCTTATCGGCCACCCGATCCCGCCAATGCAGGTCGAGGCGGGACCCGAACTCGCCGCCTCCTTCAATAAGGGCCGCGGCCATTCAGATGCTGAAGAAGGCAGGTCCTCCGGCGGTGAAGGCCGCCGTGGAGGCCGTGGACGGCGGCCGCACCGCGAGGCTCCGCGGGCGGAAGCGGCTATGCCCGAACCGCCCGTCGTGCCTACAGCAGTCATTGCGTCGGCGCCCGCAACGCCCCGCCACGACGAAGCACCGCACCACCAGCATCGCCACGGCGGACAGAGGCATGAGCAGCGGCCGCGCGAAGGACAGCGCCCCAACGATGCACCGCGCCAGGATACGCCGCGCCGTGACTTCAGCCGACCACGCGACCACCGCCGCGACAATGACCGCGATGACGGCCCGCCGGTGGTTGGCCTCGGCGATCACGTACCGGAGTTCCTGCGCCGGCCAGTGAAGGTGCCGACCGAGACGGAATAACCCTCGCGACGAGCGCAGAATTCAGCGGCGCTTCGGCGCCGTTTTCATTTTCGCTTTCTTCGCTTTCGTGGACGGCTTCTTTTTGCCCGCTGGTTTGTCTTTTTCCGCCCGCAGCCGCTTGGTCAATGCGAACGCCCTTCGCGCCCATTCGGCGAATTCCTCTGGCTCATCGAACAGACGTTCCGGCACTTGCCAGTAGGGCCTCACCATCTCGCGGCCCCGCATGACCGGCGACCATTGGCGACTGCCCTCTTCCTCGAAACGCTTCGCGAAATCGTCGTCGGCGCGCATGTAGAGCACGTCTCGCGCGACCAGCGAGAACATCATGCCGTCCTAGAAGATGCCCATGCCGCCAAACATGCGCCGGATGGTGACGCCGCGGAGCGGCGCGAACAGCTCGGCAAGTTGATCCTCGTCGGCCATGGGCGACCTTATCTCAGATCACGAACGGGATGAGTGCCTTCACCCGGCGCCGGTAATCGTCGTACTCGGCGGCAAAGGTCTCGCGCATCATGCGCTCCTCAAGACCCATCTTGTACCAGAAACTCGCGACCGCGATGACGAGCGCCGCGAGCGCCCGCCACTCGCCGATGGCAATCGCGGTGCCCAGAAGCGCCAGCGAGAGGCCGGTGTAGATCGAGTGACGGGCGAGCGCGTAGGGCTCGCTGCGGATCAGTTCGTGTTCCTGCTTCACCGTCACCTGCCCGCTCCAGTTCCCGCCGAGTACAATGCGCGCCCAGACAGCGAAGGCGAGGCCGGCAGCGGCGACGATAACCCCAAACCACACCAGCCCGTGACTCCACGGCAGAAAGCGCGTGTTGGCGACCGGGCCGAGGTGGCGATCGAGAAGCGGAACCGCCGCTACCCAGAGCGGGAGGCTATAGGCGAGGCGCGATTGCCAGCTCTCGGTGCGAGCGACCGCCTTCACGCTAGCCGACGCCGCTATCCAGTAGATCAGCCATGCAATCCAGAACGCGGAGAGGAAATAGTAAGCCAGGTACATGATCGATCTCCCTGGCGGGAGGCTAGTGCGCCTCTTCGCGGGCGCGCTCGGCGGCCGGCTTCAGCAGCACCGATTCGCCGCAGCCGCAGGCCGAGACCTCATTCGGATTCTTGAAGGTGAATCCGGTGCGCAGCTTGGTCGCCTCGAAGTCCATGGTGGCGCCGAGCAGGAACAGTACCGCCTTCGGATCGACATAGACGCTGACGCCATGCTGGCTGACGACGTCGTCGGCGGGGTCCGGCGATTCCACCGGGTCGAGAGTATACGCCATGCCGGCACACCCGGCGTTCTTCACGCCGACGCGCACGCCGACCAGCGACTTCTCGTTCCCTTCGACCAGTTCGCGCACCCGCTCCGCCGCGCGTTCCGTAACGGAAAGCACGGAGAATTTTGGGCGGGCCTTCGCAGGAGCGGTAGTCATCATGGTCAATCCTCTCGCCGGTTCAAGGCCGACGGTTCGTTCCAGCCGCAAAATGGGGCTATTCGTGCCCGTAGACAAGGGCGCCGGGCCCGAAAGGCCAAGATTGCCCGCGGCTTCCGCCGAATGTTACCAAGCCGGGCTTGCTGGCAGCCCCTCCTGGAAGGACCGGAATGGCGCAATTCGACTTCATCATCGTGGGCGCTGGGTCGGCCGGGTGCGTGCTGGCGGCCCGCCTCTCCGAGGACCCATCCGCGACCGTGCTGCTGCTCGAGGCCGGTGGCGCCGACAGCAATCCGGACATCCACGATCCGGCGCAAAGCTGGCAGCTCTGGATGACCGAGAACGACTGGTGGCTACCGACCGTGCCCCAGGCCGCAGCGGCGAACCGGACGCTCTACATTCCGCGCGGCAAGGTTCTCGGCGGATCGAGCTCGATCGACGGCACGATCTACATCCGCGGCAATCGCAGCGACTATGACCACTGGGCCTATCTCGGGAACGTTGGCTGGGACTACGAAATCGTCCTCCCCTTCTTCAAGAAGTCCGAGGACTACTACGGCGGTGCCGGTGCCTATCACGGCGCCGGTGGACCGCTGACGGTCTCGCGCATCACCAGACCGACAGCGCTGACCGAGGCGTTCATCGCGGCCGGCGAGTCCATTGGCCTTGCACGCAATGACGATCTTGCCGGGGCAAGCACGCTCGGCATCGGCCTCTGCGATATTACCGTCCGCGATGGCCGCGTTGCAGCGCCGCCGTCACGTTCCTGCGTCCGGCGATGAACCGTCCCAATCTCACCGTCGTTACCCGCGCCACTACTCGCAAGCTCATCCTCAAGAGCGGCAGCTGCGTCGGCGTGGAGTACAGCGAAGGCGGCCGGATCGAGCGGGCCGAGGCGAGCAGCGAAGTGATCCTGTCGGCCGGCGCATTCGGCTCGCCCAAGCTGCTGATGCTGTCGGGCATCGGCAACGCCGGCGATCTCGGAAAATTCGGCATCAAGGCCGAGGTCGATCTGCCGGGAGTGGGCCGGAACCTGCAGGATCACCTGCTGACCTTCATCATCCACGAGGGCAAGAAGCCGCTGCCGGTGTCAGCCTACAATGTCCTTGAGGCGCATTTCTTCGCCAAGAGCGACAACCGCCGCATCGGTCCGGATCATCAACCTCTCCTCATGTGCAGCGCGCCTCCGTTGCCATATCTCGATATCCCGCCGAATGCCTACGCCATCGCACCGGGCGTCATTCGCCCGGCGTCGACGGGCGAGGTGCGCCTGACCAGCGAGGATCCCGACGCTCCGCTTTACGTCGATCCCGGGTATCTCCGCGAAGAGGCCGACGTTCGCTGCCTGGTCCACTCGCTGGAAATGTCGCTCGAGGTCGCGAATGCGACACCCTTCGGCGATTGGCGAAAAGCGCAAATCTACCCGCGCAAGACAGATCGCGCGTCACTCACCCAGTATGTGCGCGAGGTGTCGGAGACCTATCACCATCACGCCGGCACCTGCAAAATGGGCATCGACTCGATGAGCGTCGTCGACCCTGAACTGCACGTGCATGGCATCGACGGTCTGCGGGTGGCGGACGCATCGATCATGCCGGCCGTGGTCAGCGGCAACACCAACGCGCCTTCGATCATGATCGGCGAAAAGGCCACCGACCTGATCCGGGCCGGGAACTCGGCGGCGAGCGAGCGGACGGTCGCCTAGTACCAGTCGAGCGCCACCCGCGCCTCATCCGACATGCGGCTCTGCTCCCACGGCGGGTCGAAGACCATGTTGACGGTGACGTTGGCGACGCCCGGAACCAGGCTGACGGCGTTCTCGACCCAACCGGGCATCTCTCCCGCCACCGGGCACCCCGGCGCCGTGAGCGTCATGTCGAGGTCGATGTTGCGGTTGTCGTCGATGTCGACGCGGTAAATCAGGCCAAGCTCATAAATGTCGGCGGGGATTTCCGGGTCGTACACCGTCTTCAGCGCGGCAACGATGTCGCGCGTCAGCCGGTCCAGCTCCTCCGGCGGGATGGCCGATCCGGTGGCATGCAGCGTCGTCGCGGAGCCGGTGGGCGGCTCCGTGTCGGGTGATGCCGGTGCGGTCGGCGAGGCGGCTGTATCACTCATGTCTTCGTCTCAGGTAAAAAAGTCGTGGGCCTTCTGCAAGGCCTCGGCAAGCCGGTCGACTTCCTCAAGCGTATTATAGAGCGCGAACGAGGCCCGACAGGTCGCGGTAACGCCGTAGCGCGCCAATAACGGCTGGGCGCAATGCGTACCTGCCCTCACCGCCACGCCCGAGCGGTCGATGATGGTCGAGATGTCGTGCGGGTGAGCGCCCGCCATGTTGAACGCAACAATGGCGCCCTTGCCCTTGGCATTGCCGTAGATGGTCAAGCTGTTAATCTGCGAGAGTCGCTCGTGGGTATATTCGGCCAGCCGCGCTTCGTGCGCCGCAATCCTGTCCCGGCCGATGCTTTCCACATACGACAGCGCCGCGCCGAGGCCGATTGCCTGCACGATCGGGGGCGTTCCCGCCTCGAAACGGTGCGGCGGCTCGGCGTAGGTAACGCGCTCCTCGGTGACATCCGCGATCATCTCGCCGCCCCCCATGTAGGGTGGCATGGTCGCGAGCCGCGCCCGCTTACCGTAAAGCACCCCGATGCCGGTCGGCCCGTAAACCTTGTGCCCGGTGAAGGCGTAGAAATCGCAGTCGATATCCTGCACGTCAACCGGCAGATGCACGGCGCCCTGGGCGCCGTCGATCAGCACCGGAATCCCGCGCGCATGCGCGATACGGCAGATCTCCTTCACCGGCGTCACGGTGCCCAGCACGTTGGACATGTGCGTGATGGCGACGATCTTGGTTCGCGACGTCAGCAGCTTCTCGAATTCACCGACGAGGAACGTGCCGTCGTCGGCTATCGGCGCCCACTTGATAACGGCACCTTTGCGCTCGCGATGGAAATTCCACGGCACGATGTTGGAGTGGTGCTCCATGATCGACACGACGATCTCGTCGCCCTCGCCGATCCCGCCGCGCCCGAACGAGTCCGCGACAAGATTTATCGACTCGGTGGCGTTCCGAGTGAAGACGATTTCGTCGGTATGGGCGGCGTTGACGAAACGGCGCACCGTCTCACGGGCGTTCTCGTAAGCCTCGGTCGCCGCATTCGAGAGGAAATGCAGCCCGCGATGGACGTTCGCGTATTCGTCGGTGTAGGCGCGCGCTACCGCCGCGATCACCGCCCGGGGCTTTTGCGCTGAGGCGCCATTGTCCAGATACACCAATGGCTTACCGTAGACTTCTCGCGACAGGATGGGAAAGTCGCGGCGGATCCCTTCAACGTCGTAGCCGGTTGTGAGAGGCGCGTTCATGCGCGTGTGCCACGCCTGTTGAGCCACGCAGAAACAGTCCGCTTCAATGCCGTGCCGATCGCTTCGTCGCCCAGCGCATCGATCGCGTCGGCGAGAAACGCCTCGATCAGCAACCGCTCGGCTTCCGCCTGCGGCACGCCGCGAGCCATCAGATAGAAAAGCTGCTCTGCGTCGATGCGGCCGGAAGTGGCGCCATGGCCGCACTGAACGTCGTCGGCGAAAATCTCCAGCTCGGGCTTGGCGGCGAACTCCGCTGTATCCGACAGGAGCAGCGCCTTCGACATCATCTTGGCGTCCGTCTTTTGCGCGTCGGGCTCGACGATGATCTTGCCCTGGAACACGCCCTTCGCCTCGTCGTCGATGACGTTTTTGATCAGCACGCGCGTGTTGGCGCCGGGCAGCGCGTGGTCAATGAGAAGCGTCGTGTCGGCGTGCTGGCGGCCGCCGATCATGCCGGCGCCGTGAATCCCAAGCCAGGTCCGCTCGCCGCCGGTGGTCAGGAACATCTGAGACCGGGAGACCGCGGCACCAGCCGTCACCGTCAGATGATCGAAGCGCGCGCCTTCACCCAGCGTCACCATCGTCGTACCGAGATGCAGCGTCTGATCTCCCTCGGCCTGCAGGCGAGCGTAGCCCACAACCGCGCCGCGCTCGGCGGTGATCGCGGTGACGGCGTTCACCTGATGGGCGATATCGGCCGGACCCTGGTAGGTCTCGACGATCTTCACCGCGGCTCCCGCGCCGATGCGGATAGCATTGCGGACCGCAACGGCGTGCGGAACCGTCGCGGTCGAAAGATGTAATATCTCCAATGGCTTATCGAGCGACGCGCCGGCGCTGACGGTTACCACTACCCCATCGGTCGCAAACGCCGCGTTCAGCGCGACGGCGATATCGCCCGCGGCTGCTTCCGGCGTCGCGAGCAGGTCCGCCGCCGAATCCTTGTCGCCATCGAGCAGGGCTGCGGTCGACAGAACTTCGACCCCGACGCGCTGCAGCGCCGCGCGGTCGGACACAGCCTCGAAAAAATGGCCGTCAACGAGGATCAGTCGATACCGGTCGAGGGCTTCCAGCGGGCTGTGCGTGTCCTTCAACGCGTGGGCCGGCGCCGTGTCGAGCGGCCGCCGCGCGGGCGGGGCGGCCTGTTTCATCAACGCCCGAAGGTCGGTGTATTTCCATTCCTCGATGCGCCGATGCGGCAGGCCAGCGCGGCGGACCTTGTCGAAGGCCGCCTCGCGCAGATCGCGCACGCGCTCGCCGCCCGGCAGGCTGCCAATGACATCCTCGAAGTGCCGGGCGATCGCCTGCTCGGCCTCAGTGCGAATGGTGCGGGGCTCGGCGCTCATCGGCTCAGGCGGCGGCGCCCGTGAAGCCGGCATAGCCTGTCTCTTCCAGTTGCAGCGCCAGTTCCTTGCCACCGGTCTTCACGATCCTGCCGGCGGAGAGGACATGCACAACATCGGGCACGATGTGATTCAGGAGTCGCTGGTAATGGGTGATGACGATGATGCCGCGATCAGGCGATTTCATTGCCGTAACCCCGTCGGCGACGACGCGGAGCGCGTCGATGTCGAGGCCGGAATCGGTTTCATCCATGACGCACAGCGACGGCTCCAGTAACGCCATCTGCATGATTTCGTTGCGCTTTTTCTCGCCGCCAGAGAAGCCGACATTCAAGGGGCGCCGCAACATCTCCTGCGTCACGTTGAATTTCTCCGAGACTTCGCGGACGCGGCGAACGAAGTCCGGCGTCGACAGTTCGGCGAGACCCTGATGCTTGCGCTGTGCGTTCAGCGCGGCCTTCAGGAACGTCATCGTCGCAACGCCCGGAATCTCGATCGGATACTGGAAGGCGAGGAACACGCCGGCGGCCGCGCGCTCGTCGGTCGGCATCTCGAGAAGGTTCTCGCCCTTGTAGGTCACCGAACCTTCGGTCACCTCGTAGCCCGGCTTGCCGGCGAGCACGTAAGCGAGCGTCGACTTGCCTGAGCCGTTCGGCCCCATGATCGCGTGCGTCTCGCCCGCGTTGACCGTGAGATCGACGCCCTTGAGGATCTCGCGATCCTCGACGGCGACGTGCAGGTTCCTGATTTCGAGTAGTACAGTCATTTCTGGTCTCTTCAGAGTGCGATCGACGACAGCTAGCCGACGCTGCCTTCCAGGCTGATCGAGATCAGCTTCTGAGCCTCCACGGCAAATTCCATCGGCAGTTGCTGGATCACGTCCTTGACGAAGCCGTTGACGATCAGCGCCACCGCCGCCTCGTCGTCGAGGCCGCGACTCTTGGCGTAGAACAACTGGTCGTCGCTGATCTTCGAGGTCGTTGCCTCGTGTTCGAAGACGACGCTGGAATTCTTCGCCTCGATGTAGGGAATCGTGTGCGCGCCGCACTTGTCGCCGATGAGCAGCGAGTCGCAGTTGGTATAGTTGCGCGCGCCCGTCGCCTTGCGATGGCTCGTCACCAGGCCCCGGTAGGTGTTGTTGGAGAAGCCGGCGGCGATGCCCTTCGAGATGATGCGGCTCTTCGTGCGCTTGCCGAGGTGGGTCATCTTGGTGCCCGAGTCGACCTGCTGGTGGCCATTCGACACCGCGATCGAATAGAACTCGCCCACCGAGTCATCGCCGCGCAGGATGCAGCTCGGATATTTCCAGGTGATCGCCGAGCCGGTCTCGACCTGCGTCCATGAAATTTTGGAGCGATCGCCGCGGCAGTCGCCGCGCTTGGTGACGAAGTTGTAGATGCCCCCCTTGCCGCTGGCGTCGCCCGGATACCAGTTCTGCACGGTCGAGTATTTGATCTCGGCATCATCGAGCGCCACCAGCTCAACGACGGCAGCGTGGAGCTGGTTCTCGTCGCGCATGGGCGCGGTACAGCCCTCGAGGTAGGAGACGTAGGCCCCCTCCTCCGCCACGATCAGCGTGCGCTCGAACTGGCCGGTGTTCTTCTCGTTGATGCGGAAATAGGTGGAGAGTTCCATCGGACAGCGGACGCCCTTCGGCACGAATACGAACGAGCCGTCGGAGAACACCGCCGAATTGAGCGTCGCATAGAAGTTGTCGGTCACCGGCACGACGGAGCCGAGGTACTTCTTCACGATCTCCGGATATTCGCGAATCGCCTCGGACATCGAACAGAAAAGCACGCCGGCCTTCTTCAGCTCCTCGCGGAACGTCGTCACGACCGAGACGGAATCGAACACCGCGTCAACCGCCACCCGCGCGCCCTCAACGCCCGCCAGCACCTCGCGCTCGCGCAACGGAATGCCGAGCTTCTCGTAGGTGGCCAGAAGCTGGGGATCGACTTCGTCGAGGCTCTTCGGACCCTTGGTGCTCTTCGGCGCTGAATAATAGTAGATGCTCTGGAAATCTATCTTGGGATATTTCACCCGCGCCCAGGTCGGCTCGGTCATGGTCAACCAGCGGCGATAAGCGCCAAGCCGCCATTCGAGCATCCAGTCCGGCTCGCCCTTTTTCGCCGAGATGAAGCGCACAGTGTCCTCGGACAGGCCCTTGGGGGCGCGGTCGGATGCGATATCGGTGACAAACCCATACTTGTATTGGTCGACGTCGATCTGGCGAACCTGATCGACCGTCTCGCGAACGGCAGGCATATCTCACTCCATCCACAGCGGTTTCAAGGACCGCGGGCGAGGCCTTACCAGACGGCAAAACCTAGGGTCTAGGCCGCCTGAATCTCTTCCGGCGCGACGTGATCTAGCACGCCCCGCCATGCAGTTGCGAATGAATCTAAGTCGGATTCCCTGGAATCCCACCCCAGGCTTACCCGAATTGCGCAGCGGGCAAGGCTCGCCGGCACGCCCATTGCGGCGAGCACATGGCTGGCCGAGACTTTGCCGGATGAACACGCCGAGCCCGAGGAAACCGACACCCCCGCCAGATCGAGCGCAATCAGCAGCGTTTCTGCTGAAAGACCCGGTACCGCGAAACAAAGCGTCTGGGGCAGTCGGTCAGTCCCGTCGCTGAATATCGCGGTCTTGCCGCCGACCTTGCGATCGCCGGCAACGATGGCCGCGATGCCGTCGCGCCAGCGGGCCCACTCGGCGCTCCTGCCAAGATCGGCGATGGCGGCGTTCGCCGCCGCGCCAAAGCCGGCGATGGCAGCAACGTTCTCCGTGCCTGCACGGAGCCGCTTTTCCTGCCCCCCGCCGACCGTAAGGGGCGCGAAGGTCCAGGCATCGCCCGCCCGCACGATCGCGCCGGCCCCTTGCGGCCCGCCGATCTTGTGGGCCGAGAGCGTCAGCACGTCGACGCCCAGCGCGCCGATGTCGATCGGGATGCGGCCGGCCGCCTGCACGGCGTCGGTGTGAACGAGGGCTCCCGCCGCGTGCGCGAGCCGCGCTATTTCGGTGATCGGCTGGATCGCGCCGGTTTCGTTGTTGGCGAGCATCACCGAAACCATCAACCGCGCTTGCGTCCCGGCCAGCCCCGCCAACATTTGCTTGAGGATCGTCAGGTCGAGAATGCCTTCGGCATCGACGGGAACCTGCCTGATCTGGTCGGGAGTGAACCCGCCGCCTTCGAGCACAGAGACATGCTCGGTTGCTGCTATGAGCAGGATATCGATCGGATGCGGCTTGCCATTGAGCGCCCACACCGGCGTCAGGACCGTATTGTTCGCCTCGGTGCCGCCGCTGGTGAAGGTCACCCGGCGCGGGTCGGCGCCGACAAGCCTGGCAACCTCCGTCCGCGCCGCCTCGATCAGCCCGCGCGCGCGCCTGCCCTCGGCATGCACCGAGGACGCATTGCCCACGGAACCGAGTGCGGCATGCATGATGGCGCGGGCTTCCGGCCGCAGGGGAGCGGTGGCGTTGTAGTCCAGGTAGACCCGCGTCATCGGCGCAATACTCGAGATTGTGGTAGCGCCAGAATATAGGCGTAGCGGGCGGCGATGGCGAACCGGCCGCCCGCCCGCGCGCCGTTTCTCACCCGGTCGGATGCCGGCGCCGTGCGCGAAAGGCCGGAGATGGACGCTCGGAATGCTTGAATTTGCTCCCCAGCATTGTGATATGAAGCCGATCAAACAACGGGATAAACGGCGCACGGACGGCGATGACTTCGCCGACGCAGACGGCGCGCGATCCCGACAACCCGGTAGAGGCCCCATGCCCGAGATCATCTTCACCGGCCCTGCCGGACGGCTCGAAGGCCGCTTCCAGCCGGCGAAACGCAAGAACGGGCCGATCGCGATCGTGCTGCATCCGCATCCGCAGTTCGGCGGGACGATGAACAATCAGATCGTTTACCAGCTGTTCTATATGTTCTCGAAGCGCGGCTTTGCGGTACTGCGCTTCAATTTCCGCGGGGTCGGCCGCAGCCAGGGCGAATTCGATCACGGCTCGGGCGAGCTCTCCGATGCGGCAGCCGCGCTGGACTGGGTCCAATCGGTCCATCCCGATGCCAAGAGCTGCTGGGTTGCCGGCTTCTCGTTTGGCGCGTGGATCGGCATGCAGCTTCTCATGCGCCGACCAGAGATCGAAGGCTTCATTTCGATCGCCCCGCAGCCGAACCTTTACGATTTCACCTTTCTCGCTCCCTGCCCGGCCTCCGGACTCATCATCCACGGCGAAAACGACAAGGTCGCTTCGCCGAAGGATGTGCAGACGCTGGTCGACAAGCTGAAGACGCAGAAGGGCATCAAGATTGATCAAGAGATCATCAAGGGCGCCAACCACTTCTTCGAGAACCACATCGACGAGTTGATGGAAGATTGCGCCGCCTACCTCGACCGCCGCCTGGCGATGGATGATGCGGCCTAGGCTGAAGGGCCGGCGTCGGACGGTGAATCCGCGTCCGGCATTTTCGACGCCTCTCTAGAAGAGGGTGCTTCGCGAGTTGAGCGTGATCGCGGCGCGGACCGCCGGGCTCGCCAACCTCGGAAAAGCGCCCCCAGTTCCCGCGGGGTCTGGAACAACGGGATCCGTGGGATCGCCGCCCGCGTCTGCTCCATCGCGAGACCTACCTCCAGGATCTCGTGCACCTCGTTTACCCGCCGAACGATAATGTCGACCGCGCCGACCGCTACCCGGTCGCCCGGCTCAATATCGCCCGTAAGTTCGCGGCGCAGGAACTCGCCGACCGTCAACTGCTGGTCGCCTGGCGCCAGTTCCAGCGGGTAACTCCGTGAAATGTCCGACAAGCGGATGTCGGCCTGCAGGGCGAACTCGCCGTACAGATGCGGGTCGTCGGCGCCGGGTGCCCGCGCCGCGAACAGTCGATCGAGCAATCCGACATACTCCGGCGTAGTGATGACGTAGACATGATCGCCCGCCTGCGGCTTGCCGAAGCGGTGCGGGCGAAGCGTACTGCCATCCCGGATAACCAGTGATGGCCGCGCCCAGCGCGGTATGCGCTGTCCCTTGGCCACTGCACTTTCCGGGTGGACAACGTAGGCGACGATCTCGTGCTCGCCACCGCCCGGGAGTTCCAGTTCGATGCGATCGACCGGGCCGGCGCGCGCCGGCACGATCAGGCCAAGGAAGCGGGCCATTGGTCCGATGGTCCAGCCCTGCACGAGCAGCGAAGCCAACACGACCACGAACGCGGTGTTGAACATCAGTCTGCCATTCGGCATGCCGACGATGACCGGCAAGATGGCCAGCATGATGGAGACGGCACCACGCAGGCCAACCCATGAGATAAACGCCATCTCGCGCCGCGAGAAGCGGAATGCCACCAGGCATATCCAGACGGCCAGAGGCCGCGCTACCAGCATCAGGAAAACCGCCAGAGCGCCGGCCTGGAGTGCCACTGCCGGAAACTCCGACGGGGTCGCGAGCAGGCCTAGCGTCAGGAACATGGCTATCTGGGCGAGCCAGGTCGTTCCCTCCTGAAAACGGCGAAGGGCCACGGCGTGGCGCATGCGAATGTTGCCTGAGACGAGGCCCGCGACATAAACCGCGAGAAACCCGCTGCCCCAAGCCATGCCGGCAACGGCATAGGTGGCGAGCGCCAAGGCCGTCACTACAATCGGATAAAGCGCCGGTTCGAACCCGGTGCGATTGACGATCTGGACGATGACGAACCCGCCGATGAACCCGACGATGCCGCCGACCACGACCTGCAGGATCAAATCTCCGAGGATGCCGACGTCCAATCCGCCGGCGCCGGCGGAAGCGCCGATGCCGCCCACCAGCGCCAGCGTCAGGAAGATCGCCATGGGGTCGTTGGAGCCGGACTCTACCTCCAGCGTCGAGCGGACGCGGTCACGGAGGGTGATGCCGCCGACACGCAGCAGAAAGAAAACCGCGGCAGCGTCGGTGGGCGCCACAATAATGCCGAGCAGGAGGCCGTCGCGCCACGACAGGCCGAAGATCACCTCGGCCGCCGCCGCGACAAGGACGGCTGTCAGCACCACGCCGGCGGTGGCCAGCACCAGCGACGGGAGAGCGGCCAGGCGCAGCATTGCGAGCCGGGTCGCGTACCCGGAATCGAACAGGATGATGACTAGCGCGACGGAGCCGACGAAGTATGCGGCGCGGAGGTTGTCGAACCGGATGCCGAGCCCGTCCTCTCCGGCGAGCAGTCCAACGAGGAGGAAGACGAGCAGCAGCGGCGCGCCGAAGCGAAATGACAGCAGGCTGGTGAACGCCGCAGCGACGACCAGCGCCGCGCCGATCAAGATGGCGATGTTCATGAAGTCGAACATGAGACCTGCGTGCCGCGTTGCCGACCGTTCACAATGGTCAACGGCCGCCCGACGATCAAGGACCGATCGGGCCACCGCCCGAAAACACGCAGCGGGCGAGCGCCTCTAGAGACGCCGCGCGGCCAGCACCGCGTTGAGGCCGCCGAAGGCAAAGGAGTTCGACATGGCGGCATCGATCCTCATTTCGCGCGCCGCGTTCGGCACGTAGTCGAGGTCGCAGGCCGGGTCTGCGCCAAGATAGCCGATGGTTGGCGGCGCAACGTTATCGCGGATGGCGAGCAGCGTCGCGACGAACTCCAGCCCGCCGGCAGCGCCTAGCGCGTGGCCAACCATGGACTTCGTCGAAGAAGCCGGGATTTTCGCGGCGCGGTCGCCGAGGGCGGTCTTCAGTGCCTTGGTTTCAGTCAGGTCGTTGGCCAGCGTGCCCGTGCCGTGGGCGTTGATGTAGTCGACATCAACCGGCGTCAAGCCGCCGTCGGCGAGGCAGGCCGTGATCGCGCGGCCCATACCC
>Ga0208849_1000283_pt1 | contig 49281 bp, 38 predicted proteins | sample NGESurdeep072012_10_FD_184470 | JGI IMG/M metagenome (GOLD analysis project Ga0208849, IMG submission 184470) | Arctic peat soil microbial communities from Barrow, Alaska - NGEE Surface sample 53-3 deep-072012 (SPAdes) | ecosystem: Environmental > Terrestrial > Soil > Wetlands > Peat ... | reverse complement strand
GCACTCTATCGCCGCGAGACCTATGACAATTATCCGGCGGCGCGCGCCATCATGCAGGTGGTCTATGAGGGTTTGCAGCTGCCGATAGACCAGGCCCTGCGAGTCGAGTCGCGCTATTTCGCCCACATCCTGCGCTCGCCGCAGGCGGCGGCGATGATCCGCTCGCTGTTCGTCTCATTACAAGAGATCAACAAAGGCGCTCGCCGGCCGCCGGCGGTGCCGCGCAAGACATTCAAGAGGATCGGCGTGCTCGGCGCCGGCTTCATGGGCGGCGGCATCGCCTATGTGAGCGCGCTCGCCGGGCTCGACGTCGTGCTGGTCGATCGCGACCCGGAAACCGCCGCGAAGGGCAAAGCACATTCGCAGGCGCTGATGGAGGAACAGGTCAAGCGCGGCCGCGCCAACGCCGCCGAACGCGACGCGCTGCTGGCGCGCATCGAACCGACCGCGGATTATGTGGCGCTGAAGGACTGCGATCTGATCATCGAGGCGGTGTTCGAGGATCGCAAGATCAAGGAAGAGGTGATCGGTCGAACGCAGAACGTCATCGGCAAAGACACGATCTTCGGCTCCAACACCTCGACCCTGCCGATCAATTCACTTGCGGCCGCCTTCAAGGACCGCACACGCTTCATCGGCATCCATTTCTTCTCGCCGGTCGAGCGCATGAACCTGGTCGAGATCATTCTCGGCAAGGACACCAGCGAGGCCGCGCTCGCCGGTGCGCTCGACTATGTCCGCACCATTCGCAAGACCCCGATCGTGGTCAACGACTCGCGCGGCTTTTACACGTCGCGAGTGGTCGGGACTTATCTGCGCGAAGGCCATCTAATGCTTAGCGACGGCGTGCCGGCCGCCATGATCGAGAATGTCGGCCGCATGGCAGGCATGCCGGTCGGCCCGCTGGCGCTTAACGATGAAGTCGCGGTCGATCTCGCCTGGAAGATCCTGCAGGCGACCGAAGCCGATCTCGGCGCCGACAAAATCGACGCGCGGCAGAAGGCGCTGCTCAGCGAGATGGTGGAAAAGCATGGCCGGCTCGGCCGCAAGAACGGCAAGGGCTTTTACGATTATCCGCAGAACGGGCCGAAACGATTGTGGCCGGGGCTTACCGATTTGCAGCCGACCAAACTCGATCCCGATACGCTCGATGTCGCTGAACTCAAAGAGCGGTTGCTGGCCATCCAGGCGCTCGAGACTGCCGGGTGCATCGAGGAGGGCGTGGTCACCGACATGCGTGAGGCCGATGTCGGCTCAATCCTTGGCTTCGGCTTTGCACCTTTCACCGGCGGCACCATTTCCTACATTGACGGCATGGGGACCGCGGCCTTCGTCACACTTTGCAGCCGTTTGGCGAAGCGCCATGGGGACCGTTTCAAACCGTGTAAACTTTTGGTCGATATGGCCAAAAAGGGTGAGACGTTTTATGGGCGCTTCCCGCCCGGCGAGCGCATGGCGGTGGCCTAGCCGTCATGGAACCGACATTGGCCTTTGCGGCGGGCGGCGTGTAAGGTCGCGGCCCATTTTTCCCGGGACACTTCATGGCGCGTGATCAAGTCGACCTGACGCCGATCGAGCGGCGGGACGAACTCGTCGCTTGGCTGGCGCAAGGCGCCCGGCCGAAGTCGCAATTCCGTATTGGCACCGAGCACGAGAAATTTGTTTTCACGCTCGAAGGGCACCGCCCTGTCCCCTACGAGGGGCCCCGCGGCATCCGCGCGCTGCTCGAAGGCATGCAGCACCTTTTGGGCTGGGAGCCCATCATGGAAGGGCCGAACGTGATCGGCCTGTACGACGTGACCGGCGGCGGCGCCATTTCGCTCGAGCCGGGTGGCCAGTTCGAATTGTCCGGCGCGCAGGTCGAGACGGTGCACCAGACATCACGCGAACTGATGGCGCATCTGGCGCAGGTTCGCGAGGTGGCGGAGCCGTTGCGCATCGGCTTCCTCGGCATCGGCATGGCGCCGAGCTGGAGTCGCGCCGAAATACCGCGCATGCCCAAAGGCCGATACAAGATCATGACGGCCTACATGCCGAAGGTTGGCAGCCTCGGCCTCGACATGATGTACCGCACCTGCACGGTGCAGACCAATCTCGACTTCTCCTCCGAAGCCGACATGGTCAAAAAACTACGCGTGTCGCTGGCGCTGCAGCCGATCGCGACGGCGCTGTTTGCCAACTCGCCATTCACCGACGGCAAGCCCAACGGCTTTCTGTCGTTCCGCTCGGAAATCTGGCGCGACACCGACAACGATCGCGCCGGCATGCTGCCGTGGGCGTTCGAGCCGGGCATGGGTTTCGAGCGCTGGGTCGACTACGCGCTCGACGTGCCGATGTATTTCGTCAAGCACGGCGACGAGTATGTCGACGTGGCCGGGTTGTCGTTTCGCGATCTATTGGGCGGTAAACTGCGCAGCATGCCGGGCGTGCGGGCCACCATTTCCGACTGGGCCAATCACCTGAGCACGACCTTTCCCGAAGTGCGGCTCAAGCGTTATCTGGAAATGCGCGGCGCCGATTCCGGGCCGCTGCCGAATTTACTGGCACTGCCGGCATTGTGGGTCGGCATTCTTTACGATGACAATTCGCTCGATGCCGCCTGGGACCTGGTCAAGGACTGGACCGCCGAGGAGCGGCAAAAGCTGCGCGACGACGTGCCTAAATTCGCGCTCGGCGCCAAGGTGGGCGGCCGCACCGTGTTTGAAATCGCCACCGAGGTTCTCAAGCTCTCCCGCGCCGGACTGACGCGCCGCAAGCGGCTCAATCCCGCAGGCGAGGACGAGACGCGGTATCTAGGTGTTCTGCAGGAGCGGCTCCTGCGCGGCAGCACGCCTGCCCAGGATCTGCTGGCGAAATTCAACGGGCCGTGGCACGGCTCAGTCGATCCGATTTTCACCGAAGGCGCTTATTAACGGCCGCCGCAGTCGCGTCGTCTGGCAGTTTTGTCACATTGTCTCCGTCACAGAGACAAATAAACAGACGCGCTTTTGACTTTTTTTTACGAGTTTCGGTCACACTGAGCCAATGACCAAAGTCTTGACTGCCGAAGTCCAGCAGAAACATGCCGAGCGGCAGCTTTTCACCGCACGCCGGGCGTTGAGTCATCTCGTGCAGTTATATGAGAGCGGCCAATGGCGGCACCTCTATAAGGAGGAGGCTTTCGCCGAAGCGGTCCGTCAAGCGCGCCAAGCCGTCGACACATGGACGGATGCCATGGCCAAAGCCGAGGCCAAAGCCAACGCCCTCTAAGGCGAACGCCATCTGAAATCGGATTGTCTGCGATCCGCTACGCACGTTTTCGGCGATGCACGCCGCGCGATTTCTGGTCGCCTGCCAACAAATGGTTGCGTTGAGCAGGACGGTGACAGCCGCCGCGGCTTACCTGTATGCTCTGGCTTGCCGGTCCTTCGGGACGATGTGAGGTCATGCCATGAGCCGCCACCCCGCCGCTCGATCACCGCTGTCGCGCCGCCTTCTCCTGAAGAATGCGGCGCTCACCGCCGGGGCCTTCACGTTACCCGCAGCGCCGTTCGTCGCGCGGGCCGCTGCCGCGCTCCGCCCGGTCTCCATGACGCTCGACTGGATCTATCAGGGGCCCAACGTTGGCTTCATCATGGCCCGTGACAAGGGCTTCTACCGGGACGCCGGGCTTGATGTCACCGTCACATCCGGTAAAGGCTCGGGCACCACCGCCCAGCTTATCGCCAGCAAGGCCAGCCAGTTCGGTTTTTCCGACGGCTACGCCGTGGCCACTGGCATTTCCAAAGGCATGGCGATCAAGACCATCGGCAGCGTATTTCGCAAAAATCCGGCGGCCCTCATCATGCTCGCGGATTCCGGCATCACGACGCCGAAAGATCTTGAAGGCAAGACCGTCGCCATGACGGCGGGCAGCGGGCAGTTTCAGCAATGGCCGGCCTTCGCCACGGGCGCCGGCATCGACGTCACAAAAATCCGCATGGTTAACATCGATCCGGCCGGCGTCGGTCCGGCGCTCGTCAACAAAAAGGTCGATGCCATTGGCGGCTACGCCCAGGGCTATGTGCCGGCGATCGAAATCCGCGCCAAGAAGCAGGTCCGCATTTTCTGGTTCGCCGACTACGGCGTTCACGTCGTGTCGAACGGCATCATCGTGCATAACGACCTGCTCAAGAGCGATCCGGACCTTGTGCGCACTTTCGTCGCGCCGAGCATCAAGGGCTTCCTGTACGGCCGACAGCATCCGGACGAGGCGGTCGCGTCGGTCAAACGCTATCTGCCGACGGTCGATCCGGCCATCGCACGGCGCGAACTGGAATTGTCTTGGAAAACCTGGGTCACGCCGACCACCAAGGACAAGCCACTCGGCTGGGAGGCCGAGTCCGACTGGACCTCGACCGTTCAGGTGCTCAAGCAATATGGCGGCGTCGCAAGCCCGCCGGCATTAGGCGCGCTCTACACCAACGAATTTGTGCCGACCGGCGCGGAATACGTACCGCCGCAAGGGATCTGAACGCCAGCGCGTGGTTCGCCGGGTGTGGCACACGATTTGCATTTTATGCCGCCAACCGCCCGGTCATAAGACATTCAACGATGACTAGCCGGCTTCGCCGGTGAGCCGGGCGATAACCCGGAGATCAGTCATGGGCTCGCATTTGGGCTTCGAAAAACGACCGCGCGCATCGATTTCTCGGCGGCGCTTCCTGAAAACCTCAGCCACGCTTGCCGCCGCAGCCTCCGCGCTCGCGCGCCCAAGCTTCGTGCGCGCCGCGGGTTCGCTGAAACCGGTGTCGTTGACGCTCGATTGGCTGTTCCAGGGGCCCAATGCCGGATTCCTGGTCGCGCATGCCCAAGGGTTCTATCGCGACGCCGGGCTCGATGTGACGATCAGTCCAGGGAAGGGCTCCGGCACGACCGCCCAGCTGGTCGCCAGCAAGGCGACGCAGATCGGATTCTCCGATGGTTTCGTGGTCGGAAGCAGCATCGCCAAAGGCATGGCGATCAAGACCGTCGGCAGCATCTATCGCCGCGATCCGGCCGCCGTCATGGTGCTCTCCGATTCCGACATCAAGTCGCCGAAGGACCTCGAGGGCAAAAGCCTGGGAATAACGGCGGGCAGCGCCCAATTCCTGCAATGGCCAGTCTTCGTCCAGGGCGCCGGCGTGGACCTTTCGAAAGTGCAGATCGTGAATATCGATCCGGCCGGCGTGTCGCCGGCGCTGGTGGGCGGCAAGGTTCCGGCGATCTGCGGCTACGTGTTCAGCTACGCCCCGACTATCCAAGTCCGCGCCAAGAAACAGCTGCGCATGTTCTGGTTTGCGGATTATGGCGTCACCGTCGTTTCCAACGGCATCATTGTGCATCAGGACTTGCTCAAGAGCGACCCGGACCTTATTCGCGCGTTCGTACCCGCCGCGATCAAAGGTTTCCTCTATGGGCGGCAGCACCCGGACGCCGCCTATGCGGTGGTGAAAAAATTCCAGCCGACCGCCGATCCCGCGATCACACAGCTGGAGCTTGAAACGTCGTGGAAGACGTGGGTGACGCCCAATACCAAGGGCAAACCGCTCGGCTGGGGCTCCGATGCCGATTGGGCTTCAACCGTTGAGATTCTGAAGCAACATGCCGGCGTCACCGCGCCCCTGACGCCGAGCCAAATCTACACCAACGAATTCGTACCGAGCGGTGCCGAGTATGTACCGCCGCAAACCGCGTAAGCGGCGGCTACGCACCGGCGCAGTCATCCACCACTCGCATAACGCTTGCTTTTCAGCGGCTTTGTGACCGGCTATCAAGCTGTCGGGCGGACGAACTTGCTGTCGCCCCTCATGCCGGCACACTGACCCCTGGAGGTGAAGCCATGCGCTCTTCGCGTTCTCAGACCGCGCCGGTATCCCGACGCCGGTTTCTCGCACATTCCGCACTCGCGGCCGGCGCACTGGCCCTGCCGGCCCCATTCGTCGCGCGCGCCGCGACCGCGCTCAAGCCGGTGACATTCACGCTCGACTGGCTCTATCAGGGCGCCAGCGCCGGATTTCTGGTCGCACAAGAGAAGGGCTTTTATCGCGACGCCGGCCTGGACGTGACGATCCTCGCCGGCAAGGGCTCCGGCACCACCGCGCAACTGGTTGCCAGCAAGGCGACACCGATCGGTTTCTCGGACGGTTTCGTCGTCGCCAATAGCGTCGCCAAGGGCATGGCGATCAAGACCGTCGGCACTATCTACCGGCGCGATCCGGCCGCCATCATGGTGCTCGATGAATCGCCGATCAAATCGCCCAAGGATCTGGAAGGCAAGTCGGTGGCGATGACTGCCGGCAGCGCGCAGTTCCAGCAATGGCCGGCCTACGTCAAAGGCGCCGGCATCGACCCGAATAAGATCAAGATCATCAACATCGACCCGGCCGGCGTCGGCGCTGCACTGGTCAACGGCAGGGTCGACGCCATCGGCGGCTATGTGTTCAGCTACGCTCCGAGCATCGAGGTGCGCGCCAAGAAAAAGCTGCGCACATTCTGGTTTGCAGATTCCGGCGTGACCATCGTCTCCAACGGCATCATTGTGCATCAGGACTTGCTCAAGAGCGACCCTGATCTCGTTCGCGCGTTCGTCGCACCGTCGATCAAGGGCTTCCTGTACGGTAGGCAGCACGTCGATGAAGCGATTGCGACGGTGAAAAAGTACCAACCCACCGCCGATGATGGCGTCACAAGGCGCGAATGCGAGCTGTCCTGGGAGACGTGGCTGACGCCCAACACCAAGGGCAAGCCGCTCGGTTGGGGCTCCGATGCTGATTGGGCCGACACCATCTCCGTGCTCAAACAGTATGTCGGCGTTTCGGCGCCGCTGACGACGGCCCAGCTCTACACCAACGAGTTCGTCCCGACCGGCACCGACTACGTGCCGCCGCAAGGTTGAGTATGTCATTCCGGGGCCAAGCGAAGCGAGGAGCCCGGAATCCATAACCCCAGCGCAGGGAGTATGGATTCCGGACTCGCCGCTTCGCGACGATCCGGAATGACGGACAAATCAACCGGAATTTCGTAATGACAGAGCACAAGACAGCAGGCTGGATCGGCGCGAGCCTGCTGCGCAAGGAGGATGCGCGTCACCTCTACGGACACGGCATGTTCATTGCCGACGTCCAGGTGCCCGGCGTGCAGGACATCGCCTTCGTGCGCAGCCCGATGGCGAACGCGCGCGTGCGCCGCGTGGTCAAGCCTGCCGACAATGCCGCGCACGTATTCACGCTCGCCGACATCGGCCCAATCAATGTGCTGGAGGCTGGGCCCGAACTCTCCGCCCACCGCCACAGCCCCTACCCACCGCTCGCCGACGGGCGCGTCCGCTATGTGGGGCAAACCATCGCAGCCTGCGTGATGCCGACGCGTGCGCAGGCGGAGGATGTGGCCGAAGCCGTGCAGCTTGAGCTCGACGAATTGCCGGCCGTTGTCGATGTCGTCGCGGCGATGCGCGGCGACAGCCAGCGCGTTTTCGATGAATGGCCAAGCAACGCCTACATCAGCACCAGCGTGGTGGAAGGCGATCCTTCGATCCTCGCCGCGGCGCCGGTACGGCTGCATCGTCGGCTGCGGCTCAACCGGCAGGCCACCGTGTCGATGGAGGGCCGCGGCGCGCTTGCCTATTGGGATCACCGGCTCGACGAACTCGTCGTCTATCTGTCGACGCAGGGCGGCCAGCTGAAGCGCATGGCGCTGTCGCGGATGCTCGGCGTGCCCGAGAACAAGGTGCGCGTCATCGCACCCGATGTCGGCGGCGGTTTCGGCGGCAAGAACCGCATCATGCCGGAGGATGTCGCGGTCGCGGCGCTGGCGCTCAAGCTCCGTCACCCGGTGCGCTGGATCGAGGACCGGCGCGAACATCTGTTGGCGTCGCCACACGCGCGCGACCACACCTACGATCTCACGATCTGCGCCGAGCGCGACGGCACGCTGCTCGGTCTCGAAGGCGAGATCTATATCGACGCCGGCGCCTATGCGCTGTGGCCCACGGGTGCGTTTCAGGAAGCCAGCATGGCGTCCCGCAACCTGACCGGGCCCTATCGCATGCGGCATCTGAAACTCAACGCCCATACGGTCGCCACCAACAAAGCCCCGATGGGCCCGTATCGCGGCGTGGCGCGGCCCGGCGCCACATTCGCGCTGGAGCGGCTGGTCGACGAGATGGCGCGCGAACTCAAGCGCGAGCCCTTCGACCTGCGGCGGCAAAACATCGTCACATCGGCCGAGCTTCCTTACCGCACGGCCGCCGGCATGAAGCTCGACACCGGCGATTACGTCGCGGCGCTCGACATCGCGCGCGACAAAATCGATCTGCCGGCGATCCGCAAGCGCCAGGCGCAGGGCGAAGCCGATGGCCGCAGGATCGGCGTCGGCTTTGCCTTCTATACCGAGCAGAGCGGCCACGGCATCGTCGAATTCGCCAAGCGCAAATTTCGCGTTATTCCCGGCTACGAGTCCGCCAATATCCGGATGCTGCCCGACGGCGGCGTATTGATCTATGTGGGTGTGCAGAACCACGGCCAGGGCCACGAAACAACGCTGGCACAGATCGCCGCGCACGAACTCGGCATAGATCCGGCGCAAATTTCCGTGCGTTACGGCGACACCGCGGTCGGCCCTTACGGCTTCGGCACGTTTGCGTCGCGCTCGATCGTGTTCGCGGGCGGCGCCGTCGGCCGGGCAGCGCGCGCGCTTGCGGAAAAAATCCGCCGCATCGGCGCGCATCTTTTGCAAGCCGATGCCGCCGCGGTTCGCATTGAGGGCGGCATGGTGCATGGCCCGTCCAACAAAGTCGGCGTCGCCGAGATCGCGTTCGCCGCCAACGCGCGGCCGGATCAGTTGCCCGCCGGCATGGAGCCGCTCCTTGAAATCACCGCCACCTACGAGCCGTCAGACTCGGGCGGAGTCTTTGCTTACGGCACGCATGCGGTGCTCGTCGCCGTCGAGCCCGACAGCGGCGCGGTCGAACTCCTCGACTACGTGGTATCGGAAGATTGCGGCACCATGATCAATCCGATGATCGTCGACGGCCAGGTGGTCGGCGGCATCGCGCAGGGCATCGGCACCGCGCTCTACGAGGAGATTCCCTACAATGCCCAGGGCCAGCCGCTCGCCGCCAGCCTCGCCGATTATCTGGTGCCGACGGCCGGAGAAATGCCGTTCATCCGCATCGAGCATCTCCTTACCCCCGCGCTGACGACCGAATACGGCGTCAAGGGCCTGGGCGAAGGCGGCGCCATCGCGCCACCGGCCGCGATCGCCAACGCGGTGGCCGATGCGTTCGCCGACATCGGCGCGAGTTTCAACGAAACACCGCTGACGCCACGTCGCGTCTGCGAGGCGATCGCAAAAGCGCAGGGGACGAAGGCCGCGAAAGCATGAGGGCGGCGAAGGACCGCGCCGTCACACCGTGACTTGGGTGCCAACCTCGACCACTCGATCCGTCGGGATATTGAAATAATCGGTGGCATCGTTGGCGGAGCGGGCGAGCCTGATGAACAGTCGGTCTTGCCAGCGCGGCATGCCGGAGTGCGGCGCCGGCCGCAGCGCCCGCCGCGACAGGAAGAACGATGTAGACATGATGTCGAATTGCCAACCGAGCTTGCGCGCTATCGCGAGCGCGCGGGGCACGTTTGGCGATTCCATATAGCCGAAGCGCAGCAGCACGCGCAGAAAGGTCGAGCCCACTGGCTCGATGCGGACCCGCTTGCTGGCGTCGACGCGCGGCGTGTGGGTGGTCTCGACACTGAGAATGACGTTGTTTTCGTGCAGTACCTTGTAGTGCTTGAGGCTGTGCATCAGCGCGGTTGGCGCGCTCGTTGGATCGCTGGTGAGAAAGACGGCCGTGCCGGGAACCCGTTGCGGCGGCTTGCGCTCCAGTATGCGCACGAGATCTTCGAGCGGCGTCTCCAGCCGGCGCGTCTTTTCGTACAGGATCTTGGTGCCGCGCCGCCACGTGTACATGACCAGCATCAGCGCGCCGCCGAGCGCCAGCGGCACCCAGCCGCCTTCTACCACCTTGAGCATGTTGGCGGACAGGAACGTCAGATCGATGAAAATGAAGGGAAACATCAGCACAGCTGCGGCAAGCAGCGACCAGTGCCACAATCGCCAGAACACGATGAAGGCCATGATGCCGGTCACCACCATCGTGCCGGTGACCGCAATGCCATACGCGGAGGCGAGCGCGCTTGACGAGCGGAACAGAGCCACCAGGAGCAGCACGCCGACCAGCAGCAGGATCGTGACGCGCGGCATGTAAATCTGCCCCGCCTGCTGCGCGGACGTGTGTCGAACCTCCAGCCGCGGTAACAGCCCAAGCTGGATGGCCTGGCTGGTCAGCGAATAGGCGCCAGTGATAACGGCTTGGCTGGCAATCACGGTGGCGGCGGCCGCGAGCACCACCATTGGAAGGCGCAGCCCTTCCGGATAGAGCAGAAAGAACGGGTTTTCCGTCGCTGCCGGGTGTTCCAGCACCAGCGCGCCCTGCCCCAAATAATTCAGCGCCAGCGCGGGCAGCACCACAAACAGCCAGGCGAGTCGGATTGGCCGCCGGCCGAAATGGCCGAGGTCGGCATAGAGTGCTTCGGCGCCGGTGACCGCGAGGAACACCGCGCCCAGCGTGTACAGGCTGATCATGCCGTGGTGGAGCAGAAAATAGATGCCCAAATGCGGACTAAGCGCCCACAACACCACCGGATCGCGGAGGATCCACAACAGTCCCGGTATGGCGATGGCCAGGAACCATAATGCAGTGATCGGGCCGAACAGCGACGCCACGCTCGCGGTGCCCCGCGCCTGAATGGCAAACAATGCAAGCAGGATCACGACCGTGATGGGCAGAATGTAGGGGTGGAACGCGGGCGTGGCGACGTCGAGACCTTCAATCGCTGATAGCACCGACAGCGCCGGCGTGATCACGGCATCGCCGTAGAACAAAGCGGCGCTCACGATGCCGAGCAGCGCGACCAGCCCGGCGGCTTTGCCGACACGGCCGACCGCGCGGGAGGCAAGCGCCATCAGGGTGAGCGTGCCGCCCTCGCCATTGTTATCGGCCCGCAGCAGGATCACGACGTATTTCAGAGTGACCACGACGATCAGCGCCCACAGGATCAGCGACAGCACGCCGAGCACGTTGCCGCTGGCGAGTTCGGCCTCGCCAGCTCGCAGCGCCTGCTTATGCTCACCGGCCGCCGCCAGAATGGCTTCGCGAAACGCGTAGAGCGGGCTGGTGCCGATATCCCCATAAACGACGCCGAGGCTGCCGAGCGCCAACGCCAACAGGCCAGGCTCGGAACGCGCATCGAGCTTCGTATCGAGAGGGACGTCGCTTCCGACCGGAGCGGGCGCGTCATCTGTCATGAACGGCGAATACAGGACCCTGTCCTGCTCCTTACGGGATGAATACTACGGGAGACGGGCCGCGCCTATACACGCTTTACCCTACTCAGTCATCCCGGGACTGCAGGTCCGCGGGTCGCTGGGTTAACGCTCGAGATGGCCAAGACGAGGCTAAACCAGCGGAGCAGTCCCATGGAACCACCCTGAAGAACGCGCATTAGCTCAAACGAGGCGTGCCCAAGCAAGTCCTGCCCAGGCAATGCCTGCCCAAGCGAGAGGTGTGCGGTGAGCCTCATTCTTTTGATAGTCATACTCGTCCTCCTATTTGGAGGCGGCGGCGGAGGCTATTGGGGTTATCGCCGCGGCTATTATGGCGGCGGCGGTCACAGCCTTATTTGGATCCTCGTCATCATCGTCATCGTGGTTCTCTTGTTTGGGCATCACGGCGTCCACGTCTGAGGTGCCGAGCCGCGGAGCCATTTCGGCAACATGACGTTGGAGAACGAGCATGGTTCATCCGGCAGCGAAAAAGCGCGGCGCCGATCCGCACGTACCGAACAAACCCGCGCGAACGCTAAAAATCCTTCGGCAGTTCGTGCGCCCACTTGGCGCGCATGCGCGCGTCAAGTTCTTTGCTTGAGCGGGCGATGGTCGGGAATGTTTTTTTGCGATTGAACGGAACGCAGGCATCGATCACGACGCGCGAATTGCGCCGGTCCTTTTCGGTGTCGTAGCACATCGGATCGAGCGCCGAGCTCCAGCCGCCGTGGATGACGTCGACCTGCATGCGCGGGTCGCAGCGCGTGCACATCGCCCAAATCACGTCGTTGATGTTGGTCGGGTCGATGTCCTCGTCGACCACGATGGTCCAGCGGTTGCAGTAAGCGCCGGCATGGCAGTGTGAGGCGACCATGCCGGCCTGCTTGGCGTGGCCGCCGTAAAGCTGCTTGATCGAGACGGTGAGCATGAACCGGCTGCCGCCGGCTTCGTGCGCCCACACACCTCTGACTTCGGGAATGCCGGCTGCTTCGAGCTGGTTCCACACCGCGCCGCACCGATAGGTGCCAAGATAAAACGTGTTGTCATTTGGCGGCACCGCCGGAATGGCCCCGACCAGGATCGGATCGTTGCGGTGCATCATTGTGGCGATGCGGATCGCCGGCTCCGGCGCGCTGCCCGACGCGTAGTAACCGGTCCATTCGCCGAGCGGGCCTTCCTGCACCAGATCATTCGGATGAATGTGTCCTTCGAAGGCGATCTCGGCATTCGCCGGTACCGGCAGTCCGGTGCGCGGCATGTTGAACACTTCGATCGGCTCGCCGAGGATACCGCCGGCGGCTTCCATCTCATTCTTGCCGTACGGAATCTCGAGGCCCGCCAGCATCAGCAGCGCCGGGTGCATGCCGGCAATCACCGCGACCGGACAGGGCTGCCCGCGGTCGTGATACTTGCCCATGATGATGCGGCCGTGCTTGCCGGGCGACATCATCACCGAGGCCACGTCGGGCTCGTGGCTTTGCACGCGATAACAGCCGTAGTTGAGCCAGCCGGAATCCGGATCGCGCATTACCACCATGCAGCCGGTGCCGATATACGGACCGCCGTCATGCTCGTGCCAGATCGGCGTCGGGATTTTCTGGATATTGATATCCTTGCCTTCGAACACGTTCTCCAGGAGCGGCCCGCCATTGACCTCCCGCGGCTGGTGGGACGGCGCGTGCTTCATGTAGTTGCGCCACCATTGGATCAGCTCCATTTCGGATGCCTGCGGCGGCAATCCGAGCGCGACGTTGATACGCGGCACCGAGGTCAGGATGTTGGCGACGACGCGCCGGCCGCTCGGAAAGCCCGGTACCTCGTCGAACAGCAGTGCCGGATTACCCATCTTGCGCTGATAAATGTCGACGAAGCCGCCGATCTCCTCTTTGGGTTCGGCGCCCTTGATGGTTTTCAACTCACCGGCGGCTGCGACGCCCTTGATCCAATCCCGTAAGTCCTTGTTGGCCATTGTTATTCCTCACGAATTTTCCGCCTGGCAGAACCCGTTGTCACGAATTTCCGCTACCGAGGCAACCGCATTTTCGCTTGCTACCTAGACGTGTCGGCATGACGCTTGCTTGCGTTATCCGCTGCGACGCGACGCGTGATGACAGTGGCCGAAACATCCTTGTATGCTTCGCTGTCGGCCGTAAGCCGTAGACGCGATCACGTAAGCCGTAAGCCATAGAGGTGATCCGATGAGCCCTTCCACGTTTCAGCGCGCCCCAATGTCGCGCCGCCGACTGCTCAAAAACTCGGCCTTGGCCGCCGCGGCTCTCACGCTGCCGCTTTCATCGTTGCGGGCGCGCGCCGCCACACCGGTGTCGATGACCATCGACTGGGTGTTCGAGGGCTCGAATGCCGGCTTCATCATTGCGCGCGAGATGGGCTTCTATCGCGACGCCGGCCTGGATGTGACGGTCGGCCCCGGCAAAGGCTCCGGCAACACCGCGCAGCTGGTCGCCGCCAAGGCGACGCAGATCGGCTTCTCCGACGGCTATACGTGCGGCAACGGCATCAGCAAGGGCATGTCGATCAAGACCATCGGCAGCGTCTTCCGCCGGGCGCCAGCGGCAATCATCGTTCTGGGTAATTCTTCGATCAAAGCGCCGAAAGATCTCGAAGGCAGAACGCTGGCAATGACCGCCGGCAGCGGGGTGTTCCAGCAATGGTCGGCTTACGTCAAAGGCGCGGGCCTCGATGTCTCCAAGATCAAGATCGTCAATATCGATCCTTCAGGCCTTGGCCCGGCGTTGATTGCCGGCAAGGTCGATGCCATCGGCGGTTATGCCGCGAGTTACGTGCCGTCGATCGAAATTCTTGGCAAAAAGCAAGCACGTCTGCTGTGGTTCGCGGACGCCGGCGTCAACATTGTTTCCAACGGCATCATCGCACACAATGATCTGATCAAGAGCGACCCCGACCTGCTGCACAAGTTTGTGCCGGCCTCGATCAAGGGTTTCCTTTACGCACGGCAGCACATCGACGATGCAGTCGCTGTGGTGAAGAAATATTCGCCGACTTCCGATCCGGCGATCCTCAAGAGCGGCTTCGAAGTCTCGTGGAAGAGCTGGGTTACGCCCAACACCAAAGGCAAGCCGCTCGGCTGGGAAGCGGATGAGAACTGGGCCTCCACCATCGATGTGCTCAAGCAATATGGCGGCGTCTCCACACCGCTGACGACGAGCCAGCTTTACACCAACGACTTCGTGCCGACTGGCGCCGAATACGTACCGCCGGAGTCGGCCTGAGCGCCGCAGGCGCAGATGCCGTAAGCCATAAATGTGATCCCATGAGCCGCAATCGTAGAGGAGATCCGATGAGTCATTCCACCTTTCAGCGTTTCCCGTTGTCGCGCCGGCGCCTGCTCAAGGCGTCCGCCACAGGGGCTCTCGCATTGCCGTTCGTGGCGAGACAGTCGCGCGCCGCCGGCGCGCTCAAGCCGGTCAGCATGACGCTCGACTGGATTTATGAAGGACCCAATCTGGGATTTCTGGTCGCCCACGATCAGGGCTATTACCGCGACGCCGGGCTCGACGTGACCATCGTCGCCGGCAAGGGCTCGGCCAACACCGCTCAGCTGATTGCCAACAAGGCGGCGCAGATCGGTTTCGCCGACGGCTACGCAGTGAGTATCGGCGTCGGCAAGGGCATGAACATCAAGACCATCGGCAGCGTCTATCGCGGCAATCCCTCGGCCATCATGGTGAAGGCCACGTCCGGCATCAAGTCGCCGAAGGATCTCGAAGGCAAGACGGTGGCGATGGTCGCCAGCAGCGGCCAGTTCCAGCAATGGCCCGCCTTCGTCAAGGGTGCCGGTCTCGATGTTTCGAAGATCAATCTCGTCAACCTGACGCCGCCGAGTCTCGGGCCGGCGCTGATCGACGGAAAGGTCGATGCCATCGGCGGCTACGTGCAAAGTTACGTGCCGATCATCGAAATCCGCGGCAAGTCACCGACCCGCTCGTTCTGGTTTTCCGACTACGGCGTCAATGTCGTCTCCAACGGCATCATCGCGCATAACGATCTGATCAAGAGCGATCCCGAGATGCTGCGGGCATTCGTACCGGCGAGCATCAAGGGTTTCATCTATGCGCGCCAGCATCCGGACGAGGCCGCGGCGACGGTGAAGAAATATTCGCCGACCATCGACCCCGCCATCATCAAGCGCGAGTTCGAAGTGTCGTGGAAGACTTGGGTGACGCCCAACACCAAGGGTAAGCCGCTTGGCTGGGGTTCTGACGCCGACTGGACATCCGCCATTTCGGTGCTCAAACAATATGGCGGCGTCACGGCGCCGCTGACGACGAAAGAGCTCTACACCAATGACTTCGTGCCGAACGGCGCCGAATACGTGCCGCCACAGCCGGCCTAAACCCCGGGGAAACCTTGGCAAAATCGGCTGAAGTCCCGGCACGTGTCTTGCATTGTGCAGCCGTGCCGCAGCAAGAGGCGTACAGTCGCGTGAAAGCATGCTGATATCGGATGCAAATGTTGGGATCGGATCACGCGTGAACCAGATTACCCACGATCAACCCTATCTGCGTATCGAGAATCTCTCGAAGGTCTATGCGACGCGCGACGGTGAGGTGCGTGCACTCAACGGCATCTCGTTCACGCAGCGGCGCGGCGAATTCATCTCGCATGTCGGACCGAGCGGCTGCGGCAAAAGCACCTTGCTGATGATCGCCGCCGGCCTCATTCCACCGTCCAGCGGCGCGGTGAAAGTCGGCAGCCACACGGTGCAACGTCCGCGAACCGATATCGGGATTGTCTTTCAAAGCCCGGTGCTGCTCGACTGGCGCACCGCGCTCGGAAACATCATGCTGCAGGCCGAAGCGCGGAAGATGAACCGCAAGGACGCCGGAGCGCGGGCACGAGAGCTGTTGTCAACCGTCGGGCTCGACGGATTCGAGCAGCGGTTTCCGCACGAACTGTCCGGCGGCATGCGCCAGCGGGTCTCGATCTGCCGCGCTCTGATCCACAATCCCGATCACTTGTTGATGGACGAGCCGTTCGGCGCGCTCGATGCCCTGACGCGCGACCAGCTCGTCTTGGATCTGCAGGCGCTGGTGACCGAGCGGCGCATGACCGTGCTGTTCATTACGCACAGCATCGCCGAGGCCGTGTTTCTATCAGACCGCGTCATCGTGATGACGCCGCGGCCCGGTTGCATCGACCGGATCATTGATATCAAGCTGCCACGGCCGCGGACGCTTGCGATGCGCGAGACGCCGGAATTTGCCGAATACAGCCGCGAAATATTGGAGCTGTTTTTGGCGCGCGGCGTGTTACGGGAACATGGAGCTGAGCCGAGCCGAAAAGGAGTGGCGCGATGACCGACATGGTGAATACGCCGGGTTTGGCAACGCCGCAGGCCGGAGGCGATCTCGAAGCCGCGGTACAACGCCGCCGCCGCCAGAGCGTGCGCAACGAACGGATCGGCTCTGTGGCCTATCCGATCGGCATGATGGTGGTGGCGCTAGCGCTCTGGGAAATCGCCACGCGGGCGCTTTCCATTCCGCCGTACCTGCTGCCAGCGCCGAGCGCCATCATCGAGTCGATGGCCAAGAATTCGGCGGTGCTGATCAAGGAAAGTGTCGGCACTACGCTCGAAATCCTGCTCGGCTTCGCGCTCAGCGTCGTCGTCGGTATCCCGCTGGCGCTTGCCATCTATCTGTGGCGGCCGTTCGCGCGCGCCATCTATCCGGTGCTGGTGTCATCCCAGGCGGTGCCGAAAGTTGCCATCGCGCCGCTGTTTCTGGTCTGGTTCGGCTTCGGCCTTTTGCCGAAAGTGCTGATCGCGTTCCTGATCGCCTTCTTCCCCGTCGTCATCAACACCACGATGGGACTTGCGGCGCTGGAACGCGAGAAGATCTATCTGGCCCAGTCGATGGGGCTTGGGCCGTTCGCAACCTTTTTCAAGATCCAGCTGCCGAACGCGATGCCGTCGATCTTCGCTGGACTAAAGATATCGATCACATTTGCGGTGGTCGGTGCGGTGGTCGGCGAGTTTGTCGGCGGCCAGGGCGGCCTCGGTTATCTACTGCTGATCGCCAATGGCAATATGGACACGGCGCTGTTGTTCGGCGGCATCGTGGCGCTCACCGTGCTGGGCGTGGTGCTGTTTCTTCTGATCGGCGTCGTCGAACGCCTGGTGCTGCCGCCGCATGCCGTTGAGCAAAGCTCGTTCGGCAAGAACGACCATGCGGGCGCTGGTTGCTAGAGCGCTTCTGATGACGCTGAATCTGGAAACGCTCTAGTTTTACAGCTTTATCGCCGCTACATCGCGACCTTGTGCAAAAACCCGTCGACACTGCCGCGCAGGCTATCGGCCGCCGTTTCGACCGCAGCCGAGGCCGCGAGTACGGTGCCGGCCGCGGTCCGCATATCGGCCATCGCGCTGGAGACGCGCTGCAGGTCCGAAACGGCCGATCTGGTGCCGGACGCCGCGCCGGCGACATTGCTGGAAATCTCACCGGTAGCGGCGTGCTGTTCCTCGATCGCGGCGGCGATTGCGCCAGTGAATTGCTGGATCTCCTGCATGCGGCCGGTGATGCTGGCGATGGCGCGCACGGTGCTTTGCGTCGAAGACTGCACGGCCGCGATCTGAGCGGCGATCACTTCAGTTGCCTTCCCGGTCTGTACCGCCAGCGCCTTGACCTCGGAGGCGACGACCGCGAAGCCCTTGCCGGCGGTGCCAGCACGCGCCGCCTCTATGGTGGCATTGAGCGCCAAGAGATTGGTCTGCCCCGCAACGCTTTGAATAAGTTTGACGACATCGTCGATCTTCTGTGCCGCTTGTGCCAGTCCGGCGATCTCGGCGTTGGTGGACTGCGCCTCATCGGCCGCTGCGCGCACCACTTCTGCTGCCTGCAACAGTTGGCGATTGATCTCGGCGATTGAGCGCGACAATTCCTCGGCGGCCGTGGAGGCGCTCTGAACGCGGCACGAAGCCTCGTTGGACGTGCGCAAGGCGCCTTCGGTATGCATCGTGGTTGCGTTCGAGGTCGCCGACAGCGCGCCGGCCGTCGCTTTCATCGTCGCCACGCCATCGGCGACGGTCCGCAAAACACCTTCGACGCTTTGACGGAACCAAGCGATGGCCTCATCGACTGTCGCCCGGCGCGTCTCCTGCTCGCTGAGCAAGGTGTTCTGTCTTTCGGCCTTGCGCCGGTTTGTAATATCGTGATGCGTACCGATCCAATACGAGCCTCCGGGAATCGCGCGGTTGACCACAGCGATGGACCGGCCGTCCTCAAGTTCGGCGACGAAGTTTTGCGTCTTCCCGGACGCCGCCAGCTCCATCAGCTCGGCGCAATAGCGGTCTGGATCGCGCTGCAACCCGCCGATCTTGAACCGATGCCGGACGATGTCGGTCAGACTGGCGCCGGGTCTCACGACATCCCGCGATAACCGGTAGATTTCAAGGTAGCGCTCGTTACAGACAGCGAGGCGGCCGGCACGATCGAACATCACCACGCCTTGCGTCATGTTGTTCAGCGCCATGTCCAACAGATGCCCTTTATCGTCAAGGCGGCGGTCGACAAGCGCGCAGATCAGGCTGGTGCCCAATATTGCCACCGCCATGCTGGCGACCGCGATCGTCAGCGAGGCCGGCGACAACGACAAGGCCGTGAAAGTTCGTGTCGGATCGGGAACGATCTCGACCGCCCCCATGGCGGTGAAATGGTGTGAGACGATGGCGAGAGTCAAAAGCAACGCCGAGGCGAACACCGCCCGGGTTCCGGGCCACGACACGGCGACAGCCAACGCTGCCATTCCGAGCAACATGCCGATGACGATCGAAGCCAATACCAGCGGGATGTCCCAGGTTATCCGGCCAGGCAGTTCGAGCGCCCACATGCCGAGATAATGCATGCAGGCAACGCCGGCGCCGATGATGCCGCCGCCAATCGCCGCACCCCAGCGCGTCGGAACGAATATAGCCGCTGCCAAACCGGCTGCGGTGATAAGCCCGGCGGCCAGCAGCGAAAAGGTTGTCAGACTGATGTCGTACGCAACGGGCACGCCGGGCTGATAGGCCAGCATCGCCAGGAAGTGCGTCGCCCAGATGCCGTAGCCGGCTGCGACGCCGGCAGCGGCAATCCAAATCGCGCGCGAAGGCCCGCCAGTCGAACGGGCGCGATTAAACAGCGTAATCGCCGTCAGACTCGACAGAAAGCAGACTAGTCCAGCAACGACGACCAGACGCCAATCGTGTTGTGTCGTTAAGCAGCTGAAAACGCGAAACATTACGGCATATGTCCGCGCAGAGCGACACCATGCGGCCGCGATCCCAGTGGTAGCGAAGTCCGATTTACGGCACGTTAATCAACGGCCGTGAATCAGGTCAAAGCGCGCCCGCCCTAGCCCGCAAGGATCTGCTTGTCGGGATCCAGCCAGAACGCCCAAACGGCGGCCCCGGCGACCAGGAGTACAGCAGCGACGATGAACGGCGCCTGCCAGTTGCCGCCTTGCGCCAGAATCCCGAACACCAGCGGCGACAGCGCACCGCCGATATTGCCGGCCATGTTCATCATACCCGACACCGTGCCCGAGTATTTTCCGCCGGTGTCCATCGGCACTGCCCAGGACGGTCCGATGGTGAATTCCAGAAAGAACATCGACGCAGTGAGGCCGTACACCGCCACATAGGCATTTTCTGTGAGCGCCGCCGGCACGATGCAGATGGCACAGCCCAGCAACCCGACGATCGCCACAACGCGGCGGCCGATCCTGGCGCTGCCCGTCACCTTGAGCAGCCAATCCGTCGCCACTCCACCGACCGTGTCGCCGATGACGCCGGCGAACAGTGGCAGCGACGCGTACAGGCCGACCTTGATCAGCGTGAAGTGGCGCGCTTCGATCAGGTACGACGGCAGCCAGCTCAGGAAAATCCACAGGCAATAAACGTAGGTGAAGTAGGCGCACATGATCGCCCACATGTTGGGTGAGCGCACCAGCACGGACCAGGGCACGTTGGTCTGTTGTTCGATCGGCGGCGGGTTGATGGCGCCCTTGCCATCGAGGCCGCGAATGGTCTCGAGCTCGCTCTTGTTCACCAGCGAATGCTCTTCCGGCAGGTTGCGGTACGTGAGGTACCACCACAGCGACCAGACCAGGCCGGACGCACCGCAAATGTAGAACACCGAGCGCCAGCCGAAATGGCTCATGATCAAGACGACAATCGGCGGCGCGATCGCCGCACCGAGGCGGCTGGCGCTGTGTGTGACGCCCTGCACCAAGCCGCGCTCGCGTCGCGGATACCAGAGCTGCATCGCGCGCGTCGCGCCGGGAAACGCGCCGGCTTCGCCGATGCCGAACAGGAAACGGACAACGACAAATGACACGGAGCCGAACGCCATGGCGGTCGCAGCCGTCATAATCGACCAATAGCCGACGACGCCCGCTAGCACACCGCGTGCGCCGAAGCGGTCGCTGAGCCAACCGCCCGGAACCTGGAATGCCGCATAGGCCCACACAAAGGCGCTGAAAATAATGCCCATCGTGACCTTGTCGAAGCCGAACTCCTTGCTGATGGCCGGCGCCGCTGTCGAGATATTGACGCGATCCAGATAGGTGATGAGATACATCACGCTGATCAGCAGAAGAACGTACCAACGGCCGCGGCTCGGTTGCGTTTGGGCGGGCTCCGCCATTGCTTCACTCCCCCTCGAAGCTGCGCGTTTTGCACGCGCGGATTGTGGCGCCAAACTGCCTCCTTATGGCGGCGACGGCAAGGTCCGAGCCTCTAATGTGGATGAAAGCCTGCCATGCGCTATAGTGGCGCACCAATCTTGAGGCCCCTCCCATGATCAAGCGCTACAGTGACCATGCCGCCAACGAACGAACGTTTCTCGCCTGGGTGCGCACCGCCATCGCGATCATGGCGTTCGGCTTCGTCATCGAGAAATTCGACCTGTTTCTCGTGGCGCTGGCGCCGCAGGCGGCGCTGAAGCAGATCGCCCCCCATGGCCAGAAGTTCGCCAATGCGGCGGGGCTCGCCTTCATCGCCATCGGGGTGGTGATGATCGTCATCGCGGGCGTCCGCTTCACCGGCACCGCCAAAGCCATTGAAGCGGAGGATACGCTGCCGAATCCCGGCGAGCGCTTCGATCTCGCTCTGGCCGCGCTGGTCGGCCTGTTGGGCGCTGCATTGTTTCTCTACATGGCGAGCGCGGTGCTGCCGACGGCCTGACGCATCATCGGCATGCTCATGGTCGCTCCATAAGGACGCACTGCTGAAATCAATTCACCTGTCTTGTCGCATCTTGTGAGCGCCCGGCACCGGCAACGCGGCTGTTTATTGCAATGTTTTTTTGCTGTATTGAGTTGCGCATGAGCGCAGGAAAAATCTGGGTTGCGGGACACCGTGGCATGGTCGGCTCGGCGGTCGCGCGCCAACTCGGCAAACGCGGCGACGACGTGCTCAAGGCCGACCGCAAAGAGCTCGATCTGCGCAATCAGACGGCCGTCGAAGCCTGGCTTCAGCACAATTGCCCAGACGCCGTCGTGATCGCCGCCGCTAAGGTCGGCGGTATCTACGCCAACGATACGTTCCCGGCCGAGTTTCTTTACGAAAATCTGGCAATCGAAACCAACATCATTCACGCCGCGCACGGCGCCGGCATCGATCGGGTGGTGTTCCTCGGCTCGTCCTGCATCTATCCGAAATTCGCACCGCAGCCGATCAAGGAAGAATCATTGCTCACCGGCCCGTTGGAGCCGACCAACGAGTGGTATGCGATCGCCAAGATCGCCGGCATCAAGTTGTGCCAAGCCTATCGCAAGCAATACGGCCGCCGCTACATCTCGGTCATGCCCTGCAATCTCTATGGACCGGGCGATAATTTCGATGCGCTGAACAGCCATGTGCTGCCGGCACTCATCCGGCGTTTCCACGAGGCGAAAGCAGCCGAGCTTGCCGAAGTCGTGGTGTGGGGCACCGGCACGCCATTGCGCGAATTGCTTCACGTCGACGACCTGGCGCGGGCGGTGGTGTTTTGCCTGGACCATTACGACGCGTACGAGCACATCAATTGCGGCGCGGGCAGCGATATTACGATCGCCGGACTTGCCGAGATGGTCGCTCGCGTCGTCGGCTATCGCGGCAAGATCGCGTTTGATCCGAGCAAATCCGACGGCACGCCGCGCAAGCTGCTCGATTCAAGCCGCATCGCCGCGCTCGGCTGGAAGCCGGAAATCGCGCTCGAAGACGGCATTGCCGCGACCTATCGCTGGTATCTGGACAACAAACCGGCAGGCAAAACGCTCGCGGCTTAGAGCCATTTTCCGGCAAAGCGGCCACCGGTTTTCCCAAGAAAGCGACCCAATCTATAAAACCAGGTCGCGCCGTCAGATCCTGCCGGTCACCGCCGCCGCCAACAGCCCGAGATCGCCGAGCCGCGTCTGGCGATGGACACCAGAACGGATCAGCCCGCGGACGCGCGGGATCAGGGTCTCCTTTCTGGCACGGCGAAACAGATCGAACGTTTGTCTGTTCTCGTCGGTCATCAGGTTTTCGATCCGTTCCAGCGCCGCCACGTTCATCTCGGCCCAACTCTTATAGCGGCCGGCCCACAACATGCGGGCGCGCAGCACCTTGGCCAGTGCCGATTCATTCGAGCCGATGACGTTGCGGCCGTGCATGCGATAGGACACGGTCGGCACGCTGTCGTAGAGGATCGTGCCGCCGACCGCCGTGATGACGAGATATATCCACCAGTCATGAGCGGCGACTTTCACGTCCGGCCCCGCCTGCATCAACAGTCGCCGCATCTCTTCGTTCAGCATCATGGTGTTGCCCCCGGCGAGGCTCTGCGCCAGCGCGTTGCGAAATTGCGGCGTTTTTTGGTAGTAGGTCGACAGGCCGAGCTCGACGCCTTGCTCATCGATCAACCGGGTGCGCGAACAATAAACCACCGGCCGGCTGCTCGACGCCGCATCGAGATGTTGCCGCGCCCGCGACAGCTTGTCGGGGGCCCACACATCGTCCTGATCCGACGGCGCGTAGTAATCGGCCGAGATAGCCGGATCGCAGATCAACGACAGGAAATTCGCCACAAAGCCTTGGCACGGACCCTGTCGGATTTGGACGCGCGACGCGCCGTGCTTGTTCTGAAACTCGGCAAGCAGCTCGAGCGTGGCATCCTGCGAGCCGTCGTCGGACGCGTAAAGCCGCCAATCGGCGAAATCCTGCGCTTCATAAGACTTAAGCTGCAGCGGCAGAAACCGTGCGCCATTATAGGTGCACAGCAGAATAGCGATCGGCCCGGCCGGTTTCGGCCGGGGCTCGGTGCCGTTCGGGCTGGACGAACGCGCGGTCTCGGCGGGCATCACACACACGCGGCGTTTGGAAAGTGGTGCCCAGGGGCGGAATTGAACCACCGACACCTGCATTTTCAGTGCAGTGCTCTACCAACTGAGCTACCTGGGCGTTTCTCGCCTGCTCGAGCATTCGCGCCGAACAAGGCCGAGCGGGGAATGCTTATAGAGGCTCGCCCTGCGGCTGTCCAGGACGGGCCGCCGCGAGCAACAAGATCCCGCGTCTGCGTATTGTTCAGTGCGAGGCATCGTCTTCCACCGGGGACGCGTCGTTGGGCAAATCGTCGCCCTCTTCCTCGGCGACAACCGGAACCGCGTAGACGCCGGAGAGCCAGCGGTTGAGATCCACATCGCGGCAGCGCTTTGAGCAGAACGGTCGAAACCGCTGCTCAAACGGCTTGCCACAAATCGGGCAGGCGTTGCGTTTTGCCGGATCGGTCATCAGCCGAATATGGGGCGCAGGCGGCAGCGCGCCAGATCTCGCACCGGCGCCTTCATGCGCCGGCCGCGTTGAGCCAGCCGAAATGAATGGGATAACCCTCGCCGCCCAAGAGCGTGATGGTCTCGTACAGCGGCAGGCCGACGATATTGGAATACGAGCCGACGATCTTGACCAGGAAGCTCCCGGCGATGCCCTGCGCCGCGTAGCCGCCGGCCTTACCCCGCCATTCGCCAGAGGCGAGATAGGCCTCGATGTCCTGTTCGGACAGCCGCTTGAAGCGCACGCGGCTTTCAACGTGGCGCTGCCGGAACGCACCCTTCGGCGTGATGAGGCAGACGGCGGAATGGACACGATGATTGCGTCCGGACAACAGCCGCAAGCACTGCGCGGCCTCGTCGAGCATTTCCGCCTTGGGCAGGATGCGGCGCCCGACCGCCACCACGGTGTCGGCGGCAATGATGTAGGAGCCGCGCAGCTCGTCATCGAGGTTCACCATGGCGAGCGCGGTCTCGGCTTTGAGACGCGCCAGCCGCACCGCGCAGGCGCGCGGCAATTCCCCGCGCTTGGGTGTCTCGTCAACATCGGCCGGACGCAACGCGTCGGGCTCGATGCCTGCCTGATTCATGAGCGCAAGCCGGCGCGGCGAACCGGATGCCAGTACGAGTTTTGGCCGGCCGATCATTTGAACCGGTACGTAATTCGGCCCTTGCCCAGATCGTAAGGGGTCATCTCCATCAGCGTCTTGTCGCCGGCGAGCATGCGAATGCGGTTCTTGCGCATACGGCCGGCGGTGTGGGCGATGACCTCATGTTCGTTCTCGAGCTTGACGCGGAAAGTGGCATTGGGGAGCAGTTTGGTTACCACGCCGGGAAACTCCAGGAGCTCTTCTTTCGCCATTCGCCGACGAATCCGCTGCAGTCTGGCCGTAAGCAGCCGAAATTCGCGCGGGAACCTAGCGGATGACAGGGCGCTTCACAACTACCCGACGCACCATTCACTGCGGCGGCGTGCCGTTGGCTGCCAGCACTTCGCCGGCGAGATAAAGCGACCCGGTGATGAGGATGCGCGGCGCCGGCTGCAGATCGAGCTTGCCGGCGGTGTCGAGCGCGCTTTCCAGATCGTCGCGGGCGAGCGCCGGTAGGCCGACGTCGCGCGCGATGTCGGCGAGCGCGGACGCCTGTACTGTCTTGTCCTGATGGAGCGGCACCGCGATGACGCGGCGGGCGAGTCCGGAAAAATTTTTCAGGAATCCGGCGCTGTCTTTGCTCGACAGCATGCCGACGATCAGCACGAGCGGCCGCGACACCCGCTCTTCCAGATCGGCGAGCGCGGCGGCGATGGCGCGTCCGCCGTCAGGATTGTGGCCGCCGTCGAGCCAGAGCTCCGCCTCACCCGGCAGCAGTGCTGCGAGCCGGCCACCCGCCAGACGCTGCATCCGCGCCGGCCAATCGGCGCGCGTCATGCCGGCCTCGAACGCGGCCGCGGGAAGTTTCAGCCCGCTCGCCCGCAGCGCGGCGATCGCCGCGCCCGCATTCTCGAACTGATGACGGCCATGCAGCCGCGGCGCCGGCAGATCGAGAAGCCCATCGCCGTCCTGATAAACCAGACGGCTGCGCTCCTCGGTCGCGGTCCAGGTCTCGCCCGCGATCGCGAGCGGCGCACGCAGGCGCGCCGCCTGCCGTTCGATCACGGCGAGCGCCTCGCGGACCTGACTGGAAATAACGGCCGGCACACCGGGCTTGAGGATGCCGGCTTTCTCCGCGGCGATCTGTTCGATCGTGTCACCGAGAAAGTCGCGGTGATCGATCGAGACGCGGGTGATGACGGTGGCGAGCGGCCGCTCGACCACATTGGTGGCGTCGAGCCGGCCGCCGAGCCCGACTTCAAGCAGCAACATGTCGGCCGGATGGCGCGCGAACAGCAAAAATGCCGCCGCGGTTTCCATCTCAAACACCGTGATGGGCGCGCCGCCGTTCTTGGCCTCGCACTCGGTCAGCACATCTACCAGTTCAGCATCGCTGACGAAGTTGCCGCCCCGCGCGCCGCCAAGACGAAAGCGCTCGTTGAGGCTCACGAGATGCGGCGACGTGTAGACGTGCACGCTTTTGCCGGCCGCTTCGAGGATGGCGCGCGCAAACGCGATGGTCGAGCCCTTGCCGTTGGTGCCGGCGACGTGAATGAGCGGCGGCAGGCGGCGTTCGGGATGATCGAGCGCCGCAAGCAGGCGCTCGATCCGGCCGAGCGACAGATCGATGCGCCTTGGATGAAGCACCAGCAGCCGCGCCGCGACCGCCTCAACCGGCGACGGCTGGGCGCGCGAACCGCTCACGCCGGCGCTGCCGATGGCGCGGCAGGCGCGGGCGCCGCCGCGACAGGCAGGCGCGCTTGCAGCGCAACCTCGGGCGCTTTCGTCAACAACCGGCACAGCCGCGAAACGGTGGCGCGTAGATCTTGGCGGTGCACCACCATGTCGACCATGCCGTGATCGCGCAGATATTCAGCTTTCTGAAATCCCTCGGGCAGCTTCTCGCGAATTGTCTGCTCGATGACACGCGGCCCGGCAAAGCCGATCAGGGCGCCGGGCTCGGCAATCTGCACGTCGCCGAGCATCGCGTAGGATGCGGTGACACCGCCGGTCGTCGGATTGGTGAGCACAACGATGTACGGCTTGTGCGCCTCGCGCAACTCCTGCACGGCGATGGTGGTGCGCGGCATCTGCATCAGCGACAGAATGCCTTCCTGCATGCGCGCGCCGCCGGACGCCGCGAACAACACGAACGGACAGGCCTTCTCGACCGCGGTTTCAAGACCTTTGACCACCGCTTCGCCCGCCGCCATGCCGAGCGACCCGCCCATGAAATCGAAATCCTGCACCGCGATGACGACCGGCAGCGCATCGAGCTTGCCGTAACCAAGCTTGACCGCGTCCTTCGTGCCGGTCTTGGCACGCGCGGTCTTGAGCCGATCGACGTAACGCTCCTGATCGCGAAATTTGAGCGGATCGGCCGCCACGTCAGGCACAGCGATATCGAACCAGGTCTCGTTGTCGAACATCGATTTCAGCCGCGCCATCGCGCTCATGCGCATGTGATAATTGGAAACCGGGATCACGAACTGATTGGCTTCGACGTCCTTGTAGAACACGAGTTGACCGGTTTCCGGACACTTGATCCACAGATTCTCCGGCACCTCGCGGCGCAGAAACGAGCGGATCTTCGGCCGCACCTGGGAAATCCAATTCATCGCTCGTTCACCTCACTGCAACTCAGACGATCCTGCCGCGCTATCCAGCACATCCTAGCACGGCTTTTGTAGCAGATATATTTCCACGGTCGCCTGCGCAACCGCGCCGAGCTGCGCGCAATCGGTGCAAATTCGCGCAGCTGCGATCGAGCCGTCGATCAGTGCGTCACCAGGGCGACGCCGCCCGCGACGAAAACCGCCGCAATGCCCTTTTGCACCAGCTCGGCGCCTGACAGATTTTCGCGGCCCAGCCGCGGGAACGCCAAACTCAGCACCACGCCGAACGCGAAGACAAACAGCGTCGTGGTCGAGCCGATCGCCTGCACGATGCTGAGCGGTGCGAACAAGAGTGCGTAGCGGTTGCCAAGGCCGCCGCCGAGATTGATCAGCTCGTTCGACGCATTGATCGACAGCAGCGCGCCGGCGTTCTTGCGCAGCAAGGAGGTGAATTCTCTGCGATATGGCCCAATCATCAGCAGGATCGCGCCAAACACCGCTTCGCCGGCGAACATCCAGAACGTCGTGGTCCAGAACGCCACCTTGACGGCGAAAATCTTGAAAATGAGCGAGGCAATCGCCATCACAAAACCGCAAGTCAGCATCAGCGCGGCGAGGCGCAGCTTGAACGTACGGCGCTGTCCGAACTGGATCGAAACGATCAGCGCACCAACGATGATCAGTACGCCGCCTGCCATCTCCGTCGGCGACAGGGTTTCGCCGAGGAACAGATACGCCAGTACATAGCCGAATAGCGGCGACGCCTGGAAGAACGGCGCCACCACGGACGCCTCCTCGGACTGTAACGCCCGCAGATAGAACAGCATCCCGCCCATGTAGAGCAGGCCCGACGCGCCGATGATGGCGATGCTTTGGATATCGAGCCTGACGACTGCCGGTTGGAAATACCAGATGAACGGCAGCATCACGACGCCGATAAAGGCGGTGAACACCAGAAGCACGGCGACGTTGCTGTCCTTGAAGAAGCGCTCGACCAGATATTTGTCGAAATGAACCGAGATCGCCCAAAGGACGGGGCCCGAGAAGGCAAAAAACAGCCAGGACATGGCTTGTACGGAGTCCCTTGTTTCCCGGGCGCAGCGCAGCATGGAGCGCGGCGGAATGATGCGCTGCCGACCCGGGACCGCTACGCGGTCAGTGCTTGGGACGATCCCGGATCAGCGGTGCACCACCATGGCGCGCGCAAGAGGCGCGTCAACGCGCTTATGGTGCTGCACCGCATCCGGGAAACGGAGCTTACTCCCCCGTGGCGCGGTGGCCGAGCGCATGGGCCGCCTGCCGCTCGGATGGTGGATCGATGTGGAAATCGATCACGCAGACGCCGCCCTTCTTGAGCACGTCGACGCCTTTCTCGATCGCTGCCTTTACGTCTTCGGGCTTCGTGATCGGCCCAATGCCGACCGCGCCCTGCGCCTCGGCAAGCTTGGCGATGTCGGGCGACGGGTCTTCCATGCGCAGACCGATCCAACGGTTCTTGACCTCGCGACCGCGCGTGCGCGCCACATTTTCCTGGTGCAGTTCGTCGTTGAAATAGGATCGGTTGTTGTTGATGATCACCAGCAGCGGAATGCGATGGTGCGCCGCGCTCCAGATCGCAGTCGCGCCCATGCAGAAGTCGCCGTCGCCGAGCATCGAGATGGCGTAACGGCCCTGATCGGCCAGCGCCAGCGCCGAGCCGACCGAAAGGCCGGGCCCGGAGCCCAGGCCGCCGCCGCCATCCTTGCCGAGATACGCCATGCCGCTCTGCAGCGGCCAGACATCGAACGGCCAGCCGCGGCCGAGCGTGCAGAACGTCACGTTCTCCGGATCGTTGAACTGATCGCGCAGCGCGCCCGCGACCTGTTCCATGCTGATCGCGGCGCCGTTGGCCGCCTTGGCCTTGGCCGGAACCTTGACCTTCCACGGATCCTTGCGACCGCTGCCGAGCGCATCGTTGAGCTCGGCCACAACCACATCGGCGGTCGAGGCCATCGCCACATCCACCGGCGGCAGCGCCTGATATTCCATGTTGGCGCCGGTATGCAGGTTTTGATCGAGCGAGCAGGCGACGATCGTGGCGCCTACGGCCCCGGCGCTCTTCGCCTGCCGCAGCGCGCCGCCGAGATCGACCCAGTCGAGCGCAAGGATGACATCGGCCTCGCACAACAGTTTGCGCGCGTCCTGGCCGAGCGCATTGAACGGCGCGCAATAGTGCGCCGGATGATCGGTCGGGAACGTGGCGCCCTGCTTGAGGTCGGTCACGACACAAGCGCCGAGTTTTTCCGCAAGCTTGATGCGCGGCGTCCAGTATTCCGCCTTGCGCGAACCGCGGCCGAACATGATGACCGGCTTTTGCGCGCCCTTGAGCAGCGCCACCGCGTCATCGACCGATTGCCGCGACGGCCGCGCCGGCTGCGGCGGTTGGAAGCGCTTCACGTCGGGCCATTCCGGCACTTTGTCGAGTTTCTGCTCCTGCAAGCCCGCGTCGAGACAGATATAGACCGGCGCGGTCGGCGCCGAGCGCGTCAGCATGTTGGCGCGGGTCATCGACTCAACCAGCGCGTCCGGCGAGGTCGGCTGATCGTCCCATTTGATGATGGAGCGAATATAGGCGCCCTGATCGCGCGAGGTGTGAATCCAGTCAATCCAGGGACGGCGCTTCTCGGCGGCGACCGGACCGGTGGCGCCCAGCACGAATATCGGCGCCCGATCGCACCACGCATTGAACAGGCTCATCATGCCGTGCAGCAGACCCACATTGGAGTGCAGCACGCAGGCCATCGGTTCGCCGGCCGCCTTGGAATAGCCGTGCGCGATCGCCACCGAATGGTCCTCGTGCAGGCACAGGATGATGCCGGGATTCTCGTTGCCGAGATGATTGACGAGGCTGTCGTGAAAGCCCCGATAGCTGGCGCCGGGATTGAGGCTGATGTAGCGGATGCCAAAGCGTCGCAGCATCTGTGCGGCAATATCGCTGCCCCACGCTACGCTGCCGTCGGGTTTTCCTTCCAGTCGGTCAAGTTGCATTCGCCTCACTCCATCGTTGCGGACCGCGCCTCGCCCACTGGCATTTGGTCATTTTGCGGTTTCGAGCTTCCGGTAGGCGGTGACGATATCCGGCGTAGCGTCTTTGGCCAACTCGTCAACCATCGCCTGCAGCCGCGCGCCACCGATCGGCTCGCCGACCGGCTGATCGGCCTTGCGCGCATCGGACTGGTAGGCCGGGTCGGCCGCCAGCGCCATGAAGGCCTTGCGCAGGATATCGGTCCGTTCAGCCGGCATGCCCGCCGGCCCGACCAGCGGCAGGCCGAAATTGTCCGGCGCCTCCAGGAGCATCAAGAGCGGCTGCAGATTGTTCGGAATGATGGCGCCCAAGAGCGGCACGCCCGGAAGATGCGCCCGCGTTTGCAGGATCGGGCGCACCGTATTCTTATCGATCAGGTCGTGGCGGCGGGCAAAGGAGTCCTCGACCGTCCAGAAGCCGTCGATCTCGCCCTGTTCGAGCGCGACCAGCACGCGCGCGGTCGAGACATAACCGGAGATGATCTTGACCGGATAACCCTCGGCGGCGAGCAGCGCCGGCACCATTGCGGTTGGTGTCGTTGCGCCGAGCGTACCGAAGGTCAGCGGCTTGCGCGAAGCCTTCAGCGAAGCGAGATCGTGCACGCCGGTCGCCGTGCGCACGTAAAGTCCGGAATTCACCCCGCCCGGACTACCGATATAGCTGAGCTTGTCGACATCGAACGCGACACCCGGACTCCGCAGCGCGCCTTCGACGTACCAGGAGCGACCCGGCATGGCGATGGTCAGCCCGTCGGCAGCGATGCGGCGGCTGAGATAATTCATTGCCACAAGGCCCGCGGCGCCTTCCATGTTCTGCACCAAAAGCGTGGGTGCACCGGGAATAAAACGCACCAGATGCTGGCCGACCACGCGCGCGGTGGTGTCGACGCCGCCGCCCGGCGCAAAACCGACGATCATGGTCAGCGTCTTGCCCGCATAGACATCGGCCGCGTCCGCGCTCGGCGCGCCACACGCGAGCACGATCGCGGCGGCAACCGCTATGAGCAGGCGTCGCAGTAGCAAGCCTTTCGGTAGCAAGCCTTTCAGCGGCAAGCTTCTCTGCAGCAAGCCTCTCTGCAGCAAGCCTTGCACTGGCATGTGATCTCCCGGGCCGCGGCAAGCATAGCTCCCCGCTCTGAAATACGATACCAAACGACAAAATGGCCGAAGATGGGGAGTTGGCGTGACAGCAAGTGGCGTGAGGGCGGGATCGGCGAAGAGCGTATTGCAGCCCGCTTCGGTAGCAATCGTCGGCGCATCCGAGCGGGCGAAATGGCCCAGTCAGATTTATACGAATCTCCGTGACTTCGGCTACGCCGGCCGTATCGTTCTGATCAATCCGCGGCAGCAAAAGGTGTTCGGCCAGGACTGCCTGCCGTCGCTGCGCGACCTGCCCGAGCCGGTCGATCATGCCATGGTGATCGTACCGGCCACACACGTCCCCGGCGTGCTGGCCGACGCCGAAGCGGCCGGCGTCAAATCCGCAACCGTCTACGCTGCGGCGGTCGGCGACGGGGAGGGCGAGGCGTCACGCGAGCGCGGTGCATGGCTGAAGAATTTCGTCGCAACCAGCAAGCTACGCGTCAGCGGCCCGAACTGCATGGGCTCCTATTCGTATCGCGAGAAGCTGTTCGCCTACCCTAATACCGAGCTGTGCAGCGTGCCGCCGGGACCGATCGGCGGTGTGTTTCAGTCCGGCGGAACGATGCAGTTCTGGCTCAAAAGTGCCGCCGAACGGGGAATGAGCTTTTCCTACGCGGTATCGTCGGGCAACGAGGCCGATCTCGACCTCGCCGACTTTGTCGACTTTCTGGTCGACGATCCGCACACCAAACAAATCGTGCTGTTCATCGAGGGTATCCGGCGCCCGGAGGCGTTCATGCGCGCCGCGGGGCGCGCGCTCGCGGCCGGCAAGCCGATCCTCGCGATCAAGACCGGCGCCACGCAACGGTCGCGATCCGCCGCACAGTCGCATACCGGCGCCATCGGCGGCGATTACGCTGCGTATCTGGCGATGTGCGAGCGCTACGGCATCGTCAATTGCCGTTCGCTCGACGATCTTTTGGAAGCGGCACTGGCCTTTCAGTGCGGACGGCTGCCGAAGGGTCCTCGCATCGGCTTTGTCACCACGTCGGGTGGCACCGTCGATCTGCTCTACGACTATTCCGAATCTGAAGGCGCGGTGATCCCGGAATTTTCCGCCGCCACTCACGAGGCGCTGCTGCCGTATATGCAGGAGGGCATCAAGCCAAAGAATCCGCTCGACGTTGGCATTCCGACGACGCTCAAGGACGCCGCCGACCAACTGGAGATCGTCGCCCGCGATCCGGGCATCGACATGGTGGCGTGGGCGTCGCCGCTCCCCGGCAAAGGCGGCAGCTGGAACGACATTCACGAACTTCAACACGTGCTCACCGCGACCGACAAGCCGGTCATCGCGTTCGGCCGCATGATCCACCAGGTCTCGCAAGACGGGCTCGATGTGCAGAAGAAAGCGGGCTTTCCATTTCTACAGGGCCAGCAGCCGCTGCTGCGCGCGCTCAATGGACTGTGGTTTTTCGGCGAACGCGCCGGCCGCACGCCGCCGGCTCCGGGCCCGGCGCCGCAAAGCGATCTGACGCCGGCCAACCTCGAGGCAACGCTCAAGCGCTACGGCCTCGCGCAGCCGCAAAGCCGCGCCGTCGCCGACGCCCAACAGGCGGCGGAAGCGGCCGCCGCCATCGGATTTCCGGTAGCGCTGAAAATCCGCTCCGCCGACATCGTGCATAAGACCGAAGCCGGCGGCGTCTTACTGGACCTGCGCAGCCGTGAGCAGGTCATCGAGGCAGCAGGCGCGTTGGCGAAGGCCGCACGCGCCGCGCAACCCGGCGCCAAGATCGATGGCTTTCTGGTGCAAGAAATGGTGTCGGGCATCGAGGCGATCATCGGCGCTCATAGCGACCCGCTCTACGGTCCGCTGCTGCTCGTCGGCTCTGGCGGCGTCATGGTCGAGCTGATGCGCGACATCGCGCAGCGACTGCTGCCGGTCGGCGCGAGCGACATCGCCGCGATGATCGACGGTCTCAAGCTTGCTCGCCTGCTCGCGGGTTATCGCGGCCGCGCCGCGGCCGACCGTAAAGCACTGGAAACCACCGCGCTCGGCCTCGCCCGCTTCTATCTCGATCACCGCGCGCGCATCGCCGAGATCGAGCTCAATCCGCTCATGGTGCGGAACAATGGCGCAGTCGCAGTCGACGTACGCGTCGTCTGGCGTGAGGAGAAAAAATAATGGACTTCGAACTTCCCGAAGAACTGCGCATGTTCCAGCAATCGCTGCGGCGCTTCGTCGACAGCGAAATGATCCCGATCGAGCGGCAGACGACACTCGAAGGCGGCGAGAAGCTCAAGCCGGAATATTACGAACGCTTCTGCCAGCGCGCCAAGGATCTCGGCTTCTGGAAGATGGATATTCCGGATGAGTTTGGCGGCGCCGAACTGTCGGTGCTGGCGCGCTCGATCGTCGAGCAGGAGCTGTCGCGCTCGATCGCACTGCCGGCCCGCGGCATGGGCGGCATTGCGGGACCGCCGGTGCGCGCCATTCTGTATTCGCTCAAAGGCGAGATGAAAGACAAGTATCTGCTGCCGGCGGTGCGCGGCGAGAAGAAAGCGTGCTTCGCCCAGACCGAGCCCGACGCCGGCTCCGACCCCGGCGGCATGCGCACCGTCGCGGTGCGCGACGGCGATGAGTACGTCATCAACGGCGTCAAGCGCTTCATCACCGGAGCCGGTGAAGCCGACTTCATGCAGCTGATGGCGGCGACCGATCGCGCCAAGGGTTCGCACGGCGGCATTTCTTGTTTCATCGTCGATATGAACACGCCGGGCGTCAAACTCGGCGCGCAGTACAACACCATGATGGGCGACCGGCCGTGGGAGATCGTGCTGGAGAACGTCCGCGTGCCGGCGAGCCATCGGGTCGGCGAAGAGGGCGAGGGCTTCCGCCATGCTCAGCAATGGCTCGGCGCCGGCCGCGTGCGCCATGGCGCGCGCGCTCTCGGCGTCACCGAGCGCTGCCTCGAACTGGCGACGTCCTACGCCAAGCAGCGCGCCACGTTCGGCCGGCCATTGGCCGACCGCCAGGCGGTGCAGTGGATGCTGGCCGACATGTATATCGAGCTGCAGGCGGCGCGACTCCTCGTCTACAAGGCGGCGACTCGTCTCGATAACGGCGAGGACGCGCGGCAGGACGCCTACGTGTGCAAGTATTTCTGCGACGAGATGGCGTTCAAGGCCGCCGACATGTGCATGCAGATCCACGGCGGCATCGCGCTGACCACCGATCTGCCGATCGAAAAGTTCTGGCGTCAGCAAAGGAGCTTCCGGATCACCGAAGGCGCCAGCGAGGTGATGAAAATGGTCATCGCCCGCCACGTCCTGAAGACCTACGGCTGAGGGCCGGGTCTATTCGGCTGGGTCTATTCGGCCGGGTCTATTCAGCCATTGACCCATGATCGACGGGCGGTCGCCAAGGCGTTCCGGCTCGGTTGCGCGAGCGGCCGGCAATCCCCACTTGCAACGTGACAAAAGCTTAATGTTGCAGGGGGCTGCCGCCCCAGTCCGGGCCTAATTTTGCCCTTGTGCCCAATAGAGTAGCGGGCGGTGGCGGCGGTGCCTTGGACCCATACTTGGGCGTTAAGATACTTGGGCGTTAACATACTTGGGCGTTAACCATAGCGGTAAGCCTAGGGTAATAAAGTTATGCGCAGTATCGCATCGGCTTAAACCTGCTATGATGCGGCTGACGCTCGCGAGGCCGAGAACCGTGAAGCGACATTTTCTAATTGGATGTCTGGCTTTTGGTGCGTTGGTCGCGCCGGTTGGCGCGCACGCGGCCGATCTTTCGCTGGCGCCGCTCTACAAGGCGCCGCCGACGCAGTATTCGCCCGCCTATAACTGGAGCGGCTTCTACCTCGGCGTGAACGGCGGCGGCGGCTGGGGCGATTCGCACTGGCAGGGCATCGGCCACACCAATGTTTCAGGCGGTCAGGTCGGCGGCACCGCCGGCTATAACTGGCAGTTCGGCCAGACCGTGCTGGGCCTCGAGGGCGATCTCGACTGGAGCCACCTGTCCGGCACGCTGGTTTCACCGGCCTGCCCGGGCGGCAGCTGCACGACGAACGATGGCTGGCTGTCGACCGTGCGCGGCCGCGTCGGTTACTCGTTTGATCGCATCATGCCTTACGTCACCGGCGGTCTCGCCGCTGGCGACATCCACGCTGCCGCACCCGGCCTGCCGGGCGGCACCAACACCAATGCCGGCTGGACCGTCGGCGGCGGCGTCGAATTTGCCCTGCCCGGCAACTGGAGCGCCAAGGCCGAGTACCTGCACGTCGATCTCGGCAGCTTCAACTGCGGCGCCAATTGCGGCGGCGCACCGAACCAGAACGTGTCGATGCGCGACAACGTCTTCCGCGCCGGCGTGAACTACCATTTCGGCTGGGGCAAGTAGCTTCGCGGGGCAGTAGCTTCGCTGTGGGCAAGTAGCTTGCCGGTCTGATCCGGGACCGTCCCAAACTCAATGTCTTTTATGGTCCCGGGTCTGCAGCGCACCACTGCGTGCTGCGCTGCGCCCGGGACACAGCACACCCGCGGCGCTGATTGACTCCGTACCGGCCCCTGGTGTCAGTTCTCGGCGAACCTCATCAGTTTGCCGAGATTGAGCCATGAGCAGCGCCGCCTCGTCCATCGACTTCGACAAGTACCGTTTGCGCAATTTCGTCGACCGCCTCATGGCGCTCGGCGAAGTCGACGTTTACGAACAACCCGTTGCCCTGACGGCAGTAAGCGCCATCATCGAGGGCACCGAGAAGGCGGTGCTGTTCGAGAGAGCGGGGCCCGAACAGGTGGAACTCGTCGCCAAGACGGCGGGCAATCGCAAGCGGCTTGCCGCAGCGTTCGGGACAACCGAAGAAAAGCTTTACGACGAATATTTCAAGCGCCTCGCCAGTCCGCAGCCGCTCGTCGAAGTGCCGTCGGGCGACGCGCCGGTGCATTGGATCAAGATCACCGGCAAGGACGTCAATCTGACCAAACTGCCGTTCCATCCGCAGCATGCGTACGACGGCAGCTGCTATATGAGTTCGGCGATCGATTATGTGATCGACCCGGCGACCGGCCGTCGCAATGTCGGCTGCCGCCGCTTGAGTCTGCGGAATCGCTATGAGTGCGGCACCAACGTCACTGCTCCATCCGACCTCAAGCGCATCTACACCGCATGCGTGGCGCGCGGCCAGAAACTGCCGGTAACGTTTACGGTCGGCGCCCATCCGCTCGATTTCTTCGCCGCCACCACGCGCCAGCCCGGCGACGAACTCAATCTCGTCGCCAATTTTCGCGGCGAGCCGGCGCCGGTGGTCAAGAGTCTCACCAACGACATTCTGGTGCCGGCCGACGCCGAGATGACGCTCGAAGGTTATCTGGACGAGCGCGGCTATGTCGAGCCTGAGGGTCCGTATGGCGAATACATGGGCTATTACGGCGCCATCCACATGGACCCGGTGTTTCACTGCACCGCGATCACCATGCGGGCCGACGTGCTGCATCACACGCTGCTGCACGGCACCGCGTTTCTGCTCGACCAGACTGACAGCGCCAATATCTCGTCGATGCGCGTCGAAGCCGATGCGATGAAGATTCTAAAAGCGACCGTGCGCGAGCCGGTCGCGGTGTATCTGCGCTCGGTGTCCGGCGGCGCCAACACGCTGCGCGTTTCGATCAAACAGCGCAGCTATGGCGAGGCCAAGCAGGCGATCGCCGCTTTGTTCGGCGGCATCATGCGATTGAAGCACGTCTACGTGTTCGACGAGGACATCGATATCCACGACGAACGCCAGGTCGACTGGGCGATGGGCACACGCTTCCAGGCCGACCAGGACATGATCATCCTGCAAGGCATCCTCGGTATGACCATGGACCCCTCGCTCAACGGCCGGCGCACTGGCGCCAAATCCGGTTTCGATTGCACCAAGCCGTTCGGCCGCGACGGCCAGATCCCTCTGACGCGCTGCGCATCGCGCGTCTTCAAAGGACCCGCGCGCTATCAGAATGTCGAGCAGGCGCTGTCAGCTTCGCCGATGTTCTATGCCGATATCGTCGATTCGCTTGGCAGCGACGATGGCCGCGAAGTGGCCTGCGCGATCGATGAACTGCGCCAAGCCGGCAAGCTCGGCCGCGACCGCGACGGCCGCTATCACCTGCAAGCCGCGACGCGCGGCACGACCGGCATCGTCGGCGACCTTTATCACGACCCCAACGACGGGGCGTGACAGTCATTCCGGGGCCGAGCGCAGCGAGGAGCCCGGAATCCATAATCCCAGCGGTCCAAGCAGAAGCCTCCCGCGCGACAGTCTTCTGCAGCAACAGTGATTATGGATTCCGGGCTCGCGCTACGCGCGCCTCGGAATGACAAACCGGCATTGCAAAGCCCCTCCTGCTCGGGCAGACTTCTCGGAATACTAACAAGCCAAGAGCATCAGGGAGCGAAGCATGATGAGGGCGCGAAGCCTCTATCTGAGCGCGGCTGCATTGTCCGTGGCCGGTTCGCTGGCCGCGGCGCCGGCGCAGGCACAGAACGCGGCACCGGTCAAAGGTCATGACATCGGCGGCGTGGTGAAAAGTGCGCACGGCACCGAAGCCGGTGTGTGGGTGATCGCCGAGACGCACGATCTGGCGACCCGCTACGCCAAGATGGTCGTGACCGACGATCAGGGCCGCTACGTCGTGCCCGATCTGCCGCAGGCGCATTACAAAGTGTGGGTGCGCGGCTACGGCCTGATCGACTCGCCGAAGGTCGACGCCGATCCCGGCAAGGAAATCAATCTGACCGCAGTGCCGGCGCCGGATGACGCTGCCGCGGCGCAATACTATCCGGCGATCTACTGGTACGCGATGATGAAAATTCCGGCCGCCGATCAGTTCGGCGGCAAGAGCGACATCCCCGCACACGTCAAGCTGTCCGACTGGCTCAACGCCATGAAGAACAATGGCTGCATCGGCTGCCATCAGCTCGGCGATATCGCGACGCGGACCATTCCGGCGACGCTCGGCAAGTTCGAGTCCTCGGAAGACGCCTGGGCGCGCCGCGTGCAGTCCGGCCAGTCGGGCCCGACGATGGTCAACATCATCGCCGGACAGTTCGGTTCAGTGCCGATCAAATATTTCGCCGAGTGGACCGACCGCATCGCGGCCGGCGCGCTGCCAAGTAAGCCGCAGCGACCGTCCGGCCTCGAGCGTGACATCGTGGTGACGACCTGGGATTACGCCGACCCGAAGCACTACACGCACGACGAAGTCTCCACCGACAAGCGCCATCCCACGGTGAACGCCAATGGGTTGATCTTCGGCTCGCCGGAATATTCGACCGACAACATCCCCTATCTCGATCCGGTCCACAGCAAGGCCTTCGTCTTCCACGCGCCGGTACGCGACAAGGACATGCCGTATTCGCTCGGTCCCGGCTATGCGGCGGATGTGCGCGCGCTCGCACCGTCGCCCTATTGGGGCACCGAGCAGATCTGGGACACGCACATCAACAATCACAACTCGATGTTCGACGATCAGGGCCGGCTCTGGCTGGCCGCCGCGGTGCGCGGCCGCAAGGATCCGGATTTCTGCGGCAAGAACTCGGACCTGCCGTCCGCCAAGCTGTTCCCGCTGACGCAAAGCGAGCGGCAGCTGGCGATGCTCGACCCGAAGACGATGAAATACACCTTCGTCGATACATGCTTCACCACGCACCATCTGCAGTTCGCCGTCGACAAGGACAATACACTGTGGACGTCGAGCGGCGGTGGCGGCGGCGTGGTCGGCTGGCTCGATACCAAAAAATTTCTCGAGACCGGCGACGCCGCGCATTCGCAGGGCTGGACCGCGCTGATCGTCGACACGGCCGGCACCGGCAAGCGCGAAGGCGTCGGCTATACGGAGCCCGGCAAGCCGCTTGAGCCGGGCAAGGACATGCGCATCGGTCAGGTGTTTTACGCCGTGATGCCGAGCCCGGTGGACGGCACAGTATGGGGCACGGTCCGCAACAGCCCCGGCTCGATCGTTCGCATTAACCCCGGCAGCAATCCGCCGGCGACCGCGCTGTCCGAAATCTACCAGGTGCCGCCACCCGGCTTCGGCCCGCGCGGCGGCGACATCGACTCGCACGGCGTGGTCTGGGTGTCGCTGGCGAGCGGCCAGCTCGGCAGCTTCGACCGGCGCAAATGCAAAGGCCCGCTCAACGGCCCCAAGGCGACCGGCAACCAATGCCCGGAAGGCTGGTCGTTCTACAAATACCCGGGCCCAGGCTTTGCCGGCATCGGCGATAATTCGGCCGAGTCGAGCTATTACACCTGGGTCGATCAGCACAACACGCTGGGGCTCGGCAATGACGTGCCGGTCTCCACCGGCAATCTCAGCGACGGACTTATCGCCTTTGCCGACGGCAAGATGATCACCATGAAGGTGCCGTATCCGACCGGCTTCTATGCCAAGGGCCTCGACGGCCGCATCGACGATCCCAATGGCGGCTGGAAAGGGCGCGGTCTGTGGACGTCGAGCGGCGACCGCACCCCTTGGCACCAGGAGGGCGGCAAAGGTCACACGCCGATGATCGTGCACATCCAGCTGCGGCCTGATCCACTGGCCGACTGAAGCACGGTACCCAACAAATAGAGAAGCCGGGGCGCGGTGCAAACCGCGCCCTTTTTCGTTCGCCGCGGTGTCGGTCAAAACTCCGCGCTGTTGTTCACCGCTAACATTTTGGTGAACTCCGAATCGGATGATGCTTTCTCCGCGAAGAGATTACGGATTGGCTACGCGCCGCGCATTTCGATGCGATCCGCATCGTCGCGCTGCCGGGCCTTGCGCCGCGAATCATTTTGGCGATCAAACCGCGCCGCTGACCTGACATGGACAATTTGCCCATGCGCGGTCTGTAAAAATCTTATAAACGCCTGCCGCATAAAGCGGCACGCGATCGCCTTGATGCCGTCATTCGAAAACAGCAATCGTTGATAAATATCATCGTGCGCCGATCGGCTTTGATTCACAGGTGTGCGCCTGTATTCGCGTCGGCTCGGTAGCGGTGGGCCCGGTGGCGGTGGCGAGCGACCAAGCATTGCGAGGAGCCGCGTTCATTCCCGTTCAGCTCACAAGACGCAGCGCGCTCCGGCACATCGCCGCGGCGGCAACGTTCGCGCCCGCGGTGCTGTCGGGCCGGCCCGCCTTCGCGCAACTGCCGGCGCCGCCAAAGCTGCCAGCGAGCGAAGCGACGCTGTTGCGGCCGGGCGATGCCCAATTCAACGGCTATGTGCCGGCCTTCAATTCCCGCACCGTGCTCGCGCCGCAACTGCGTGTGCTGTGCCGAACCCCGCAGGCGATCGGCACCATGGTGGATTGGTGCCGCGATTACGGCGTGCAGTTTGCGCTGCGCGGCCGCGGCCACTGTTTCGAGGGATTTTCGGAAAGTTCGAGCGTCGTCATCGACACGCGGCCGATGCGCAAGGTCACGGTCGACAGTGCCGCCAAGACCGCGACGGTCGGCGCAGGCGCCTCGCTCGGCGACATCTACATGGCGGCCGGGGCGCACGGCCTGGCGTTTCCCGGCGGCAGTTGTCCGACTGTGGGCGTGGCCGGCCACGCGCTCGGCGGCGGCTACGGCTTTCTCGCCCGGCCATTTGGGCTTGCCTGCGACAACGTATTGTCGGTCGACCTGATCGATCCGCAGGGTCACGCGTTACGCGCCGACCGCAATCACAGCCCGGATCTGTTCTGGGCCTGCCGCGGCGGCGCCGGCGGCAGTTTCGGCGCCGTGACCGGCTTCCGGCTTCAGCTGCATAGCCTCAAGAGCGTCACCACCTTCAGCATCAACTGGCGACAACTTGCGCCGGCGCGCGCCGCCGAGGTCCTGAAAATCTGGCAGCGCTGGGCGCCGCATGCGCCGGTCGCCATCACCGGCAACCTGGTGATCAACCGTCACCCCGAGGGTGGTGTCAACCTGCACTGTGCGGGCCAGTCCATCGGCTCGCTCGCCGAGCTCAAGCGCGAGCTGAAAGCGCTGCCGGGCGCCCCGCGTATCAGCCAGACGCCGCTGATCGCGGCGATCAACGATTTTGCTGGCGGCGTACCCGGCTGGATCTATGCGTCATCGCTGATGAAGGGAAAGTCCGACTACGTGACCACGCCGCTGACGGACGACGGCCTCGCGACCCTGATGGAACAGATTAACGGCGCCAAGGATGTCTATGTGATCTGCGACGCCTATGGGGGCGCGATTTCCCGCGTGGCGGCCGACGCAACGGCATTCGCCCATCGCGGCGGCACACTGTTCTCCGTCCAGTATGCCACCTATTGGACCGACCCGGCCCAAACTCCAAGCAGGCTCGCGATGTTACGCAAATTCTACGCGGCGATGCGGCCTTACGTGTCGGGCGGCGCCTATGTGAATTATTGCGATGCCGACCTAACCGACTGGCCGACGGCCTATTGGGGCCAGAATCTCGCGCGGCTGAAGCGGATCAAAACGGCGTTCGATCCCGACAACGTGTTCCAGCACGGCCAAAGCGTCCCGTCGGCGGCGTCGGATTGATCGCGGCAGCGCCGGTTTCTCTATTTGCCGCGCCCTCTCGGCAATCCCACCAGCGTATCGGTAATGAAGCGGAAAGCCGCATCGGCATCGCTCGATGTCATCGTATAGGGCGTCAGCAACTGCAGCGCCTTGGCGCGCACGCTGGCGGCTTCGTCTTCGGTCAGCAGACCTTTGTCGGTGAGGACGTCGACAAGGCTGGCTGCGACTGCGCCTCCGGCGATTGCGATCGCATTGGCGTTGATCATGGCGCTCTCCCGATCGAGATCGTCATGGCCGCGGCCCTCGCCATGGTGTCACGCTGGAAAAAGCGCTTCGCGCGCAGCACAACGCGATCGTCGCGACATGCTCCGATTCCCCGGATCCGACTCTGCATGCGACCTATCCCCTCACCGCCGCGACAGCTCCTCTGCGCGAAAACACCGCGCAGCACCCACGCTGCCAGCCCTGCGTTTTCCAATCATCGAGGACGCCAAACGTTCCCGACCGGCTTTAGACACTCGTCATGCCGGGAACATCGTTCACCGCGGCGGTGGAACTTCAATCGTATGCTGTGGCGCACCGCCATGACGCCAGACACGACCGCCGTGGTCCTGCGAACCGACTACCGCGCGGCGCGCACGTCGGCCAGAGATGAACGCCACCCGCGAGCCAGCTGCTCCGCATAAGCTTCCTGCCAGCTGCCACCTTCGCGGGCGACGAAATAGCCGCCGCGCGCATCGCGAAATACCGCGGTGTTTTCGGCTCCCGGCGGCAGCACGCCATTGTCGCGCAGCGCGCGCGCCGCCATCAGTAAACGCCGGCGCGTGCGGGTAATCATTTGATCCGACGGCGCAAGATGTTCGAAGCTGTGATCCAGGATCGGCCCCATGCTTTCGGTGACGGCCTGGTCCTGCAAATGGATGCTCTCGATGCCGCTGTAGATCGTGTTGTCGTGCTGCGCGGCGCGGTCCAGGCGCCAATCGTTGCTCTGGTCCGCCGCGAGTCGCCAGCGGCCGAGCCAGTCGCTCGTATTGGGCAGAAAATCGTTGCCGCGTCCCATGCCGCCGATCGGCGCGCCGTCCTTGAACGCCGGATCGCGCTGCGTCATGGCGGAGACGCCGCGCTTCCACCACAGCACGCAGTACATGGTGTGCTCATCGTCGAGCGGCACCCAGCCGCGCACCTGCACATGACGGCTGAACTCGCCATTCGGAACCTGCGCCCAGAACGGAAACAGAAAATTGCCGAAACGCCATGACGTGCGGCCGGGGCCGGCAGCGCGATAGCCCGCATATGTCGTGCCCCAGGGCGCCTCGGCGATGTGATAGTCCGGTGTGCGGATCGCGACGGTGTGGAGGATCGGGTCGTCCTCGCCAAGCGCGTCGGCGTCGACATGGCCGGCGTGCAAAAATCCGAAATGCGACGTGTCGATGTCGCCCTCCAGCGCCTGCAGATAATTGCAGTGCCGCTGAATCATGAGAACGCCCACTTCGTTATCTGGAACGCCCAGAACTTCCAGGCCCGAGAGTGGCGGCGCTTCGACGCGCGCGCCCATATAGACCCAGACGAGTCCGGCGCGTTCGACCGCGCGGTAAGCCTTGGCGCTGACCTTGTGCTTGAAATCCTGCTGCGGCGGTACGTTCGGCATATCGATGCACTTGCCGGTCACGTCGAATTTCCAGCCGTGATAGATGCAGCGCAGTCCACATTCCTCGTTGCGGCCCAAAAACAGCGACGCGCCGCGATGCGGGCAGCGATGGTCCATGACGCCGACGCGGCCCTCACTGTCGCGAAACGCGATCAGCTTTTCGCCGAGCAGCATCAGCCGCACCGGCGCGCCGCCGCGCTCAAGCTCGGATGACATCAGCGCCGGAAGCCAGTATTCCCGCATCAGCTGGCCCATCACGGTGCCGGGGCCGATTCGCGTCAATTCAACGCTTTCCGCCGCCGTTGTCATCGCGCGCTCCTGGTACCTTCACCGGCTCGTAGGCTAGGCGCAAACCTCGCCTGATGGCAATTCGCGCCGCAGCCGGGTTGAGCCCATGGGCTCGGCACGAAGTGGCCGGCCCGATGACAGGCTCGGCGCGGCAGGCAAATCCGAAATGCTCCGATGGGCGACAAGGCCGAACACCGTCGCGAATTATCGAGGAGCACTCGCCGTCCGCCAGCGTGGATGCGTAACGCGGCCGCGGTGTCTGGTCATCCCTCGTGGCGCAAGCCGAATCGGCTGACGTCCGCTTTTCGCTAAAGCTGCCGTCGCACGGGACACCGAGAACCGACGCGAAGTGCCACGAACTGCCGTGAGCGGCTGCAGCAATGAATTGCTCCTCGGTTGACCTTAAGTGCCTTGCGATCCTCTTTTTCTTTTGCATACATTTGGTGCGACCGTGCTCCTTGCACCGCGCGGCCCGTCTTCGATTCTTGGGCATTTGCGTTCGAATTAGGGCTAATAGTCTCGTGTTCTGAAAGGCGTTCTCCTTTATAAGGGGGGATTAGCAGCCGGGCCGTCGGTTATGCCGCTCAGTCATGGAACTGTCTGCGCATTTATCCGCTCCGCCTCGGAATTCGTCAGGGCCTCGGAAATCTCAGCATGCCGGGTGAAAGTCCATGCTGCCGCGGCAATTACAATCAGAGCGCCGACGATAACCGGCCACTGGAGCCCGAAATGTAACGATGCCGTACCGGCTGCCAACGCTCCGATTGCCGGCGCTCCGCGAAATATCAGGCCATACACTCCCATGACCCGGCCGCGCATACTACGTTCGGACGATAACTGTATGATTGTTTGAATAGCGATGCCCGCGCTTGACAGACAGAACCCGAAAATTGTCACGCAGGGCACCGCGATCCAAAGATTGCTTGTCGCACTGACGCCAATTGCAGCCATGGCGCCAGCGATTGTTGTCACGATGGCGATCGCCGGGAGCTTCGCTGACTGAGAGCGGTGCCCCAGCCAAACTCCTCCCAGTATGGCGCCGCCGCCGGCCGCCGAGGCCAGTATTGAAAAGGCGCCAGCCCCAAGGTGAAAGACTTGTGCCGCAAATCCCGGAAGCAGTTGGTTAAGTGGCCGCCCGCCAATGCCAATCGCCGTCAGCAGCAGAAGAAGAGACCCGATGGCAGGATGGGTGACCGTGTAGCGGATGCCTTCCTTGAAATCGGTCGCGAACTTCCGCCGTTTAGGTGGCTTCGCAGCCGTGTCGCCGATCCTCACCCACCAGAGCGCCACCAGAAATACTGCATAGCTCACCGCGTTCGCTCCGAAGGACGCGGCTACACCCGACCAGACAATCACCAGACCGGCAACCATCGGACCTATAAAACGGGCTACATTGAAGATCACCGAGTTGATCGCGACGGCGGAGCCGAGATCACTTTCAGGGACGAGAGATGGCACCAGCGCGAGCCGCGCCGGTTGATTGAAGGCGACCACTGCGCCCTGAAAGGCAGTCAGCGCAACAAGGCCCGAAATGTTCAGGTGATGGGTGGCGGTGAGCCCAAAGAGCACCATCGCCTGGAGCAGTGAAACAACCTGACTGGATTTCACGACGGTGAGCTGATCGGTGCGATCGGCAAATGCTCCCGCGAGAGGACTGACGACAAGGCCCGGAAAGAAGTCGGCAAAGGCCATAATGCCAAGCCAGAGGCCGGAGTGGGTCATTTCCCAGGTCAGCCAGCTCACCGATATCCGCTGCATCCACGTGCCGATGAGCGAAACGGCATTCCCCGCGGCGTAGACGCCATAGGTTTTATTCCTGAAGGGAAGAGCGAGACTGGATTCGAGAAACATTGACAATACTGACGGATACAAGTCCGTCTCACCTGCAATAGCGTACGGGCCCGCGCTGGAAGCACAAGTTTTGAATGCTAAACCATCTCGGTGGTCAACGCTTTAGCTCTTTTCACGCCGAGCGTCGCGAAATGCCTGAGACTTGACAAGGACGATGCGGCACCTCTCGTTTCGGTATGCGACGGCATCGGCGGTCGCATGTTACCCTGCGGCACTCGCTTTAGCGATCAAGAGATTCTGACACTCTCGCTTATGCGCGCACCTTCTGCAAAGGCAGAGAGCACAACAGTTGCAAACCCGCGCAACACTGAGCCAAGATGAATGCCATTTTACCCCCGGTCGATAACCCAACCAGCGAGAGTCAAGAATGAAGCTTGTCCGCAGACGGCTCCTGCATTTGCCACTGGCGCCGCCGCCTGCATGATTCCGAGCGCCGCGTGGACGCAAGGTTATCCGGCCCGACCAGTGCGATTGATCGTGGGGACACCGCCGGGTACGTCCCCCGATGCGATCGCCCGTCTTTTCGGGCAATGGCTTTCGGAGCGGGTTGGGCAACCGTTCATCATCGAGAACCGGCCTGGCGCCGGAATGAATCTCGCAACAGAGACGGTCGTGCGGGCGCCCGCGGACGGTTACGCGCTTTTGCTGTCCAGCCTCACCAATGCGATCGACGCCACGCTGTACACCAAACTCAATTTCGATTTTCTGCGCGACATCGCCCCTGTCGGCTTCATCGGTGACAACGCATTTCTCATGGCGGTCACGCCGTCGCTTCCCGTCAAGACTGTTCCCGAATTCATTGCCTATGCCAAGGCCAATCCAGGCAAAGTCAACATGGCCTCCGGCCGCAATGGCAGCGCGCCGCACATATTCGGCGAATTGTTCAAACAGATGGCCTCAGTTAATCTGGTCCACGTACCCTATCGGTCGAGCTTCTACCCCGACCTGTTCGCCGGGGAGGTGCAGATTGCCTTCATCGCTGTCGCCGGATCGCTAGCCCTGGTCAAGGCGGGCAAAATCCGCGCCCTCGCCGTGACCACGACAAAGCGATCGGAGGCTTTGCCTGACCTGCCCACCATCGGCGAATTCGTGCCGGGCTATCATGCAAGCGCATGGCTGGGCATCGGAGCGCCCAAGGACGCCTCCGCCGCCGTAATCGCGACGCTCAACAAAGAAATCAATGCGATTGTTTCCAGGCCAGACTTGAAAAGTCGCCTCGCCGGCTTGGGCATCGTGCCGCGCCCGATGACGCCCGCTGAGTTCGGCAAGTTCTGCGCCGACGAAACGGATAAGTGGGCCAAAGTCATCAGGAACGCCGGCATCAAGGCCGACTAAATTGCTGTCGTCTTTCTGACGTTCGGCGCATAGCTATAGAGCTTGGGATTAAGTGGAGGCCGCAATGACGAAGACATTTGGCGCCAATCGGGACGATTTAGTCGGCGCGGGACTGAGCCGACGCACGCTGCTGTTAGGTGCCGGCGGCGCTGCCATCGCCAATTCGGCGGCTTTTGGGCAAGCCCCCTCCCCGCAGATCGATTACGCGATCAACATCGAGCCCGTTGCTCTCGAAATTGCGCCCGGAAAGGTCATCAAGACGACCGGCTATAACGGGAAAGTTCCCGGCCCCATGCTGCGGCTCACTGAAGGAAAGCCGGTCAACATCAAGGTCATCAACAACGCCGGTTATGACGACATCGTCCATTGGCACGGGCTCTATCTGCCAGCCGTACAGGATGGCGCCGCGGAAGAGGGATCGCCAATGATCCCGGTTGGCCAATCTCATGTCTATTCCTTCACGCCCAAGCCCGCCGGAACGCGCTGGTATCACAGCCACGCGATGGCCATGAAAGACCTTTCGCGGAGCACCTATTCGGGCGAGTTTGGATTTCTGATCGTCGAGCCGACGAGCGATCCCGGTCGGTATGACCGCGAAATCCTGCTCGCGGCCCGGCGCTGGGAGGGCGAGTGGGTCAGTATGCAGGATATCCGCAAAGGCCCGCCGCCAAACAACGGCTTGGAGGTCATGTACCGCTCCGCCACCCTCGGCGAGCGAATGCTCGGCCACGACGAACCGATCCGTGTCCGCGAAGGAGAGCGCGTGCTGTTCCGCCTGCTCAACGCGAGCGCAACAATGGACGTCTCGCTGGCGCTGCCGGGCCACCGGCTTACCGTAGTGGCGCTCGACGGCAATCCCGTTCCGTCGCCAACGACTGTAGATAGTCTGCGGCTCGACGTGGCGGAGCGCGCCGACATCATCGTGGAAATGAACAATCCGGGCGTATGGGTGCTCGGGTCCACGGACAACATGGACCGCGGCATGGGAATGGGAACGGTAATCGAATACGCGAACCGGCAAGGCGAGCCGCAATGGATTGCACCCCCCAAGGCGGACTGGGATTACACGATGTTCGCGCGCTCAGTGCCGGCGCCGGAGCCGGACAGTACGGTCCATCTGGAGTTTGCGAAAATCCCCGGCGGCCACGGCGGTTACAACCGCTGGACCATCAACGGCAAATCATGGCCAGACACCAATCCATTATTCACCGTGCAGCGAGGCAAACGCTACCGGCTTGCCATGCACAACAACAGCGGCGACCGCCATCCGGTCCACACGCACCGGCACACATTCGAGGTGGCGAAGATAGGCGGCAAGTCAATTTCGGGCCTCATGAAAGACACCTTGAGCATGCCGCGCTATTCGACAGCGGAAATCGATTTTATCGCCAACGATCCCGGCCCCACTTTCTTCCACTGCCACCATCAAGACCATATGGACGAGGGTTTCGCAGGGCTTATAACCTACGCGTAGAAGTCGCGAGGCTCGGTCGAAACCGCGGTTATCAAGATTGCTTCCACAGATTGCCGCTCATGAACGCGGGTAAACCTGTCTTAACGGAGTTGGGCCCAGCAAAGTTCTCATCCAGCGGTCGATGGACGATTATTTTTAAAAAGATTAGCGTCATTCCATTCTTTTGCTTTGCGAAAGATTGCCGCGCCCAAGGCGGAGAGGGGTCACTCGCGTCGGATTTCCGCTTCCACGGAACGTCGGTTAAGCAAGCAACTTCGGACAATGCCGGAGGGTTCTCTTCTACATGCAAACTGGTGCCACGCTTCGGCCCGCAGGCGGCCCGAGCCCGGCAATGACGATTTTTTGCGAATCAAGATTTTCCGAACGTCACTGCCGTTGCGCGTCCAACCGCGCCACTCGAGAGAGCGCGAGGAAAACGTTGGTGGATTCAAATAGATACACTTCCAAAATGATTCGGCTTGACTCCGTCCGCGCGGGGCGTAGAAGCGCCGGTTTCTCGCTCACGTGAAGGACACCGGCTGCCTGACAACGGCCGGTGGGGCGAGGTGCGGTTCCCGCGGGCGAGGGCTTTGTCACCTTTGCTCCCGGGCGGCTTCGGGACAACGCCCGGCCGGCATCATGACCGGTCTGCGACTATGTCGCTG